>SMEQ01000568.1_pt1 | contig 10964 bp, 12 predicted proteins | sample 2456281 | NCBI WGS metagenome assembly SMEQ01 (sample SAMN10132596, study PRJNA489261) | soil metagenome | isolation source: day1 antibiotic-loamy sand soil ammended with raw manure from dairy cow... | place: USA | collected 2015-04-01 | reverse complement strand
GCTTGTTGTTCGGTGTTGCTTGTGGGTTGCTCGCATGCCGTTAATGTGCAGGCGAGCGTGAGTAAAAGTATTTGTTTTTTCATTCTGCTACTAAGTGTTGAAGCCTAAATTTACCATTGCCTATTTTCGCTGCGAGAAACTCTAAACTTGCGTGCATGTTATTGGCTAGCTGCCATGGCGGGTTGATAATTATCATGCCGCTAGCTGTCATGCCGGCATCGCGATCGTCGGCAACGGACAGTTCTATTAATAAAATATTGCGAATGCCGCTACGTTTTAATGTTTTTTCCATTCTATCAATATGCTGGCGCTCTACAACAGGGTACCAAATGGCAAAGCAGGTGGTGGATGCGCGTTTATGGGTTTTTATAACCGCATCAACAACAGCTTGGTATTCGGATTTAATTTCATAAGAGGGGTCGATAAGCACTAAAGCGCGTTTTTCTTTCGTTGGCAAAAAGCCTTGTAAAAAGGCCAAGCCATCTTCGGCACGTACGGCGATGCGTTTATCGTTTTGGAAAAGGTTTTTTAGTAAGGGTACTTCGCTTGGATGTAATTCGCATAAGAATAGCCTGTCATTGTCGCGTAACAGCTGTTGCGCAAACCAAGGCGAGCCGGGGTAGGCATTGAGCTTTTTCCCTTGATTGAACTGTTTAGCAAGTTCTACATAATTAGCCACGGCAGTCGGTAGTGGTTTTGTCGACCAAAGCTTAGCGATACCATTTTCAAACTCGCAGTTTTTTTGTGCACTTGCTGCGTATAAGGAATAAGCACCACTACCTGCATGGGTATCGATATAACATAAAGGTTTGTCTTTTTGCGTTAGGTAGTTAAGAATATCCACCAAACACATGTGTTTGATAACATCTGCAAAATTACCTGCATGGAAACTGTGGCGATAGCTTAACAAGAGTTTAACCTATGGGGAAAAGTGAGTGGCTATTGTAATCAGTAAAGTCATAAAGACCTATTCACTTAAGGGATATTATGAAAATAAAACATTGGCGTCATAAGCTGATTATCCTTAGTGTTTTATTAACGGCTTGTGCCTACAAACGGCCTATTACTGAGCCTATCATGCAAGTGCATTATCCCGCTTTATTGGATGTGCCTGTGGCAGAAAAGCAGTTATTGGTGTTTTTGCCAGGCATAGCTGGCAAGCTATCGGATTTTGAGCGTTACGATTTTATTCGCTTATTGCAGCAGCGCTACCCGGCAATGGATGTAGCGTTAGTGGATGCGCATTTTGCTTACTACCGACAAAAGATTATTCTAGATCGCTTGCAAAACGAAGTGATTCTGCCGGCTAAAAACAAAGGCTATTGCAAAGTTCATTTGGCAGGAATCTCTTTGGGTGGTTATGGCTCTTTACTGTATATGCGTGAATACGGTGATCAATTTGTTAGCTCATTCAGCTTGCTAGCGCCATATTTAGGTGATGCTAGGTTTTATGCACATGTGTTGGATAATACGAAAAAAGCCCAAGCGGTCGATGATGAGCTCAATCTATGGCCTTGGCTAAGTAGTTTAACTAAAGAGCAGAAGCAATTGATTTATTTAGCTTATGGTGAACAGGATAAATTACTGGATGCCCAGAATGCCTTGGCAAGCTTGCTGCCAGGCGGACACAGTTTTACTATGGCGGGCAAACACCGCTGGCCGGTTTGGCGTGCACTGTGGCAGCAAGGTTTAGAAAGCGGCCAATTATTGCCTGCAACAGCATGCCCGTAAGTTGTTTTGCCTTAGAACACTAAAGAGAGGTTACCGTGTTAATGAAAGCAGAATTCGATTGTGAATGTGAAAATCATTTACCCATAGTGAATTTAAATGAAGACCGAGAACAATTTTGTGGGGCGCTAACATTATTAGAAGTAGCACCACGCTTTTCTTTGTATCAATGCCCGAGCTGCCAACAATATTGGCGTGTAGATTGTGAAGGTCTGTGCAATGTGGCTTATGCACTAAAGCTTGAAAGCGATAAAGACTGGCAAGCCTTCGATGAAAGTAACATCATAAAGGCCAATATGCTGCGCTCGCGCGGTGGTTTTGCGGATCGTGTTTGTAAACATAGCGATTGTGATGACAAAGTGGTGAACGGCAGTACCTATTGTTTGGAACATTTATACCAATCCGGCGCTAGGATGTAGAATCTGCCACGAGCAAGCACGTGCAAACGTGCTTTATTTTTATGGAATATTTTTTTGATTTAAAAGGCTAGGAATGAACGATTTTTATATAGCTCCCTCAATATTGTCCGCTGACTTCGCACGTCTAGGCGAAGAAGTAGAGAAAGTCCTAGCGGCAGGTGCAGATGTTGTGCACTTTGATGTGATGGATAACCATTATGTGCCCAATCTTACGATTGGCCCAATGGTGTGTAAGGCCCTGCGTGATTACGGTATTACTGCACCCATTGATGTGCATTTAATGGTCAGTCCTGTGGATGATTTAATCACCCAGTTTGCTGAAGCAGGCGCGAGTTATATTACTTTTCACCCTGAAGCGAGCTTGCATGTTGATCGCTCTTTACAGTTGATTAAAAGCCTGGGCTGTAAAGCCGGTTTAGTATTCAACCCAGCCACTAGCTTAGACGCTGCGCGTTATGTGATGGATAAGCTGGATATGATTTTATTGATGTCGGTAAACCCTGGCTATGGTGGTCAATCGTTTATTCCGAAAACCTTGGATAAGATTCGTGAAGTACGCAAGCTTATCGATGATAGCGGTTTGGATATTCGTCTAGAAGTAGATGGCGGCGTAAAAGTGGACAATATTGCCGAGATTGCAGCAGCAGGCGCTGATACGTTTGTTGCCGGTTCTGCAATCTTTAATGCGCCGGATTATAAGCAAGCAATCGATCAAATGCGTCAGCAATTAGCTGGTGTGCGTGCATGAGTCTGCAATTTGATCAACCTTACCCGAAAGCGATTTTTTTCGATTTAGACGGCACCTTGGTTGATAGCATCCCAGATTTAGCCGCAGCCGTTGATTTAAGCTTGGAAGATTTAGGCTTTGCGCCAGCGGGCGAAGACAAGGTACGTTTGTGGGTAGGCCAAGGTGCGAAAAAGTTAGTTTTGCACGCTTTAGGCTATGCCATGCAGGTGGATGATTGCCAAATTACCGCGGAAGATTGCGCAAAGGCGCATCGTTTGTTTTTATCCCACTATGCAGGTACGGTGAATAAAAGCCGTTTATATCCGCATGTTTGGGATGTGCTGCATAAGTTGAAGGATAAAGGCATACGCCTAGCCTTGATTACTAATAAGCCACAGCAGTTTTTGCCTAGCCTATTGGATTATCTGCAGATTGCGCCCTTGTTTGAGTTGGTTATCGCTGGCGACACCTTAGATGAGCAAAAACCTAGCCCTCTGCCTTTGCTTCATGCTATGCAAACCATGCGGCTTTCTGCAGGGGAGTGTTTAATGGTGGGGGATTCAGCTAACGATATATTGGCTGCCAAGGAAGCGGGTATACAGTCAGTGTGCGTGACCTATGGCTATAACCATGGCGAAGATCCTTATCAGCTACCTGCGAATGTTCATATCCATAGCTTCTTGCAGCTATTGACGTACTTAAAATTGAGCAAATAAAAAGGCAGCCCTATGCTGCCTTTAACGTTTATATTTTGATTATCCGGTGAAATATTACTGAACGAATAAATTCCAGTTTCCCGCGATAATGGCAGCAATCAATGCCGCGCCTGCAACCAGTTGTATCACTAGTTTTGCATCATCTTTATCCATATGTTTTTCTAATTCTACCATCCAGTTTTTCATAAGAACCTCCTTAACAACTTAACTTTGGGCTCACTGTTAGACTACGCAATAAAATTAGAATGCACTGTCTAATTTGGGTTACATAATAGACAGTTTAAAAGGTTCTTTTAATGCGTTTAGTGCGATGCTGCTTCATTTTTTTTGAAAAACTCCCTAGAATGGAACGCTATTTCTTCTTCCTTGGGGCAAGCTGTGCGCATACATCAATTTAACCATTGCTTGGGTAACTGGCGAAGCTATTGATAGTTGTTAGTTATTGTTGTGTTTAAATTTTTGTCACTGAGTAAAAACTATGTCTGAAAATAATTTTGATCATTACGCCGAGCAAGGCTTTAATCGTGTTCCCGTTGTTCGTAGCATTCTTGCCGATACCGAAACCCCTGTCAGTGTGTACTTAAAGCTGGGGAATCTTCCATATTCCTACTTACTAGAGTCAGTGCAAGGGGGCGAAAAGTGGGGGCGTTATTCGATTATTGGTTTGCCTTGCAGCACATTGCTAAGGGTTAAGGGGAAGACTGTAACCCTAGAAGAGGGTGGTGAGGTTCGCGAGCAAAAGGTTTGCGATGATCCTTTGGATTATATTCGCCAATTCCAAGCACAATTTAAAGTCGCAGAAATAACCGATTTGCCGCCTTTTTATGGTGGGCTAGTGGGGTATTTTGCATACGATACTGCGCGCTTAGTCGAGCCGCGTTTAGCTGAAGCACAAGCGCCCGATGCGCTCGGCAGTGACGATATACTGCTAATGGTTTCCGAAGAGTTAGTGGTATTCGATAATTTAAAGGGTGTAATGCACTTAATCGTCTTAGCCGACCCGAGCGCCGAACAAGCTGAGAGTAGGGCGCAGCAACGTTTAAATACGATTGAAGCGAGCTTATTAGCAGGTAATGCGCATCTACCTATTGCAAATTTAAGTCAAGCTGGCAATCACAATGCCATCTCTGAGAATAGCTTTGTTTCAGGTTTTCAACAGCCGGAGTTTGAGTCAGCGATTGATAAGATCAAGCAATACATTGTTGATGGGGATGTGATGCAGGTGGTTTTATCGCAGCGTTTAAGTATTCCTTTTGCTGCAGAGCCGGTAGAGCTTTATCGTGCTTTACGCTATTTAAACCCATCGCCTTATATGTATTATCTGCATTTAGACGATACCCAAGTGGTTGGTTCATCGCCTGAGATCTTATCCAAAGTTGAGAACGGTAAAGTTACTTTACGGCCTATCGCAGGTACGCGCCCGCGCGGTAAAAATGAGCAAGAAGATAAAGCCCTAGAGCAAGACTTGCTTGCCGACCCTAAAGAGATAGCAGAGCATTTAATGCTCATTGATTTGGGCCGCAATGATATTGGCCGCGTATCACGTACTGGCAGCGTAAAACTTACCGATAAAATGATTGTTGAGCGTTACTCGCACGTTATGCATATCGTTTCGAATGTTGAAGGTGAACTCAAAGATGATTGCGATGCGATTGATGTGCTAAAGGCTAGCTTACCGGCTGGCACTTTAAGTGGTGCGCCAAAAGTACGCGCCATGGAAATTATCGACGAGCTAGAGCCAGTAAAGCGCGGCATCTACGGTGGTGCAATCGGTTATCTTGCCTGGAACGGCAATATGGATACCGCCATTGCTATTCGTACCGCAGTCATCAAAGACCAGCAGTTGCATATTCAGGCTGGGGCAGGTGTTGTGGCGGATTCCGTACCAACATCCGAATGGAATGAAACGATGAATAAAGCCCGTGCTATCTTCCGCGCCGTTGCCATGGTGCAAGAGCAAGAATAGTCGACATTATTGCCGCTCTTACTCAGTAGGAGCGGATTTATCCGCGATGCAGTCTATCGCCTTGCGCTTTTCTAAAAGAATCTTCAATGAAAAAACTATCGCCACAGGCTTTGCTGTGTCTCGCTATGATCAGCGTCGGCATGGGGCAGAGTGTTATATTTGCCGTGCTACCTATGTTAGGTAGAGAGCTAGCATTAGATCAAATAGTTCTCAGCATTCCTTTTTTATCCATTGATTATCAGTTTAAAGAGCTGGCAATTACCTCATTGTCAGCATTAACGGCCTTAACCTTTTCTTTGGTTAGCCCTTTTTGGGGGCGCTTAAGCGATAAGGTGGGGCGTAAACCGATTATTGTGATTGGCTTGCTTGGCTATACCTTGGGTATGGTTTTATTTACCTTGGTGTCTTGGTGGGGCTTAAAGGCCATGGTAACCGGTTTTACCTTATATTTACTGCTGGTGTTTGTCCGCTTTGTGCATTCTTTGGTGATGTCGGCTTCATTTCCTGCTAGCAGCGCTTATATGGTGGATGTGAGTTTGCCGCAACAGCGTGCTAAAGCTTTAGGCCGAATGGCAGCGTTTATGCAGATCGGTGTCATGTGTGGGCCAGCATTAGCTTATTTGATTGTGTACGGCTTTCTAACGCCTTTTATCGTGCAGGGTGTTATTGCCTTGTTTGCTGGTTTAATGATTCTTTTCTTTTTCCCTAGAAATAAGCCTGCAGTTAACCATGTACCGCGTAAAAAACTGCGTTACTTGAGTCCGCAATACCGTATTTACCTGTTGGTCGCCTTGGTGTTCTACATCAGCATGGGTATGGTGCAGCAAACCTTAGGTTTTTATTTTCAGGATGTTTTGCATTTGGCGAGTATGGATGCGGCAAAAACCTATGCAGTAGCGATGATGTTTTCTTCTGCGGCGATGCTGTTTGCGCAGTTTGTCGTGGTGCAAAACTTTGCCATTCGTGCGCAGAATCTGGTGCGCATGGGGCTGCCTTTTGCTTGCATGGGCTTTTTGATGCTCGCCTTAGCACAGACCTTGCCCGTGCTGTTTTTAGGCATGGCTTTATTTGGTTTTGCACTAGGTCTAGTGGGGCCTAGTATTAGCGCGGCGGCATCGGTCACCGTGGATGCAAAAGATCAAGGCGCTTTGGCAGGGCTGATTGGCTCTGTTGCAGGCTTTGGCTTTGTTTTAGGCCCTTTGGTGGGTGGTGCTATTTATGGCGTCTCTATGCAGTTGCCGTATTATTTGGCGGCATTAATGCTGCTGATTGTTGCTGTATATGTGCTGTTAAACCGTTTGCCTGGGGAGAAAGTCGTATCAAATTAAATAAATATTCCCTAAGGGCTTGTATTGTTTGAATAAGTGCCTATAATTCGCAGCTCTTTTGTTAGCCAAAAGCCTCAGCGTCCCCTTCGTCTAGTGGCCTAGGACACCGCCCTTTCACGGCGGTAACAGGGGTTCGAACCCCCTAGGGGACGCCATTTTTCTTTTTATACCCTTTTATCTCCCTTCTTTTAATCAATACAAAGCCTTGGCTTTTTCGCTTGTCCAAAAAAACACGCCGCTAGTCCGAAATACGCTGCCAACTCGGCACGCTTACTCGATTTCACATTGAATATTGTCAATCTTAGTTAATAATAAGCATTGTAAGCACACTAACTATTCGAGTGGAATTTATGAGGCAGCAAGGTTTTACAATAATCGAGCTTATGATTGTCATCACCTTAATGGGAGTTGTAGCGGCATTGGCTATCCCTAGTTTCGGTAACACAATCAAGAACCATCAAATGCGTTCTACGGCCGATAACTATTATGCAGCTATTCGTTATGCGCGGGCAGAAGCCGTACGCACACGTCGACCCGTTAGTGTGGAGCAAATTGGTGGTAATTGGTCAACGGGTTTAGAAGTCAAAGACAGCGATGGCGATGTTTTAAGAAGTGTCCTTAGTAAAGGCACGCTCGCTATTGCTGAAGCGAATAATAGCTTAACGAGTATCGACTTTAATGCTAAAGGATTTCTTGCTGCTGAAGTTGAACTCAACCTGTGTGATGGTCGTTTAACAGAGCGATCAAGACGAATTACAGTATTAGTGTCAGGCTTTGCTGCCGTTACATCTGAATTGGGGTGCTAAGATGCGTAATCAATCTGGCGTTTCTATGATCGAAGTTCTTATCACTATCGTTGTGATGTCTTTTGGCTTTTTATCCCTCGCTGCATTCCAAATGGGCACGTTAAAACACCTGTCCGGCAGCAATCAGCATTATTTAGTGACTTCCTTAGCAACAAGCATCGGCGAGAGTGTACGCGCCAACGATACGGGTGTTACTGAATACCATGAGCAGGAAACGAATACTTTCACCAAAGACTGTAGCGTTCCGACGAACTGCACAATCGCCGAGCAAGATCTTGCTCGTTGGAAAAACATGTTAGAAACCCATGCATTACAAGACGGTAGCGCAAGGGTTGAAATTGATGGTAATAATGCACGAATAGCAATTTCTTGGGTTGAAAAGTCCACCAGTGGTTTAATCAATACGGGTGGATCTGAAACACAAAACTATACTCTGCAGGTGCCCTTATGATGCAGTTCAATAAACAGCGCGGTTTAACCATCGTCGAATTATTAGTCGCTATGGCTTTATCAGCTGTGTTGGCTACGGCACTTTACCGCATTGTTCTTGCTAACCAACAAGGTATGGCCTTAACCGAATCCTATAGCAAAATTCAGGATGCCTCGCGCACGGCTTTTGATTTGCTACAGTACGATTTGCGCATGATTAATTACCGTGGCTGTATCAATAGCGCAGCCAATATTGTTAGTCAACTAGATACCGCAAGCAGTGGCTATGATGCAGCGCTGCATGATTTTACCGCTGCCAGTGCCGGTGTCGAGAAGCGTGATAACTATACATCGCCCGATACTATTGCAGCTGATGCCGCAAGCGATACGATTATGCTACGCGCAGCGGTACCGATTGATCTAATGGTGGCTGAATCTACCGCTAATAATATGACTCTTGCGGGGCGAAAAGAACAATTCGACAACTTGGAAGTGGGCGACGTTTTAATGGTGACGGATTGTGAAGAAGCGGATATTTTCGCGGTCAGTAGTTTGCAGGATTTAACCCCGCCGGTTATCTGGCATGCAAGCACCAGTGCCTCAGGCCCCACGAATGCGACCAATAGCTTAAGCAAATTATATGCTAGAGGCTCTCAGGTTTTACTGATGCATACGGTGGTGTATTTTGTTGCAGAAAGCCGTTTATTACCTGGGCTTGGTATCAATTCTCTGTACTCATACGACTCAATGGACGGGGGTAGCGATAGCCGCGAATTGGTGCCTTACGTGGAGCGCATGAACATTGAGTATTTAGTTGAAGATGCCAGTGGGGCCCTTAACTACCAAAGCACCGCTAGCGGCAGAGTGTTAGCAACGCGTGTATCGTTGAATATGGCAACAGAAAGAAGCTGTGCTGCACCAAATGCAAATCCAGATAACTGTATGGCGCCGCAAACCTATGAACGGGTATTTTTTGTCAGAAATAGTAGGAGCTAAGGGTGATGCAATTGAAAAGCCAACAACAAGGTTCGGTACTATTAATTAGTTTAGCACTGCTATTAGTGTTAACCCTGATGACATTTACTATCTCGAACTCAGTATTGTTGCAAGAAAAGATGACCACCAGTAATCGTGATGATGCTTTAGCCATGCAGGTGGCAGAATCCGCCCTTCGTGATGCGGAATTACTCGCTAATACATTTGCGGTGACCGAATACACCGCAGCCGGTAACCAAGGCTTATATAACGGTATGTGTGATTACAGCGACTCATCGTGTTATTTAAACTCACTGGTTGAGGATGATATGTTTGACGATAGCTACTGGACGAATGCCAACAGCCGCGCAGCAGATACCGACATACTCTGTACCCATGGCGCTGCTTGTCCACTGCAAGGTCCGGCTCGCTATCAAATGGGGCGCTATAAGCTTATTTTACTAGATGATAATTTTGATGTTTCGGTATCGGGCGCTGATAAAGCCACGATGATTGATAACCAATACCAATCACGTGACGAAGGTGCTAACCCCATTTATTTTTTATACAAAGTGATTGCCACAGGCCAAGGCATTGATGGTAAAAACCGTCGAGTTCTGGTTTCTCACTTCGCGGCGCCAGCGCCCTAGGAGAAGGATATGAAGATGAAGATAAATACAGTGATAAAAGCCCCTTTGCTGCTCAGTGTTTTGCTGCTTTGTAGCTTTGTAGCGCAGGCGGAAAACCTAAACCTTGCTGATAAACCCCTAGCAGCAGAAACAGAAGGTGTTGCACCGAATATCATGCTGATTCTGGATGATTCTGGCTCTATGACTTGCGGTAGTGGTGGATCTTGTGCGGATGACGTTTTTTATGCACCGGGTTTTGATGCCAACAAAGAGTATCGCTGTGCGAATGTCTCACAAGTATTACGACCGTTACAAGGTAATACCGTATTAGTGCATGTATCCAATGATACAGGGACAAAAGGCGTCCCTTATTTCTCTTATGCAAATAAGTATTACACATGGGGCGATAATGATGCACTGACAACGCTAAATGGTAAGGCGCTTGAAGGGGCCGTTTGCTTTGACCCGGATGAAAAGTATCAAGTTAGGTTGCATGCGTATAGAGCAGAGAATGTCTGTTTGCAAGAAGAAACGACGAGTCAATATGTCGGGCGAAGAGAAAAGTGTACCAACGGAACAACTAGCAGCATTGGTGGGAGTTGTAATTCGAGCAGACGATACAATCCTAGACGATATGAAGATGTATATAAGGATGTTACGCAATGTATATCCAGTACAGATTTTTTATCGGCTAGCAGTGCTAAAGAAGAGACAATGGATGGTAACTTTTTGAACTGGTACTTCTCTGCCACTATTGCTGAATGGGCTGATGATACAAAAACAGGCGGATTTAAAGATTACGGAACAGGCGGTAAAAACCACGGATTCTGGACAGAAACTGCTGCAACAGACTTTGTTACCGACAATGTAACTTTTTGCTACAGAGGGTCTGGTGCTCTGGCGAACAACTGTAGTTCCACTAATAATTTAAGTACGGGTTATATTACTCCAGAGCGTACCAAGCTTAACAATAGTCATAAGAACGCCAATAATAAAACTTGGTTTCCCCCATTGCCTGTGTACACCAGTGGTGATTACACCACGCAGGACACGGCATGGAGTAGTGGTTCTCATAATGTCTACGACACTTCCGGTAACCACAGACACTCTACGGATAGTTCAATTAACCTCATTGGTTTAAAACCAGGCGTTTCTTACAATCAAATGCGGGTGCAGGTTTCCATTGATGTGGGTAAAAAAGTTATCCGTGATTTAGACAAAGCCTTTGTTTCGATTGCTGA
>SMEQ01000566.1_pt1 | contig 10969 bp, 10 predicted proteins | sample 2456281 | NCBI WGS metagenome assembly SMEQ01 (sample SAMN10132596, study PRJNA489261) | soil metagenome | isolation source: day1 antibiotic-loamy sand soil ammended with raw manure from dairy cow... | place: USA | collected 2015-04-01 | reverse complement strand
GTCCTAAGATCTAGGTTTACAGGTCGTTGGCTATTCACGGCGTATTCACACTTAGAGAGCCCTAAACTGCAGGGCGAGTTGTCGGGAAGGCACTTATAATAAGTACCCGTCACCATCGGAGTGACGACCGCCAGCATATTGGCAAAAAGCCTCTGTCGGTCAGCAACCGAGTATAGTGCAAAAATCAGCGCAATGACAACGCAAAAACATTCGCCTAAATGTGGATTGCCCACCTTTGACAATTCGCGTAAACATCTGTAGCTGAAATTTTAGTCCGAGAACTTACACTTTTGCCCAGCAGCACTGGTAACATATCAGTACAATTTGACATTAGCTGTTATCTCACTATGATGTCGCGGGCCCTGCGTGGGGGACCGTGATGATTCCAAGCATAACTAGGAGGCCACAATGGCTGACAAAAAGGCGCAGTTGATCATCGAGGGCAAAGCCCCCGTAGAGCTGCAAGTACTGACTGGTACAATGGGTCCAGACGTTATTGATGTTCGCAACCTGATTGCGAGCGATCATTTCACTTATGACCCAGGTTTTATGTCGACTGCAGCATGTGATTCTAAAATCACCTACATCGATGGCGATAAAGGTGTTTTATTACACCGCGGCTACCCAATTGAGCAATTGGCAGAAAAGTCTGACTATTTAGAGACCTGCTATTTATTACTGCACGGTGAACTGCCAAATGCCGAACAGAAAAAAGATTTCGTAGACACCATCAATAAGCACACCATGGTCAACGAGCAGTTGAAATCATTCCTGAATGGTTTCCGCCGCGACGCACACCCTATGGCAATCATGTGCGGTATTGTGGGTGCTTTATCAGCGTTTTATCACGACTCTTTGGACAACAACAACCCAAAGCACCGTGAAATCTCAGCGCACCGCTTAATTGCTAAAATGCCAACTATTGCAGCAATGGCATATAAGTATTCAATCGGCCAACCCATCATGTACCCAAGCAATGATCTGAGCTACTCAGAAAACTTCTTGCACATGATGTTTAACACGCCTGCAGGCATTAAACGCTTCAGCCCTGCTCTTGTTAAAGCCATGGACCGTATCTTTATTCTGCATGCTGACCACGAGCAAAATGCTTCGACGTCAACTGTACGTTTAGCGGGTTCAACCGGCGCCAACCCATTTGCATGTATCGCTGCAGGTATTGCTGCGCTATGGGGCCCGGCACACGGCGGCGCGAACGAAGCTGTATTGACCATGCTGGACGAAATCGGTGATGCATCAAACATCGAGAAGTTTATTGCTAAGGCCAAAGACAAAAACGACCCATTCAAACTGATGGGCTTTGGTCACCGCGTTTATAAAAACTTCGACCCACGTGCACAAGTTATGAAGCAAACCTGTGACGAAGTGTTAGCCGAACTGGGCATTAAAGATCCAAAACTGGATCTGGCCATGAAGCTTGAAGAATACGCTCTCAACGATCCGTACTTCAAAGAGCGCAACCTGTACCCGAACGTTGACTTCTACTCAGGTATTATTCTGAAAGCGATCGGTATCCCAACCAGTATGTTCACAGTGATTTTCGCTATGTCACGTACTGTAGGCTGGATTTCGCACTGGACTGAAATGCTTTCAAGCCCATACAAAATCAACCGCCCACGTCAGCTGTACACTGGCTACGAAAAGCGCGATTACACACCCGTAGAAAAGCGTTAATCTTGTCTTAGAGGTACACAAAAAAGGCTGCCCATTCATGAGCAGCCTTTTTTATTGACACATCAATACAAGCCTAAACCGCTGTCGCACTTTCCAGCCAACCAATCAACTGTATAGCCTCGACTTGGCTGCTGCCGCACACGCTCTCTTCTGCCTGAAACACACCGCAAAAACCAGGCCGCTCAGGCAAACCAAACAACTGACACAAGTTATCATCACTGAGATTCAAGCAGCGCTCACCCGCTTTTTTGCCTTGCGGCATATTGGGCATAGGCGCATGAATGGAAGGTGCAATACAGCACGCACCACACCCCATACGGCACTCCATTAGCGCACCACCCTAGCTAAATTCATCCACCACCTCATATCACGGCTTAACCTGTAGCCGCGCGAGCAAACTGGATGTATCCCAACGCGCACCGCCCATCGCCTCAACGTCAGCATAAAACTGATCAACCAAAGCGGTCACAGGTAATCTCGCACCATTACGGCGCGCCTCATCAAATACAATAGAAAAGTCTTTACGCATCCACTCAACGGCAAAACCAAAATCAAACTCACCGGCCAGCATAGTTTGATAGCGGTTTTCTAACTGCCAGGACTGCGCCGCACCTTTACTAATCACTTCCATCGCAGCTTCAGCATCTAAACCGGCACTTTGCGCAAAGTGTAGCGCTTCAGATAAGCCTTGCAGCAGCCCACCAATACAAATTTGATTGACCATTTTTGTCAGCTGACCGCTACCGATCTCACCCATCAAGCGCTGCATACGGGCGTAGCACTGTAAAATAGGCTCTGCACGCTGATAAGCACCCTGCGCTCCGCCTACCATAATAGTCAGCACACCGTTTTGCGCACCCAACTGCCCACCTGAAACCGGCGCATCTAAAAACTCAAAACCACGCAACTGCGCTTCTGCACCCAACTCACGCGCCACCTGCGCCGAAGCCGTGGTGTGATCAACAAATATGCTTCCTGCTGACATCGCTGAGAAAGCACCTTGTTCACCCACAGTCACCGAGCGTAAATCATCATCGTTACCCACACAGCACATGACAAACTCAGCACCCTCAGCTGCTTGAGCCGGAGTCAGCGCAACGTGCCCAGCAAACTCCTGCTGCCAACGCTCAGCAGTCGCCAAAGTGCGATTAAACACCGTCACTTCATGACCCTGACTTACCAAGTGCCCAGCCATCGGATACCCCATAGCCCCCAAACCTATAAATGCAACACGCGCCATGATTCACCTCGACTTTCATTGAAATTATGCTAGAACGACAAACTCACACCACCTTTAATAACCGAGCTTTTAAACGCTGATTAAATCGTGACGCAAGCACCACATCAGTCTATGCTACACACCTTTTTAATCGACGGAACGGATCCAATGCTCAATGTAAACGAATACTTTGCGGGCGCAGTTAAATCCATCAACCTAACGGACAACAACCAACCTGCTAGCGTGGGCGTACTGAGCGCTGGTCAATACACTTTCAACACCTCCAGCGCAGAGGTCATGCACATTATTAACGGCAGTGCACAGATCAAACTGAACTCAACAAACGAATGGCAAACCATCGCTGCCGGCACACATTTTAACGTCGAGGCAAACAGCAGCTTTGTGATTCAAGTCAGTAGCGACACAGCCTACTTTTGCCAATACTGTTAATACATTCAAATGCGGCTAGTCCACGGACTGCCCTTGAAGGTGCCGCGTTAAGAAACTCGCAATTTCTAGTGCGGCATGACGCAAATATACATCTTGAGTGAAGCCTGAGCGCTTTAGTGGTTTCAAATCATGATCTGCATGTGCCATCCACTCAAAATGAATCGCTGTCGATAAAGGGTAAGTCTCTACCACATCACGACACCCCAAGGCATCACGCTCACCTTGTACAATTAATGTAGGCGTGCGCAGCGTTAGCAAATGCTCTATACGTGGTTGATCTGGCTTTTTCGTAGCATAAAACGGATAGCCCAAACATATCAGCGCAGGCGCCTGCAGCTCATCTACCAACATACTGGCCATACGCCCACCCATTGATTTGCCTGCTATAACCACAGGGCCGGTCGCTTGCTCGCACACTTCTTTATAAACACTGCGCCACGTATCTAGCATCACTGGCGCCCTATTTGGCGGTCGACGTACTGCGTCTAAACGTCGCAGCGCCATATAAGGAAACTCAAAGCGCACCACAGTAATATTCAACTCAAGCAAATACTGCGTCATAACATTCATGAACTCACTGTCCATCGGCGCACCCGCACCATGCGCGAGAATTAAAGTACAAAAAGACTCTGAAGCTTTTGCGTACAACACGCGACACCACCCTTGTTAAAGTTAACACCCCATATCAACAGCGCAAACACCGATAGGCACTGCACCTTGGACATTCTTCAGTCTTCTGCGCACAGGACCCGCCACTGCTTTTTTCAGTCCAATACGCAGCCACTCTACAATCAGATCAATTGAAAAAACCAAACCTCACAGTCAAAACAACGCGACCTGACCACGCACTTACATTAAAATTCCACACCATATATTTATATATAGTCGTATTAGCCGTACTGAGCATTATTTTTAAAGGTACTTGGGCTAAGATAGCACTCACATCAACGCGATTGAGCAGTAAGTAATGATCCATACACATGGTTTATGTGCTTTATTTTGGCGATCCTGCAAAATAAAAGATGATCTGCAGCAGCTTTGCAGTCATTACTCTATGGTGATTCAGACGTACTGATTGCAATGGCAATAGGCATTGCCCATAATTGTTGGTGATTTAACTCCGAATAAATCCATTACCCGTGGAAGTCTTAGCATGAGCACAGCAATCCAAGAGAATGCTTATAACTACAAGATTGTACGCCAGTTCGCCATAATGACGGTGATCTGGGGTATTGTAGGCATGAGCATTGGCGTATTAATTGCAGCGCAATTAGTATGGCCAGAACTGAACTTTAACCTCCCCTGGACCAGCTTCGGCAGGCTCCGTCCCTTGCACACTAACGCAGTGATTTTTGCTTTTGGTGGTAGTGCACTCTTTGCTACATCGTATTATGTAGTACAGCGCACTTCGCAAACTCGTCTGTTCTCAGACAAGCTTGCAGCATTTACCTTTTGGGGCTGGCAAGCCGTCATCGTTATGGCTGCCATTACGCTGCCATTGGGCTACACCACTACCAAAGAATACGCAGAGCTAGAATGGCCTATCGCTATCCTACTGGGCGTTGTTTGGGTGGTTTATGCGATCGTTTTCTTTGGCACTATCGCCAAGCGTAAAACATCACATATTTATGTAGGTAACTGGTTCTATGGTGCATTCATCATTGTAACCGCGATGCTACATATCGTTAACCACATGTCGATTCCAGTGACTTGGTTTAAGTCGTACTCTCTGTACTCAGGCGCAACAGACGCTATGATTCAGTGGTGGTATGGACATAACGCAGTAGGTTTCTTCTTAACCACTGGTTTCTTAGGCATGATGTACTACTTCGTACCTAAGCAGTCAGAGCGTCCGATCTACTCGTACCGTTTATCAATCGTTCACTTCTGGGCGTTGATCTCACTGTACATTTGGGCTGGTCCACACCACTTGCACTACACTGCACTACCCGACTGGGCTCAGTCGTTAGGTATGGCGATGTCGATGATCTTATTGGCTCCATCGTGGGGCGGTATGATCAACGGTATGATGACCTTATCTGGCGCATGGCATAAGCTGCGCACTGACCCTATCTTGCGCTTCCTTGTTGTATCGCTGGCCTTCTATGGCATGTCGACCTTTGAAGGTCCGATGATGGCGATTAAAACTGTAAACGCCCTATCGCACTACACTGACTGGACCGTTGGTCACGTACACGCAGGTGCTCTAGGTTGGGTTGCTATGATCACCATCGGTTCGATGTACCACATGATTCCACGCGTCTTTGGTCGTGAGCAAATGCACAGCATTGCTTTGATTAACACGCACTTCTGGTTGGCTACTATCGGTACCGTACTGTACATCGCTTCAATGTGGGTCAATGGTATTATGCAAGGCCTAATGTGGCGTGCAATTAACCAAGATGGCACACTCACTTACTCGTTTGTTGAAGCACTAGAAGCAGGTCACTACGGCTACATGGTACGTATGATCGGTGGCGCATTCTTCCTCACTGGTATGCTATTTATGGCATATAACGTATGGCGCACTGTTCGTTCGTCAGACATGGAAAAAGCTAATGCCGCTGCACGCTTTACTGTTGGAGGCGCTCACTAATGAAAAATCATGAACGCGTTGAAAAAAACGTTGGTTTGCTCGCGCTATTTATGGTGATTGCAGTCAGTATTGGTGGCTTGGTACAAATCGTACCTTTGTTCTTCCAAGACTTGGTGAATGAGCCTGTGGAAGGTTTAAAGCCTTACACAGCTCTACAGCTGGAAGGTCGTGATATTTATATCCGTGAAGGTTGCGTTCAGTGCCACTCACAGATGATCCGTCCTTTCCGCGCTGAGACCGAGCGTTATGGTCACTACTCTGTAGCGGGCGAAAGTGTATATGAGCACCCATTCTTATGGGGCTCTAAGCGTACTGGGCCAGATTTGGCGCGTGTTGGCGGTCGTTACTCTGATGACTGGCATCGTGCTCACCTCTACAACCCACGTAACGTTGTACCTGAGTCTAAGATGCCTGCTTACCCCTGGTTAGTAGAAAACAAATTAGATGGTAAAGACACTGTAGCGAAGATCGAGGCGATGCGCTGGTTAGGCGTGCCTTACACCGATGATGACATCAAAGGTGCAGTTACAGCAGTTAAGGGCAAGACTGAAATGGAGGCTGTAGTAGCCTACCTGCAAGTACTTGGTACATCTATTAAGAGTAAACGGTAACGTTAATGGACATTGGATTTCTTCGCGGCGCAGGCACGCTACTTCTTCTAGTAGCATTTATTGGCATGGTATTTTGGGCTTACAACAGCAAGCGCAAATCCAGCTTTGATGATGCAGCTAATTTACCCTTCGCTGACGAAGATCCAAGCTCTAACAGCGAGCCGAATAAAGACACATCCAGGAGCAACAATCCATGACTTCTTTCTGGAACTGGTACGTCGTAGTTCTTACGAGCGGTACTATTCTGGCCATAACGTGGCTTATTTTTGCGACACGTAAAGGTCAACGCAGTGACACAACGGATCAAACCGTAGGTCACGTTTACGATGGCATCGAAGAGTACGACAACCCGTTACCACGCTGGTGGTTTATGTTGTTTGTCGGCACGATCCTTTTCGCTGTAGGCTACCTTGTTCTGTACCCAGGTATGGGTAACTGGAAAGGTATTTTGCCAGGCTACGATGGCGGCTGGACTTCAACTAAGCAGTATGACCGTGAAATAGTCAAAGCCGATGAAAAATACGGCCCTATTTTCGCTAAGTACGCTGCCATGTCGATTGAAGACGTTGCTAAAGATGAAGATGCGTTGAAAATGGGTGGACGCCTGTTTGCTTCGCACTGCTCTGTCTGCCACGGTTCTGACGCAAAAGGTGCACACGGCTTTCCTAATTTGACTGATAACGACTGGATCTGGGGCGGCGAGCCTGAGACCATCAAAACGTCAATCCTTAACGGCCGTATCGCTGCCATGCCAGGCTGGGAAGCAGCGTTAGGTAACGAAGGCGTGAAAAACGTAACTGGCTATGTACGTAGTCTGTCAGGCTTGAAAAACCCTGAAGGCCTTGATCTTGAGGCAGGTCAACAGTCTTACAATACGATGTGTGTAGCATGTCACGGCCCAGAAGCCAAAGGTAACCCACTCATGGGCTCACCTAACTTGTCTGACAGAATCTGGTTATATGGCTCGAGCTTTGCTCAAGTTCAACAAACCATTCGCTATGGCCGTAACGGTCAAATGCCAGCACAAGCCGATTTCTTAGGCAATGACAAAGTTCACTTACTAGCTGCTTATGTATACAGCCTATCGAATGAATCGCAAGATCAGTAATTGATACCTGCGACACGCTGTCACTCTCTGTTGGGACATCAACAGATGTACCATATAAAGCAGTTATAAGTTTGTTCCGGCCAGTTGATCTGGCCGGATATTTAACAACCGCACCGGTACAACTTGATGACTGACAAAATACCTGTAAAAAATATCACTCCCCAAAAGACCAGTACAGAACTGTACGCAAAACGTGAAAAAATCTATACACGTGCGTTTACTGGGATCTTTCGTAATATCCGCATTATTTCTGGAATATTTCTCTTTGCCCTGTTTCTCGGTACTGCATGGTTGCAGTGGGGCGATCGCCAAGCGGTTTGGTGGAACTTACCCGAGCGAAAATTCTATGTGTTTGGCGCCACATTTTGGCCCCAAGACTTTATGTTGCTGTCTTGGCTGCTGATTATCTGTGCCTTTGGTTTGTTTTTTATCACAGTATTCGCTGGACGTGTTTGGTGTGGCTACACTTGCCCACAAAGCGTTTGGACATGGATATTTATGTGGTGCGAGAAAGTCACTGAAGGTGACCGCAATGCGCGCATCAAGCTTGATAAAGCACCCATGTCTGTCAATAAAATCGCACGCAAAACAGCTAAACATGCCATGTGGGTGGGTATCGCTTTTCTCACTGGTTTTACCTTTGTCGGTTACTTCACTCCCATTCGTGGCTTACCCTTAGACTTAGTCACAGGTGCTGCCGATGGCTGGGCTTACTTTTGGGTGGGTTTTTTCACCCTACTGACTTACCTCAACGCAGGTTGGTTGCGCGAACAAGTGTGTATTCACATGTGTCCTTACTCACGCTTTCAAAGTGTGATGTTTGATAAAGACACCTTAATTGTTTCTTACGATCCTGAGCGCGGTGAAAAACGCGGTCCACGCAAAAAAGGCAGTGATTACAAAGCCGAAGGCATGGGTGACTGTATTGATTGCAAATTGTGCGTGCATGTCTGCCCTACGGGTATTGATATCCGTGACGGTTTGCAAATTGCTTGTATCGGTTGCGCCGCCTGTATTGACGCCTGTGACGATGTCATGCTCAAAATGGATTATCCAAAAGGCTTAATCAGCTACACCACTGAGCACAACTTATCCGGTCAAAAAACCAAAATGGTGCGCCCACGCTTAATTGGCTACGCAACAGCTTTACTGGTGATGACCAGCTTATTTAGCTATACGGTGATTAACCGTAATTTAGTTGAGCTCAACGTCATTAAAGACCGTACGCCTTACCGTGAAAACCTAGAAGGCCGTATTGAGAATGTTTACACTGTCAAAGTGATGAACAAAGACCAAAAAGACCATGTATTTGTCATCGAAGCCACAGGTTTACCCGGCTTAACGCTTGAAGGCAAACAACAGGTGATGGCAGCTGCTGGTGAAATTCTTGCAATACCCGTCTCCATTTCGGTTGACCCTGAAGATTTACCCTCAAGCACCAACCAAATTGAGTTCAAAGTCTATTCTGAAGACGAAAGTCACATTAACAGAAAGACTGAAAGTCGTTTCCTTGGTCCAACCATTCGTTAATTAAAGGATATTGTATGCAGCCCGAAGACAATGTTTTACCCTGGTATAAAGAGTTTTGGCCTTGGTTTATCATTGGTATGCTCAGCTTTTCTGTAGTGCTCGGACTGTCTTTATTGACGATCGCCATCCGTAATGCTGACAGCTTGGTCGTGGATAATTACTACGATGTTGGTAAAGGTATTAATACTTCACTGGAGCGCGAGCAACTGGCGCAAGAGTTAAATATCGCCGGCACACTCAGTCTGGATAGCGATCTGGGTCAAGTTGAACTGAAGCTATCAGGTGACAGTCACCCACAGCAAATTGTGCTTAACTTAATTTCTCCCACTCAAGAAAAGCGCGACCGACGTATCGTTTTGCAACCGGTTAGCACTGATATGTACCGCGGCCTCTTGCAAGAAGGTATTGAAGGTCGTCGTTTTGTGGAAATTTTAGGGCAAGAAGATGGTGCACAGTGGCGCTTGTTTGAAGAGCATACTTTAATCAGCGGACAGGCTATTGAGTTGGGTGAGTAATCACCACAACGCTATGGCTTATATCACTCTGCAAGCTGTTTCACTGACGGATAGCTGACTCTTATGGTTGCGCCTGTACCCTGTTACCACTGCGATTTACCGGTGCTTACCGGTCAGGCTTTTACCGCAGTTGTACTCAATCAACCGCGTGTGTTTTGCTGCCCTGGCTGCCAAGCTGTTGCGCAAACGATTATTGCTGGCGGCCTGGAAAGCTATTATTTACATCGCAGCGAAGCATCAGCCAACCCCGAAGCCCTGCCCGGCGTTCTACCCGATGAACTTCTATTACTCGACCGGGAAGATATTCAAAAACCCTTCGTCAGTACCAGTGGCAACATCAGTGAAACCAAACTACTGATTGAAGGCATCACCTGTGCGGCATGTGGCTGGTTAATCGAAAAACACCTAAAACAACTGCCAGGCGTTGTTGAAACCTCGCTCAACCTCAGCAATCACCGCTTATCCATTCGTTGGGATATCGAGCAAATTGCGCTATCTGAATTACTAAAAACCATTCGTCATATCGGCTATGCCGCACACCCTTGGCAACCCGATACCGTCAGCGAGCAAATGCAAGCTGATAACCGCCGTGCTTTACGCAAGCTAGGTGTGGCAGGCCTGTTGTGGATGCAGGTAATGATGGCCTCCATGGCCACTTGGCCTGAGTTTAATCTTGATCTATCTGAAGGCATGGACCGTTTGCTGCGCTGGGTCAGTTTGATTTTAACCACACCCATTGTTTTTTATTGCAGTACTGAGTTTTTCCAAGGCGCCTTGCGCGATCTGCGCACCCGCCATCTCACTATGGATGTGTCGGTTTCTTTGGCCATCGCGGGTGCTTATGCTGCAGGGATCTGGTCTACCTTGACGGGTCAAGGCGACTTATATTTTGATGCCGCAGGCATGTTTGCTTTGTTTTTATTATCGGGGCGTTATCTTGAACGTCGTGCGCGCGAACGCACCTCGGCGGCTACATCTCAACTGGTCAATTTATTACCCGCCTCATGCTTACGACTCAACAGCGACGGTAGCAGCGAGCGCATTTTACTCAGTGAACTGCAGCAAGGCGATCAACTGCTTGTGCCACCCGGTCACTTGATTCCCGCTGATGGTCGTATCACCACGGGCACATCCAGCATCGATGAGTCTTTACTGACTGGGGAATACTTACCCTTAGCAAAAAAACCGGGCGATCAGGTTGTTGCCGGCACCTTGAATATTGAAGGTCCTTTAACGATTGATGTTTTA
>SMEQ01000563.1_pt1 | contig 10982 bp, 5 predicted proteins | sample 2456281 | NCBI WGS metagenome assembly SMEQ01 (sample SAMN10132596, study PRJNA489261) | soil metagenome | isolation source: day1 antibiotic-loamy sand soil ammended with raw manure from dairy cow... | place: USA | collected 2015-04-01 | reverse complement strand
GGTGCGGGAAATGAACTTATTCTAGTAGGCCGCTCAGGGCTACAGAGCTTTATCATTCCCAATACTACAACCGAAATAGAAGGGTAGTTGGCCATGCAAGGTATCGCAAGCGAGCAGAACGCTAAAATATCCATCATGGAGCGTGCTTTGTTTGGCGCTCGAAAGGTTTGGTTAATCATATTTGTTGGTCTAACAGTATTTTTACTGTACCACGCCGCGCAGGTTCGACCTGACGCTAGCTTTACAAAAATGATCCCAAGTAATCATGAGTTTGTACAAAATTACTTTAAATATGGCGACGATCTTGCCAGCTTAGGTAATGCCGTAAGGGTTTCCGTGGAAACCACTGAAGGCAATATTTTCGATGCAGACTACCAAGAGGTTTTGCGCTTAATTACCGACGAATTGAATTATATTCCAGGCGTTAACCGTTCGGGTATTCGATCACTGTGGACGCCGAACGTGCGTTGGTCGGAAGTAACTGAGGAGGGCTTTGTTGGCGGCCCGGTTATTCCAGACACTTACGATGCAAGTACTGAAAGCCTTGAGGAGTTGCGCCAAAACGTATTGCGCTCCGGCGAAGTCGGTAACTTAATTGCTAATAACTTCCGTTCTGCATTAATTTATGTGCCCTTAAATGAAATTGATCCAGAAACAGGCGAACAGCTGAACTACCATCAATTCAGCCTTAATTTAGAAGAAAAAATTCGTTCTAAATATCAAACTGAGACGATTAATATACAAATCGTTGGTTTTGCCAAAGTGGTGGGCGACTTAATTGATGGTGCGTTGCAAGTAGGCGTGTTCTTCGTCTTGGCTATGCTAATTACTTTTGCAATGCTTTACGCTTATAGCCGCTGTGTGCGCAGTTCCTTGGTGGTTTTGCTGTGTTCTATTATTGCAGTGATTTGGCAGCTAGGTATTATTCATTTGATTGGTAGTGGTATTAACCCATATTCCATGTTGGTGCCATTTTTAGTCTTTGCGATTGGCGTTAGCCATGGTGTGCAAATTATTAATGCGGTAATGGCTTATAGAGTGGAAGGTGCTGACAAACTACAAGCGTCGCGGTTAGCCTTTCGCAGCTTGTACATTGCTGGCTTAACAGCTTTAGCGAGTGACGCCATTGGTTTTACCACGTTAATGGTAATTGATATTCAAGTGATCAAAGAGCTTGCTATAGCAGCGAGTATTGGTGTGGCAGTGATTGTCCTGACCAACCTTGGTTTGTTGCCTATTCTTACCTCATATATTGGGGTAAGTAAGTCGGGTGTTACATATTTAGAGAAGAGCCAACAAAAAGAACATCCAATTTTGAAGTGGTTTGAAAACTTTACCCAGGCGCGTTGGGCCAAACCTGCTGTTGCGATAGCTGTGATTATGGCCGCATTTGGTTTATGGCAAGGGCAAAGCTTGCAAATTGGTGACTTAGATAGCGGCGCACCAGAGTTACGGGCTGATTCACGTTATAATCTCGATAATGCCTTTATGGTGGAAAACTATAGTGCCAGTACTGACATATTTGTAGTTATGGCTGAAACCCCACCAGGCCAGTGTATTGCTTGGGAAAATATGGCGCTGATGGACAGGTTCCAATGGCATATGGAAAACGTTCCTGGGGTTCAAACGACTCGTTCTATTACTTATGTGTCTAAATTAGGCATGGCGGGAATTAATGAGGGCAACTTGAAATGGTACAGCATTAATCGTGACAACTTCGTGTTAAACGCGTCTATTGGTCAGGCACCTTCAGGACTTATAAACCGTGACTGCAGCATGGCACCAATGATTATTTATTTAAATGATCACAAGGCTGACACGCTTAATCGTGTGGTAAACGAAGTGCGTGCTTTTAGTGCTCAATTCCCAAGTGAAAACCTTGACTTTTTATTGGCCGCGGGTAACTCGGGTATTGAAGCAGCTACCAATATAGTTATTGAACAGGCGCAATTTAAAATGCTGGTGTGGGTATACGGCGTTGTTATAGCGCTGTGTTTACTTACCTTTAGAAGCATACGCACAGTTATATGTATTGTATTGCCACTTATGTTTACCACTATTATGAGCCAAGCATTAATGACGTGGCTGGATATTGGTATTAAAGTTGCGACCTTGCCTGTTATTGCCTTAGGTGTGGGTATTGGGGTGGACTATGGCATTTATATTTACAGTAAAATGCGTGAGGCCTTAGCAGCCAACATGAGCCTTGCTGAAAGCTATAGCTATGCCCTCTCAAAAACGGGTAAAGCGGTTGCATTTACAGGTTTAACACTTGCTATAGGCGTTGCCACATGGATTTGGTCTCCTATTCAGTTCCAAGCTGACATGGGTCTATTACTAACCTTTATGTTTATTTGGAACATGCTTGGAGCAATGATTTTAATTCCTGCGTTGGCACATATTTTAAAAGTAGGTCCGAAGAAAAACAGTGAGAAACCAGCGATGTAGCAATGCGTTGGTACGAGCAGGTTTACTGAAATAGGTATCTTTACTTTCGCTTACAAATAAAAAAAGCCACGAATTTTTTCGTGGCTTTTTTTATTCCTCACGCTTTATTAAGACTGGAAACAGCAATTAAATTACAAATGGTTAACTTAAGTAGGCTAGGTGTTGACTTTCTGTTGGTTTTGTTGAATTCTTGGAAGTAATAGGGGGCCACCTCTATTTGTTTGTCGTTACGATAAAAATAATTATTTACATAATAAAACCGATATTATAAATATATATTCAGGGAGAGTTCTCTATGTATAGGAACCATAAAAAGTCAGCGTTAGCGTTGGCGATGAGTGCTGCGTCTCTTATGGTGTTTTCTGCTGGGGCACTTGCCCAAGAAGAAACCACTAATGAAGAAGCAAATAAAGAAAAAAAGCCAGAGCGGATTCAAATTGTTGGTTCACGTATTCGGACTGACGGCATTGATAGCGCAACTCCTGTTGAAGTGATCAGTACCGACACAGCGAACGAATTAGGTTTAAATACACTGGGTGAGTTACTGCGGACTTCAACTATTGCGACAGGTTCAGACCAGTTGATTTCAGCCTATTCCGTTGGTTTTGTTACTTCTGGTGGTCTGGGTGCTGAGTCAATTTCTATGCGTGGTTTAGGTGCCAACCGTACGCTCGTTCTATTAAACGGCCGTCGTGCAGGACCAGCAGGAACACGTGGGCAAGTTTCCGCATTTGATATGAACGCTTTACCTGTTTCATCTATTGAACGGGTTGAGATTCTTAAAGACGGTGCTTCTTCACTTTATGGTTCTGACGCAGTCGCGGGTGTTATTAACATTATTACTAAGCGCGGTGATGATAAAAGCATTAACGTTAGCTTAAGTCAGCCATTTGAGTCGGGCGGTGAAACAGCTCGTGTTAATGGTACTTACGGTAAAACATTTGATGAGGGGTCGTGGCGTGTTGTTGCCGACTTTAACCAGAACAAAGGGTTGAAACGTGGCCAACGAGACCATTTCGGTTGTCCAACACGGTACTTCTTTGATGCGGAATCAGGCGAGCGTGCAGACCCAATCGATCCACGTACCGGTGAATACCATTGTAACGGTACGGGTTTCGGTTTATGGAATAACCTGAGTGGTCGTTTCCAGCACGATGATACTGGTTATGGTTTCCCCCACTTAACTGACCCTGTACACGGAACACCACACATTACGCAAGCACCAGATGGTTGGTTTTGGGCTGGTCACGACAAAGAAACCGATGGTTGGTTGAATAACACAAGCCGCCTGCATGAGAATCAGTCGATGATTCCTGAAGCAACGGTTTGGTCGGTGTACTCACAAGGTGACTATGAACTTAGCAGTACAGTATCAGCATTTGCTGAAGTAATGCACAGCCAACGAACCACTAAGTCTGACAGTGTTCGTCAGTTTTGGACTAACAACCCTGGTTTAGCTTCATATATTCCCATTACTAATATTGATGGTTGGGACGGTAACCCGGCCTTGCAAGTAATGCCGGTGGCATTAACCGACAACTATAGTAATGAAACGGTTATTGACTATACGCGTTTTGTATTAGGACTTGAGGGTTCACTCGGTGAATGGGAGTGGGAAGCCTCTTGGCAGCGAACCTTGAACGCAGGGGTGTATAAGCAAGACATTATCTTCCAAGACTCGATGATCATGGCACATGAGCATGCTCTTGGTTTAAACAACTGTACTGGTGTTACAGAGTTCTCTAATAAACAGTGTGTACAAGTAAACTGGTTTACTCCAGGTCACTTAAACGGTACTGACTTCGGCCCTGGTGTACAAGACTTTTTGTTTGGTAAAGACAAAGGGAAAACCTCCTATAAGCAAGATACTGTTGAAGCTTATATTACTGGTGATGTATTTGATTTACCTGCCGGCCCACTCGCAACAGCTGTCGGTGTGTCGTATCAAACAGACTACTTGCGTGATACTCCTGGGTTCCATACGTTAAGTGGCAACTCGTGGGGCTTAAGTGCTTCAGGAATTACCGCAGGCCGAGGTACTACAACAGCAGCATTTGCTGAATTGCAAATACCTTTAATACGGTATGTACCCTTTATTGAAGCCTTAGATCTTACTGCGTCTGCACGTCATACGCGGGTAAGTACTTATGGTGACGGTAACACCTTTAAGTTAAGCGCGAACTGGAACATTGGTCATGGGTTTCGTGTACGAGCTTCTCGCGGTACGTCATTCCGTGCACCAGCATTGTTTGAGCTTTACTTGGAAGGTCAAACAGGCTTCCTAGGTCAAAACGTTGACCCTTGTGTGAACTGGGTTGAATCAACTAACGAAAACGTGAAAGCGAACTGTCAAGCTGCGGGCGTGCCTGCAGACTACATTGCTGGTATTGGTGGTTCAATGACGTCGGTTACCGGTGGTGGTGCAGGTGTGCTTGAAGCTGAAACTTCGGTGTCTGAAGGTATTGGCTTAGTGTATACCAGCCCAGCAAACGCATTTGCTGCGTCAATTGACTATTATGATGTCATTATTCGTGGTCAAATTTCGAGCGTTGCAGGTTCCTCGGTTCTTGCTAAATGTTATGGCTCTGATAAAGGTTATGCAAACGAACCATTCTGTAAGCAAATTGACCGTCGTAGCGGTACTGAAGGTAACAACTGGGACTGGGGTGTTGACGAAGTTCGTGGTGGTTATTTAAATACCGCATCTCAGCGAATTCGTGGTGCTGATATTGTTGTATCGTATCAAACAGATACACCAGTAGGTCACTTACGGTTACGTTTGAACCATACCAACCAAATCGAGCGCACTTATAAGCAGTTTGCTGACAGTGAGCCGACGCAATATGTTGGTAGCTTAGGTAATCCGAAATTATCGGGTAATTTGAATGCAACCTTAACGCGTGAAGATTGGCGCTTTAACTGGAACGTCCAGTATGTTGATAAAGTGGATGACTATAAATTTTACTTAAACGGTAATAAAACAACTTACCGTGGTGAAGATGTAACTTTTATTGCTCATGCACCAAGATACTTCATGCATTCAGCGTCTGTTAACAAACAGTTTGATAAATTTGACCTGACGTTTGGTGTTGCAAACGTATTTGACAAAGTGCCACCACAAGGTTCACCTGCAGCGGTGAATACGGCTGGAAACACGATGTTATTTGCTTCACAGTATGAATTATTAGGCCGCCGTGCGTTCCTTAATATGTCGTATAGTTTTTAATTGAAAGATGATTAAAAACTAAAGTTATAAGTGTGTGTAAGTAAAAACGTAAGTGTAAGCTTGCGTGGTTAAATAAATCACCAGCTAGAAATAGCTGGTGTTTTTATTTGTAGGAATGGCTAAAGTTGTCGCACCCATTCAAACAAGTCTCTTAAAACACTCATTTTTACTGGGTCATTGGCAACCAATTCAGCAGCGTTTTCAAGCGCTAAACTGAATTCGTCGAGGCTTAAATATCCCGGTGCGCCAAATTCAAGACGATTTTGGCAATGGTGACGCCATTGTTCAAGTTCCGGTTGAGTTAATGTGTGTGGAAAGTTGCGAGCTCGGTAACGAAACAACAGTTCGTTAAAGCGTGGATCGTCAAATTCAAAGCTATGGCCACTCAGTTGCATAGGGTCCATGGTACGGATCATAGTCATATGCGATTGTGATTGCCTGCTGATTAAGCCGCCGCTGTATAAGGCTAAATCCACATCTACTGGTGTTGTGTCGTATGGTTCTTGAATGGATAAGGCGTCGATAAATAATTGTCTTGTGTTTGGTGCCGCTTGTAACCAAGTTGCACATTGATTCGCTGTGGTAGCGTCTTGACCAAATTCAGCAGCTCGCTCAACGGATAAGGTTTGTCGAGGGGCGATAAACGGCGACTGATTAATTTGGATTTTAACTAAGCCAGGTCGTTCGTCAGCAGGTATGTCAGTGGCATATAGGGCATTACGAATGTCTTCAGCAGTTGCATTTTGCCAAGGTTCAGGATGACGGTCTAAGCGCCAGGCAATGAGTTGATTAGGCTGTTCAGGGTGAAAGCCTAAAGGCAGTACCCAGCGGCAGTAACCATTAGCAGCGCCATAAAAACCTGAAACGTGTACCAAGGGCGTTGCATTGAGCAGGGCTTCGTTAATAAGAGGTAGTAATGCAGCTTTGCGACGTTTGCTAAAAGCCCATTCGAATAGTTTGGGTTGTTGTTGTTTAATTAAATGTGCCAAAGCGATGGTGGCATATACATCAGACATGGCATCATGAGCTTTACCATGCTCAAGATTGTTCGCTTTACTTAGCAGCTCTAACTTTAGGCTAATAGCACCATCGTCATTCGTAGGCCATACTATCCCTTCAGGACGTAGCGCGTAACAGGCGCGGACAAGGTCGAGTAAGTCCCAACGTGAATTATTATTGGCCCAAGTATGAGCATAGGGGTCAATAAAGTTACGATAAAATAGAAATCGCGTCATTTCGTCGTCGTAACGAATGTTATTGTAACCAATGCCTACAGTACCTGGGTGCGACAGTTCAGCGGCAATTTTACCGGCAAATTCAGTTTCTATATAACCGTCGCGTTGGCATTGTTGCGGGGTAATGCCGGTGATTAAGCAGGCTTCTGGGTGGGGTAAATAGTCGGGAGACTGTTGGCAAAATACATTGACTGGTTTGCCTATTACTTCTAAGTTTTCGTTTGTACGGATGCCTGCAAATTGCATAGGGCGATCAGCACGCGGATTAATGCCACCGGCTTCATAGTCGTGCCAAAAAAAAGTTATATCAGTCATATACACTACTAAGCTAAATAAATGGATACCATTAGAATAGCACTGGAACACACTTGTATGCGAGGTGCTGCATGTTCATAATAAACAAACAGAAATATTACCGTGGAGAACAATATGCAAGTTAAACAATTCGTGTTAGCAAGTATGGTGGTAGCTGGGCTGTTAGGTTGTGCCGAAGAGGGCAAAATAGCAAATACTGAACGGCCTATTGCAATTGCTATTCATGGTGGCGCTGGAACCATTACGCGGGAAAATATGAGTCCTGAACGTGAAGAGCAATTTCGACAGGCATTAACCTATGCCACCGAAGCGGGTTATGTGGTATTAGAAAACGGCGGTAGTGCTGTTGATGCAGTGCAAGCTGCGATTCAACTGATGGAAGAAAATCCAATATTTAACGCTGGCCGCGGGGCCGTTTACACCTATGAAGGGCGCCATGAGCTCGATGCGTCAATTATGCTAGGAGAAACGGGTGAAGCAGGAGCAGTGGCGGGAGTGAGTACAGTTAAAAGCCCGATCGCTGCAGCACGGGCAGTAATGGAGCAGTCGCGCCACGTAATGTTGAGTGGTAGCGGTGCAGATGAATTTGCTCGCCATGTGGGACTCGAACAGGTAAGTAACACCTACTTCAATACCAGTGAGCGTTATGAACAATTACAACGTGCCCTTGAAAACATACGTGAACGTGAAAGAACCGGTGACCATATTGCTTTTGTGAAAAATTGGGATTCGGCTTTTAACATGGGTACTGTAGGGGCTGTGGCGTTAGATAGCAGTGGTAATTTAGCAGCAGGAACCTCAACGGGTGGTATGACAGCGAAACGTTGGGGCCGCATTGGTGACGCGCCTGTTATTGGTGCGGGTACTTGGGCGGACAATGAAAGCTGTGCGGTATCGGCTACTGGGCATGGTGAATACTTTATTCGTTACCATGTGGCCGCAGATATTTGTAGTCGAGTGAAGTATCAAGGTAAGTCGATTGAACAAGCAGGTAACGAAGTGATTCACAATATACTTATGCCTCTTGGTGGTACAGGCGGCGTTATTATTGTTGATAACAAAGGTAACATTAGTATGCCGTTTAATACGGAAGGTATGTATCGCGCCTCGAAATCAAATCGGAACGAATTAAGTGTAGGAATTTATGCACAGGAGGAGTAATTATGCCGTCCTTAAAAGTAAGTGACTATATGAATAGACAGCCCGTGATTGATTACCACGGGGCTTTAGTTGGAATAATTAGCCGAACGGATATTTTGCGGGCGATAAACTTACATTTAAAGGGTTTTTATGAGCCTTAGCTGAATTGTTGCGTCCTATGAAAATACCGGTGCGCAGTTATTTTTGTTAAACTAGCAGCCACTTTTATGTTGTACCGATTACTTGTAGCGAGTATATGAAGCAGTTGTTTAGTTTATTATCGGAATGCCGAAGCCGAGATCGGTTTTCTTTGCAGCAACGACTGCGCCGATTGCAAAAGAAGGCCAACGCCGAGCAAATTGCTCAATTACAAATTGATATTGAAATCTCACGAGCCTGGGTCAGTGCGCGGCGTGCACGTATACCTGCCATTGAGTTCCCTGAAGACCTACCGGTTAGCCAAGAAAATGAACGTATTATAACAACCATAGCCGCGAATCAAGTGACGGTACTAGCAGGTGAAACCGGTTCGGGTAAAACCACCCAATTACCCAAAATGTTATTAACAATGGGATATGGAGCCAGGGGTTTAATAGGCCATACTCAACCACGCCGCTTAGCAGCGCGTTCTGTGGCAGCTCGTATTCAAGAAGAATTAGGATCAGTTACGCAACCTCTTGTTTCTTATAAAATAAGGTTCCAAGACCAATCGACTGACCACACGTCAGTTAAATTAATGACCGATGGTATATTGCTTGCTGAGCTGCAAAACGACCCTTATTTAAGTGATTATGAAGTTATTATTATTGACGAAGCGCATGAGCGTAGTTTAAATATCGACTTTTTACTTGGTGTGCTCCATAAGCTGTTACTAAAACGTCCAGATTTAAAACTTATAATTACCTCTGCGACCATTGAAACAGAACGTTTTTCAGAACATTTTAACAATGCTCCGGTGATCGAAGTAAGTGGTCGAACGTATCCTGTTGAGGTGCGTTACCAACCCATTGTTGATGAGGCTGAACAAGATTTACACCAAGGGGTAATTGATGCAGCTGAGACGCTGGTACGGGAAGGTCCTGGAGACATTCTCGTGTTCTTAAGTGGTGAACGAGAAATTAGAGACTTAGCCGATAGTTTAAATGAAGCCTTTAACAGCCAAGGCGGCAGCGCAACATTAGAGATAGTACCGCTCTATGCGCGCTTGTCGGCACAAGAACAAAACCGTGTATTTCAGCCGCATGGTGGTCGGCGAATTGTGTTGGCTACTAACGTAGCAGAAACGTCACTGACGGTTCCCAGAATTCGTTATGTCATTGACACTGGGTTAGCGCGTATTAGCCGTTATAGTTACCGCACTAAAGTACAACGTTTACCGGTGGAGCCAATCTCTCAAGCCAGTGCCAATCAACGAGCAGGGCGTTGTGGCCGGTTAGGACCAGGTATTTGTATACGGTTGTATGCGGAAGACGATTTTTTAAACAGGCCCGAATTTACCGACCCAGAGATTTTACGAACTAATTTAGCCTCGGTCATTTTACAAATGGCAAGTTTAAATTTAGGTGATATTCGTCGTTTCCCGTTCTTGCAGCCGCCTGACGAACGCTTTATTAACGACGGTATGAAATTACTGGAAGAGCTTCAGGCTGTTCGCTTACGAGGTAAACGCGGTAATAACCAACTGCCATTAACGCCTTTAGGGCGACAGTTAGGACGTTTACCTATAGATCCACGCTTAGGCGCCATGGTGGTGGCTAGCGCAGGTTTACATTGCGTTAAAGAAGTTTTAATTATTGTTGCGGCACTTAGTATTCAAGACCCACGGGAGCGGCCGCACGACAAACAGCAACGTTCAGATGAATTGCATCGCCGTTTTACGGTGCCAAGTTCAGACTTCCTTAGTTTTATAAAACTATGGGATTACCTGCAAGAGGTTCAAAAAGAAGCCAGTGCGAATCAGTTTCGCAGGCGCTGTAAAAAAGAATTTATTCATTATTTGCGAGTTCGCGAATGGCAAGATGTGTATACCCAACTGCGCCATAGTGTACGCGAGCTTGGGATCCCCTTAAGCGACGAGCCAGGTGGCGAAGATCATATTCATCAGGCGATGTTAGCGGGACTGCTATCGCATATTGGCACCCGAGATGAAAAGCATGAATATATGGGTGCGCGACAAACGCGGTTCTTTATTTTCCCTGGTTCGGGCGTCTTTAAGGCAAAGCCAAAGTGGTTAATGGCTGCTGAGCTTGTTGAAACATCGCGGTTATATGCCCGTTATGTAGCCCAAATACAACCCGAGTGGGTGGAGCAGGTTGGAGCGCACTTATTACGTAAAAGTTATAATGAACCACGTTACTCGAAACGCCAGGGAGCGGTGGTGGCTACTGAACAAGCTACTTTATATGGTTTGCTGGTTGTGCCTGGGCGGCGCGTACAATATGGCCGTATTAACCCTGAAGTGTCGCGTGAGTTGTTTATACGGCAAGCATTAGTAGCTGGAGAAATTAATCGGGCGCCCACATTTGTGGCGGTTAACCAAAGTCTGATTGATAATATTCAAGAGCTAGAAGCAAAGTCGCGGCGCCGCGATATATTAGTAGATGAAGAAGCTCTTTATG
>SMEQ01001161.1_pt1 | contig 10983 bp, 8 predicted proteins | sample 2456281 | NCBI WGS metagenome assembly SMEQ01 (sample SAMN10132596, study PRJNA489261) | soil metagenome | isolation source: day1 antibiotic-loamy sand soil ammended with raw manure from dairy cow... | place: USA | collected 2015-04-01 | reverse complement strand
ACTCTTGGGCCAAGTAGCTCATTTAATGCATCAACAATGTTCTTAGCTGTCGTAAAGTCCGGACGATTGAGGTTCAGCGTGAGGTATTCATCCTGATTAAAACCACTGGGCACAGCGCGCTCCACTGTCGCACCAGCTGGAATACGTCCCGCTGACGGGATATTGACGGTAATACGTGAGCCATCCGCGCCACCCGCATCAAAACCACCCACCACTAAGTTACCTTGAGCAATGGCGTATACGTTGCCATCAATACCTTTGAGCGGTGTCATCAGCAAACTACCACCACGCAAACTCTTGGCATTACCAATAGAAGACACCGTGATATCAATAGTTTGTCCAGGTCGCGCAAAGGGCGGTAAATCCGCATGAATGGACACCGCCGCAACGTTTTTCAGCTGCACGTTGCCACCGGGCGGTACTTTAATACCAAACTGCGCCAGCATATTATTAAAGGTCTGTACCGTGAATGGCGTTTGCGTGGTTTGGTCACCACTACCACTTAAACCCACCACCAAGCCATAACCAATCAACTGGTTGGAGCGCACACCTTGAATACTGGCTAAATCTTTTAAGCGCTCAGCTTGGGCGACACCGCTCAACATCAGCGCAAGCACACCGGCAATCCAATAATTACGCATACTCTGTTCTACCTTTAAAAGGGCCACATGGGACTTAAGAAGAAGCGATCCAGCCAGCCAGGCTTACTTGCATTAGCAAAAGCCCCTGTGCCTGAGTAGGTGATGCGCGCATCGGCAATACGGGTCGAGGACACCACGTTATCCGTGCTGATATCATCAGCGCGCACAATACCTGAAATGCGCACCAACTCATCGCCGGTATTGAGCGTTAACCATTTTTCACCGCGCACCGCCAGCACACCATTAGGGTACACTTCGGCCACTGTCACGGTAATTGAGCCAGACAAACTGTTGCTCTGCCCAGACTGGCCTGAACCTTTAGTTGAGCGCTGAGCACCGTAACTGCTGTCCAAGCCCAATTTATTATTGGTCATACCCAGCGCACCCAAACCCGCCATGGGGTTACTTGGTGCCACGGCCATCCCTAAGATATTAGGCACACCAATATTGACGTTACTGTCTTTTTGAATTTGCGAGTTGGCATTTTTACTGGCCTGCGTGCGCTCATTTAAACTGATGGTAATAATATCGCCCACGCGAAAGGCTTTACGATCAGTAAAGTAATTGGTGTCAAAGTCTGCTTGATAAATAGCACCATTGTTTTGCGTTGCCGGCAACGGCGTACGCGGCAACACCGGCGCATAGTAGGGATCATTGGGTTGGGGCGCTACTTGCACACAACCGCTCACAACCAGTGTGGCAATTAGGCTCAGTATCGTTAATAAAGATTTCATCACGCCACCCTTATTAAAGTTGCTGTGTAATAAAGGACAGCATCTGATCCGCCGTGGAAATGACTTTCGAGTTCATCTCATAGGCGCGCTGCGTTGTGATCATATTGACCAACTCTTCCACCACACTCACGTTGGAGTTTTCCAAGGTGTTTTGTAAAACCGTACCCAAGCCATTTAAGCCCGGTGTGCCATCTTGCGGCGCACCACTGGCGGCGGTTTCTAAAAACAGGTTATTACCAATGGCTTCTAAACCGGCTGGGTTCACAAAGTCAGTGATTTGAATATTGCCGACAATTTGCGCTTGCGGATTACCGGCGGTGGTCACTGTGGCTGTACCGTCTTCACCCACGGTAAAGGTGCGCACTTCAGGCGGCAACATAATGGCAGGCTCTAACGGAAAGCCATTGGAGGTCACCACTTGACCATCTGAACTCAGGTGAAAACTACCGTCACGGCTATAGGATACGGTGCCATCGGGCATTAACACTTGGAAAAAACCACGGCCATTGATCGCCATATCCAAGGGCTGCTCGGTGGTTTGTAAACTACCGGCCGTAAAGATTTTTTGTGTGCCAACAATGCGCACACCGGTACCCAGCTGCAAACCGCTGGGCAGCTCACTGTCTTGGCTCGATTGCCCACCGGGCTGGCGGCGGATCTGGTACAGCAAGTCTTCAAACTCGGCACGATCGCGCTTAAACCCCGTCGTAGATACGTTGGCTAAGTTATTCGAAATCGTGGTGAGGTTCATATCCTGTGCGGATAAACCTGTTTTGGCGACCCAAAGTGCTGGAAGCATGATCTTTCTCCTCGAGCGTCGATTTTATGACGCTGCAATACCTAATGTGCTATTGACTAACTTAACTGCATGATCCGTGCCACTGCTGATGAATTGTCCTCAGCGGTGCGCATCATCTTCACGTGCAGCTCAAATTGGCGGGACAGTGACAGCATCGCGGTCATCTCTTCCACCGCATTGACGTTACTCGCCTCAGTAAAGCCTGAGGTCACGCGTGCATTGGCATCGGCCTCAAACGGCAAGCCATCACGCGCACGCACTAAACCATCGGTGCCTTTCTCCAATTGCTTAGGATCAGGCAACACCAACTTCAAACGATCCACTTCCGCCATCACGCTGGGTGCTTCGCCTAATGCACGAATACTGATGGTACCGTCTTGACCAATTTCGACTTTTTGCTCCGGCGGCACAGCAATCGGGCCGGCATTTCCCAGCACTGGCAAACCTGACGCAGTGCGCAGCATGCCTAAAGCATCAATCTGCAAGCTGCCCGTGCGCACATAAGCTTCAGTGCCATCGCCCGCTTGCACGGCCAGCCACGCATCACCGATGGCAGCGACATCTAAATCGCGCCCGGTTTCTTGTAACGAACCTGAAGTGAAATCAGTGCCTGGGCGCTCACTCAACGCATAAGCACGCGCTGGCAGCCCGTCACCGAATACAGAAATGGAGCGCGCCTGTTCAAAGTCACGCTTAAAGCCGCTCGTGGACACGTTGGCCAAGTTGTTGGCGTGTGACTGCAAGGCTTTAGTGTTGTGGCTTGCGCCGGTCATGGAGATATAAAGCATCTTGTCCATGGAAAATCCTCCGCGATGGGCAATTGACGCCCGTAGCTATGTAGAAGGATTAATGCAAAGACTGTGCCATCTGAAAATATACAACCGCGATCAGCAAACGCCAGACACAAAAAAGCGGCACATCAAGCGCCGCTTTTTTGAAGGTCTATTTAAAGGTCTAGCTACACTGCACGTTGGGCAGCGCGACGGGTGTTTACAACTGCATCGCCACAATACCTGCCACGATACACGCCACACCAATCATGCCTTGCTTACCTAAACGCGAGTTAAACAGCAGACGGTCCAACAGCACTGTACCCAGCACACCTAAACCGCCCCACACCGAGTACGCAATCCCCAAGGGAATATGACGCACCACAAAACTCAATAAAACAAAGGCACTGATAATGGCCAACAAACCAGCCAAACCCCAGACGACTTTCTGAAAGCCCTTAGAGCGCTTCACGCAATAACAAGCCAGCAAGTCTAAAGTCACCGAACCAATCAATAACGATACTGGGACGATCATAACGCCACCTCGCCTAAACGACTCACAGCCACCGGCTGCACTGTACGTGCACGCACTGCGGGTTGGATTTTGACCGGCACTTTGGCCACTACAACATCCGCTTGTTCATCTTCAGCGGGCTGGCCTTTATCAAAGGTCACCAGCAGTAAGCCCGTCAGCATTAAAGCAATGGCACCCATCTCGCCTAAGCTTAAATACTCACCGAACAACACCACGCCGGCCACACCAATTAAGAACAGACCTAAACCTTCCCAAATCGCATAAGAGACGGCCAATGGAATATGCACCACCGCACGCGAGAAGGCATAGAAAGACAAAGAAATCATAATGGCCATTATCAAGTAGCCATAGACTGGAGAACTCGTTGCCGCATATTTCATGCCGACTGTACTGATAACTTCAGCAACTACAGCTAATGCCAACATAACCCAGTAATACATTTGAAACCCCTTAGGGAATCTCTGAAAAAGCGCTTAAACCTGTGTGTTATGGGGTTTAGCAACAGCAGCTTTTTTAGAGCGTCCTTAATTTCTAGATACAATGATCCGCTTAAACTTTACGCAGCTTAAGTGATTATTTTATTAACACTGATAAAGATTGTTTATTGCGAGAGAAGAAAACCAGCTATAGACCACCGCGCCAGCGTTTCTCAAAGAGATGGAGCATCAAGAAGGGGGTAGAACACGTATGTAACCTGTAACTAGACATAGAACCACTTTTGGGTGACTTCGATGCACGCAGTTTAACATAAAAGCCTTGCGCCGCCTAATTTAACGCAGTTTTTTCTGCAATCGCAGCCCTCATAAAGCCGCGATCAACTCTAGAAATTACGCTTATAAAAGATATCCAGCGAGTTGGCTAAACCACTGGCGGCCTCTAGATACGTGCGTTTACTGAGCTCATAACGCAGCGCTAACGTACTGGCGGGCTCAAACACGCCCACGCCATAACGCAAACTCACTTTCTCGCTGATACGTCCGCTGGCTACTACACTTGAGGTCATGCCGCTGCCTTCACTGTCGAGCATAAAATCTTTAACGCCAAAGGTTTCTGCCAGCTTATTGGTGATCGGTGCCGTCCCCATCAGACCTAAAGCTAAAGCAGCTTGCGCCATTACGTTGCCATCGTCACCGCCACCTTGCAGCGGTCGCCCTAACAGCAACCACGACAACGCCTGCTCTTGGCTCATTGCAGGGTTAGAGAAAATCTCACTGCTCGGCTGTAACGCCGAACCGGTTAAGCGCAAGCCTGCCGTGACATCGCCCGTTACACGCACCGCTTCAATATCTAAAAACGGCTGGCTCAAAGGCCCCGCAAACAACAAGCGCGCACGGCGCAACTCTAAACGCTGACCGTACGCACGGTAACGGCCATTGAGCAGCTCCAACATACCGCGCCCTGCCATATTGTCACCGATGCGCAAATCACCCCGTAAATCCGCATTTAAGCCAAAGCCTGAGAAGCGCAACCGCTCTGCGCCGACATTAACGGTGATATCCATAGCAATTTGCAAACCGTCTTCAGGCTTGGCATCACCCACCACGCGCGCATCGGAGGAGACATGCACCGCTTGCTCAGGCAATTGCGGAATAGTGATCAAACCATTGGGCACATCCACCGTACCACTGAGAAACAAGCGCTGATCTTTTAAACTGATGCGTAAATCCGGGGCCATTTCAATATTGGCATAAGGCTCAACGCGCAGCGGTAATTTCTGACCTTTAATGCTGACATCCACCAGCAATTGATCCGCCCACTGCACATCACCTTGAATCACCCCGCGCCCGTCTTCACCGCTGTTCCAGCCGCCTTTAATCCGCAGCTGCTCGCCTTGAATATCCGCACGCACCTGCAGCTGTTCAAAGGGCACAGGTAACTCACCACCACTGAGCTGCGCATCGCGTATTTGCACAAAACCACTGACATTGGGCGCTAATAAGTGTCCAGCTAAGGTGCCGCGCCCTTCCAGCACACCGCGTACAGTCTCGACTTGCGCAATAAAGGGTCGCAAGGCGGACAAGTCAACATTTTCAATTAAAAAATGCCCGCTGAGTTTCTTTTGCTCCAAGCGCGGATCAATATTAGCCACCACTTCAAGATTACCGCTGTCGCGCCCTTTAAGCTGCAGCTTGGAAGCAATGGCGCGCTCGGTTAAATCACTGTCTAAGCGCAAAGTCTGCCAAGCAAAGGTTTGCCACTGCTCGTTTTCTTTAACGCGCAGCTGCCCTTGGCCAGCGTCCAGTTGAATGCGCCCTTTAGGGCCTTTGGCCAGCAACTCCACTTTAAAGTCGCCATTGACCTTACCGCTCAACTGCGCATCGGCTGGCAACCAAGGCTGCAAGGTGGCCAGAGGAAAATTGAGCAAGTGGTAATCGATTTTCGTATCGGGCAATAAGCGCTGCTCACCGGCACATAAACTGGACTCGCCACCTTTTAAGCAATGCGCCGCCAGGGTCAGCTCACCGGTGCTGCGGTAGTTGATGGCGGTGGGTTTTTGCAATGCCCAATCTTGCTCATGGCTGCTGAGTGTGAGCTTTTGGATCTGCCCCAACCAATCGCCTTTGGGGTTTAAACCGCCGCTAATATTGAGCTGGGTATTGAGTAAGGGGCCCGTTAAGGCCAACTCAGCGCTGTGCGCCTCAAGTGTGCCTTGGCCGCCCAACTGCAAGGTGCCAATTTCACTCTCACCGCTCCAAATACGCTGCGCTACCAAGGCAAATTGCGCGCGCTGCTCAGCCAGCAACTCGCCCTTGAGCTCAAACTGCCCTACGCGCTGACCATCATACGCAATGCCGCGCCCTTGTAATTGCGCCACGGCCTGCGGCTGCTCTAAGCTGCCAGAGAGTTGAATATCGCCATTAACTTGACCAGCCAAACCCGGCCACAACTGTACTAAGCGCGGTAATTCAATTTTAATCTCACCTGCCAGCGCCTGATCCAGCTGCGCCGTGCCATAAATACGGTTATCACCTAAACGCAAATCCGCCTGACTGAGCTGCCATTGTTGTTTCTGCGCTGACTGCTGCGCGCCTTGCACCGCTAATTCCAGCTGGGTTTTTGAGCCACGCAACTGACCTTTTAAATCCACCGCGGCATCCAGCTGCAGCTGCTCGCCTTGCAGCGTACCGGTGCTGTGAATCAACCCTGCCAGCTCACCGGGTAATTCTGCTACCCAATAGGCTGGATTCAATTTGCTGACTTCAATATCCGCCAACCAATCCACGCCCTCAGCAAAGCCCACTGTGGCCGTGCCCAATAAACGCCCTTGCCCGGCTTCAACTAAAAGTTCTTGCAGTTGCACTTGTTGTAAATCACCCATAAACGCCGTGGCCAAAGTAAAGGCACCCGCTGGACCGTTGAGATCACCGTCCAGCTTGCCTTTATAATCGCCTGCGCTGTAGCTGACTTGGCCATCTAAGCGCTGCAGCTGCACGGGAATATCCTCTTGCGCCAGCAGGCTGTGCCAAGGAAATTGACGCCACTGCAATTGCGCATCGGCGGTCAGTTCCTGCTGCCAATAAACTTAAAGTATTTAACTGCGCGCCCGTGGCTTTGACTAAAGCCGCTAATTTAAGCTTAATCTGCTCAGGCGTATTGGGTAACGCCCCGCGCCCCGTCACCTGATAACCGCGCTGCAAATCGCCTTGCACATCCAGCACCAAATCGGCCAGCGTCAGCGTATCGGGTAAATCAGGCGTGGCTTTAAAGTGTGCGACCTGCAGCGACAACTGCGCGGGCAGCTGTGCATCCAGCGCTTGCACTTGGCCTTTAAGCGTGGCCGCTACATAACCTGTAGTGGCTACATCAATATCAAGTGACTGCACACTGCCCGATAATTGAGCCTGCACCGCTAACGTGGGCGCATCCGGCATCGGCACTTGTGCATCTAGCTGCAACTGCAAGGGCCAGCCTTGGCTGGGAACGATTTTACCTTGCACCTGCACGGCGTATTCTTGGTAATGAATACCCAAGCGCGACAGATGAATACCGTCAGCTAACCAGCGCACACGCAAGTCCGTATCGGTCAGCAAGGATTCGCCATTGAGGACAAACTCGCCCACATCAAGGCGCTCCACCTCGATACTCACAGGCAAGTTTAAATCAGGTAATTGCAAACCTTGCTGCGGTTCAGGATCAGGCTCAGATGACGGCAGATTCACTTCAATACGTGCCGCGCTCAGCTGATCTAAACACACCGCACTGCGCAGTAAACACATCGGCCGAAACCGCATCTGCACATCAGTCAGTTGCACCGACATCTCACCCTGTTGCCAGACTAACTGCTGCGCCTGCCAATCAGTGAGCACTGCACCACTAAAATCTTCGACCGTTAAGCCCGGCACTTGATCGAGCAACCAACGGCTGCCCGATTGCGTCGCCAACAGGCTAAAGCTGGCACCCAGCACCAGCAGCACCAACGCCAGCAGGCTCAGCACCACCCAGACACTGATACGTTTGATACTCATAGCTCAGGCCCCATGGAGAAGTGAATGCGCCAGCCCTTGTCTTCATCAAACGCGCGGGCTAAATCAAGGCGTATCGGCCCCACTGGCGAAACCCAGCGCACACCCACACCGGCACCGGTTTTCATATTATCGCTGAGTGAGTTAAACGAATTACCCTGATCGACAAAAGTGGCCACACGCCAACTTTCCGCAATGCGGTATTGGTACTCCACGCTGCCGGCAAACATATAGCGGCCCCCTTCTCGGTTGCCTTGCTTGTCACGCGGCGACAGGGTTTCGTAATCATAACCGCGCACACTTTGGTCACCACCGGCAAAAAAGCGCAGCGAGGGCGGCACTTTTTTATAGTTATTGGTGCCAATTGCACCGATTTGCGCACGCCCTAACAGGCGATGATCATGCGCCAGCGTAATCAAACCACGCGCCAAAGCGCTGACATGCAATACATCCGCATCGGCAATAAAGTCTTGTTTAGCGCCACGCACATCCCACTGCAAACGGTGACCGCGACTGGGATCAATCGGTGAGTCACTGCGCAACACCGAATAACCAATACCCGGCATTAAAAAGCTGCTGCGGCCATCGCGTGCGCCACTGCCAAAGTTGTACTGCTCTTGCTCCCAGCGCAGCGACACCACGCGCAACCAATCACTGGGTAAGCGCGAATGCCATTGCACACCCACATTAAGTAAGCGGCTGTCGGCATCCACCAGTTCTTCACGCTGATAACCTGAAGTAAAGCGCACATAATCGGTTAAAGGCTTCGACGCCACGGGGATTTGATACCAACTGGACACGTTTTGCCGAGGCTTAGAAATCTCGCTGTCAAAACCCAGCTTATGCCCACGACCATTGACCCGATGACGCTCCCAACCAAAACGCCCACGCGGCCCCACGTCAGTCGAAAAGCCTAAGCCTAAACTTAACGTGCGCGGCTTAATCGGCTCCAGCAGCACATTCACAGGAATATCCAACGGCCCATCAGCAGTACCCACGGCATCCACACGCACCTGCTCAAAATAGCCGGTGGACTGCAGATTTTGCGTCAGCTTAGCCACCTGCGCTGAGTTGTACGGCGCACCCGGTTTAAAGGGCAATAAGCGCTCCAGTAACACCTGATTGATTTTGGCATCGTCAGAGAAATGCACCGCACCAAAACGGTAACGCGGGCCACTATCAAATAATAAAGTGATATCCGCCGCGCCCACTTGCGGATCAATCAACAGCTCATGCTGAGTGAAAGTGGCGGCAAAAAAACCAAAGCGTAACGCCTGATTTTGTAAATGGCTTTTAAGATCGTCATACGCGCTGTGATCTAAACGCGCGCCGACTTGCAGGCGCCTGTCTTCATCCACCGCAAAGGCTGGCAATTGCTGCGCCTCACCACTGACTTGAATATTCACCGTACGCAAACGCACCGGCTCACCGCGCTCCACCAGCACTTGCATGCGCGGCTTGTCATCATCGGTGATACGCACCTGCACCTGTGCTTGGTAATAACCCAGCGCCTGACTGGCCTCTTGGGTGCGTAACACTACGGCGCGCTTTATGGCATTGAGCGTTTTTTCATCATCGGCGCTCATCTGGCCAATATAGGCTTCGATATTTTTCTTTAGCGCGGCACTTTTAGGCGTGACTTGCACATCTAAACGCTCCACCGCCCAAGCCGCAACAGGCAGACACAGCAGCAGTAGCGCGGCCATACCCGATAAAAAAACACCTCCAATGTCACACTTCATACACTCTGTGCTCATCATACTGATTATAAGGCCACAGACCCACCGACCCACTTGACACCACGGGGCTGCTCTGTACTTGATTACGCCCCGCTGCTTTAGCGGCATACCGCGCAGGCTACTTAATTTCTGAGGCCAAACTAAAGACACTAGAGTGCCACACTCGCGAGTGCAGTTCACCACTGATATTCAATAACTCGTCTTTAACACATAGCCAAAGCCCAGCACTCAAGGCCACATGCACCCACGACCGTACATCAACTACTGCATCTATACCGACCCAAGTACTACTGACCTCATAACTTGATCTAGCGCTAAAGTTTCCCCCCAGCCGCCCGATACAGTCAATAACAGCAACACCTTGATCAAAACTTCAGTGACACTTAAAAAGTTTTTGCAAAAAAGATTAAAGCTCTACGCAAAAGCGCCGATATAGAAATTAGAACAACATTGTGGATGCTTGACCAACTTGGCACACAAAGTGCTTTAAATCTCAAGCAAACAATATTTCAGTCAAATTGGAGAATAACCCATGGCTCTTACAGTAAACACTAACATCGCTTCCATGAATGCTCAGCGCACTTTGGGTGGTTCTACCAATGCACTGTCCACTTCTTTAGAGCGTTTAGCTTCAGGCTCACAAATCAACAGCGCCAAAGATGACGCCGCTGGCCTGCAAATCTCTAACCGCTTGACCAGCCAGATCAATGGTCTGTCGGTCGCCGTTAAAAACGCCAACAACGGCGTGTCGATTGCACAAACCGCTGAAGGTGCAATGCAAGAATCCACCAATATCATGCAACGTATGCGTGACTTGGCCCTGCAATCGGCTAACGGCTCAAACAGCGATTCAGAGCGTGTCGCACTGCAAGAAGAGTTCACCGCCCTGTCCGGTGAGCTGACGCGTATTGCTGACACCACCTCATTTGGTGGTCAGAAAATTCTTAATGGCGGCATGAGCAACACCAGCTTCCAGATTGGTGCCAATGCCAATGAGACTGTGTCCTTTGGCTTAAGCAATGTAAGCGCATCAGCGCTCAAAGGTAGCTTCAGCTCCGCTAAAGTAACGGGCGAAGAAAACACCTTGAGTGCGGCTGTAACAGGAGCAGCGAATAAGTTTGCACCTACAGCGGCAACAGGTGCTTCAGTAGCGCCTGCAGGTGCTTCAGTAACAGCTGCAGATGTTCCTGTTACTACTGATGCTGGTTTTGATGTTAACAATGGTGGCAAGCTGGTCAAAGGCGCAGAAGGTGATTTGGTACTTAACGACACTAAGATTTCTATAGCCGAAGGTGACACACT
>SMEQ01000560.1_pt1 | contig 10998 bp, 14 predicted proteins | sample 2456281 | NCBI WGS metagenome assembly SMEQ01 (sample SAMN10132596, study PRJNA489261) | soil metagenome | isolation source: day1 antibiotic-loamy sand soil ammended with raw manure from dairy cow... | place: USA | collected 2015-04-01 | reverse complement strand
GGTGCCGGCGGCTATTGGGTTGAGAACGGTGAGATCCAGTTCCCGGTACAAGAGGTGACGATTGCCGGCAATATGCGCGATATGTTTAAACAAATCGTGGCGATTGGTAATGATCTTGATCGACGTGGCAGTGTTTGCACGGGCTCAGTTTTGATTGAGCGGATGAAAGTGGCGGGTAGCTAGTCTATACGTCTAACCACTGCAGACTTAGAGTGCTGCAGTGGTTTGCTTAGTCGGGTGAGACAAAATCTAAGTTGTAATTTACCGCGCCACCGCTGGGCTCAAGTATTTCTAGGGCGACATGAATCGGTGTTTGTGGTGGCATATGCGTTTGCCCAGCCAACTCTCCGCCTAAATATTCTTGTGGTTTAAATAACCGGCTGGCTAAAAGTGTGCCGTTCAGGTCAGAAAAGGTCATTTTCAGCAGTGGGAAGGGCTGGCTAAATGAGGCGCGGTTATAAATAATGGCATCCACCAGCAAAGCACCACTAAACTCAGGGTGGCTGCGCACCATTAAATTACTGCTTTTTATTTGTCTGACATCCACTTTAGATGGCAGTTGGCAGTCAAGCAGTGGACAGATTTTTTCCAGCCATGGGCGTGTGCTGTCTTGACGTGCCAGTTCGGCAAAATTGTTGCTGGTGTATTGGCCGGCCAGTAACAGCAGCGCCAAACTATTTAATACAGTCCAACCCAGCCAGCGCTTCCACGGACTTTTTTTCGGTCGCCAGTCGAGGCGCAGCGGCTCCTCAGCAAAGTGCGGCAGGTAATCACTGGGCCGCTCCACAGTCAACTCAGCAGCTGCTGTTTTTGCTGCGCTGTTGTGTACTGGGGCGCTAAGCGACGCGGCTGTGGTTTGCGCAATGCTCGGCGTTGTTTCTGTTTCTGTTTCTGCTTCTGCTTCTGCTTCTGTAGGAATACTGCTGCTCAGTTGTGCGACCGGCTCTTGTGCCAGCAGCTCATCACTCCAGTCATCCAAGGTTTGCACAGCATGATTGTCGAGCCAGTCTTCTTGCGGTGCAGGGCTTGGCTGTGCTGCCGCTGGATATAAGGAAAACTCGCTGGATAACTCTTGCGTACGCTGCTCTTCGTGCTCCAGACGTGCCAATTCTTGATCAAGGTCGAGATCATTTAAATCCTTGAGGTCCATATCGTCGTGGATCATCAAGGTTTTTTTGATTCGACTGCTGCTTGCTGTGTGCTCAGGCTCAATTGCGCTGCTTGGCGTGCTTGGGCTGTGGGCTGAAATGGGCTTGGTCGTGGTTGCTGCTGGGTCACTCATAATTTGACTGGCAGCATTAAACACTTGCAAGCATGCCCCACAGCGCACGGACCCACGCGCAGCACTGAGTTGGCCCTGCTTGAGGCGAAAGCTGGTTTGACAATGTGGGCATTGTGTAATGAACGTGTCGGTCATGGTTGGGCCCGTTACAATAAGTGCATGAGTACGATTCAGTCTAACTGGCGTGCCACGTTAGACTGCACAGACTGTAGCGCAATATCTGTTAAAGGCGTACACCTGAGATGCATACCCAGCCATCTTTCTCTGCGGTGGGAGCAAGATCAAAGGCGGCGCTGTAAGCGTCACGCACCTCTTGTGCTTGCTCGGCTAAGATGCCGGATAAGGCAATACGCCCGCCGCTGCGGGTGTGCTCAATCAGCTGCGGAGCAAGTTCTACCAGCGGGCCGGCTAAAATATTGGCCAAGACCACATCAAATTGCTGCTGTGGCATATCCTCTGGTAAGTACACCTGCATATCATCTGCGGCAATGCCATTACGATTAGCATTATCACGGGTGGCTTGCAGCGCTTGGCTGTCGATATCCGTACAGGTCAGCTGTTTAGCGCCCAGTAATTTAGCCGCAATAGCGAGAATGCCGGAGCCACAGCCAAAATCTAGAACATTGCAGCCTGCAATCGGCTGGCCATCAAGCCACTCCAAGCACAAGGCAGTGGTGGGGTGAGTGCCGGTGCCGAAGGCTAAGCCTGGATCAAGCAGTAAGTTGACCGCATCAGGCTCGGGTGCTGTGTGCCAGCTTGGTACAATCCATAAGCGTTGACCGAAGCGCATCGGATGAAAATTATCCATCCAGCTGCGTTCCCAATCTTGGTCTTCAAGGTGTTCGAACTCGAGTTCAGGCGTATCTGCGCCACCGAGTAAGTGAATATGCTGGCGCAGCGCTGCTGGGTCGACATCGTTTTCAAATAAAGCCAGTAAATGGGTGTGGCTCCACAGCGGCGTGGTGCCTAAGTCAGGCTCATAAATGGGTTGATCTTCGCCATCCATATAGGTCACTGAGACAGCGCCCAGCTCCAGTAAGGTGTCTTCCCACTGTGTGGCTTGGTTGGGCTGTATGGCTAAACGGACTTGTAACCAGGGCATAAAAACCTCAAAAGCATGTGCAGTTGTGTGCGTAAATTAGGCGTGCAGAGCGCTGCTGCGGTATTGATTTTGTACCGGCATTGCATATTGCATGATCAGATAAGGGCGGTGTTCTAGCGGGCAGGCTGCTAAACGGCGCTGCCACTCCTGTTGTGCTTTGGAAATATCGTGTTCTGCAAACAGCTCGGTAATCGCAGGAACGCTCACATCAGCTTCTTTCTGTTCCCACATCGCCCAAGCCAAATAGTGGGCAGGGAATAGGCGATAGTCACGCCAAATTTCTTGGTCAATCTGTTGCGCTAATTGTTTAGCGTCGCTGAAGCCTGTGCTGATGGTTGGGCAGAAGTGGACATGCACGTGTCCTTTGTAGCCAGTAATGCCTTGCGCAATACTGGCGTCATCTTCGCCGACTTGTTTAGTGTATTCACCGCTGCTGGCGCGGATATACAGCTCGCGTGCTTTGGCAATATCACAGGGATCATATTCATAACTGATGGCCACCGGGGTGAGGCGCAGTGATCCGATAACGTCGGTGAAATCTTCGTCTTTACGCGATAAATGGAACATTTTTAAAATAGCGCTTTCAGTGCGGTCATCGCCATCTTTTGCGCGGCCTTCAGCTTGGGCAATCCAGATTGACTCATGGTCATTGAGGATGGAGTGGTTGATATAGGCTGATAACAATTTAAAGGCTGCGAGTTTTTCTCTGCGGTTAGTCAGTGAGCGGTGCACAATAAAACTCTTATTGATGCGCATTAGGTCGCTAACAAAGGGGCGTTGCAGCAGATTGTCGCCAATCGCGATACGGGGTGTGTTGTGCTTGGCCTGAAATAAAGCGTAATTGACAAAAGCAGGGTCCATGACAATATCACGGTGATTGGCCAGATACAGATGTGGCAGCCCCGCATGCAAATGTTCAATACCAGAAAAACTGATGCCATCTGTAGCCTGAGTGATACTGCGCTCAACATAGGACTCAATACGTTTTTGTAAGGTTGCCACATCCTGTATCTTGCTGACTTCACGGCGCAACTTCCAAGCAATCATGGGACGCAGCAGCCAGTCGAAATAGCGTGAAGCAGTTGGGAAACGGTATTGGGTGATTATGGATAAAAAATCGACATCAGCCAGTAAGCGTTGCAAGACAGTCGCCACTTCGTCGTCATTGTAGGGGCGAATATTGTCAAATTGATCCATGTGATTCTCTTATTCGGCTGCTGTTCAGTGCGCTAGGCGCTGTAGGGTTGGACTATTGAGTTATTATACCCGCATTGCTGGATAACGTGCAGAGGAGATCTAAGGTGCAAAGGATTCATGAACCCGCTGATTTAATGGAGGCGCAGATGCTGATCAGCATGTTGCGCAGTGAAGGCATTGCTGTGCATTTGCAAGGCGCTGACCTGGTTGGCGGCATGGGTGAGCTGCCTGCTCTAGGATTGCTGGGCTTGATGGTAGAGGATGAGCATGCGCTGCAGGCGCGCGAGTTGATTAGTGGTTATCAGCAAGCGACACCCATTGTTGAGGGTGAACCCGATCCGCAGCAGACAGCTATACGCGGTATTCTAGAGTGCTAAAAGAGAGGCTTTAATGTCGGGACGCTATGCTTTATTTAATTGGCCTGAAGCTTGGGCGCAGTTGCCAGGCTTTAGCCCACAGATGCGTGGACATTGGAATTTAGCGCCCAAATCCCAAGTGTTAATGCTCTATCAAAAAAACGACACACTGCATGCTGCGATGGCACTGTGGGGCTTTACCTCAGAGTGGATGAGCGATTTAACCCGTGCTGTGGCGCATGCTCGCGTTGAAACTGTTCGAACTCAGCCGATGTTTAAAAAAGCTTGGCGCACCCAGCGTTGTCTGTTACCTGCGAATGGTTTTTTTGAATGGCGCGGGCTGCATCGCAAGCACCCTTTTTGGCTGAGTAGCGACGACGCTTTAGTGTATTTTGCTGCAATCTGGGATGTGTATGCGGTACCTGGGCAGGACTACTACAGTGTTGCGATGTTGACTCAACAAGCCGCTCATTTACGCCGTCCAATTGTGCTCGATGAGCAGCAGCAAGCGGTCTGGTTAGACCCGCACAGCAGCGATGAAGCGTTGCAGCATGCTTTAACCGGCACCCAGCCGCAATTGCGTGAGCGCCGTGTTAGCACATTGATCAATGATCCACTGGTGGATGGGCCGCACTGTTTAGATATCGGTTAAGACTGTTGCTATTGGCAAGCGCGTCTGCCTAGCTGTCTTCGTGAAAGCGCAAGGCAATCAGCTCTTGCAAGGCGTTCAGTGCGTCTGCAGCCTGCTCGCCTTCAGCGCTAATCAGTAACTCGGTGCCTTTGCTGGCTGCGAGCATCATCACTGACATAATGTTTTTGCCATTACTGAGGTTGCTGGCATCACGACCAATACTGATCTGACATGGGAATGTATTGGCAACAGAGACAAACTTTGCTGCAGCGCGAGCATGCAAACCCAGCTTGTTAACAATAGTCACCTGGCAATTAAGCATCGAGTTTCTCTTGGCTAGGTACCATGTCGCGGTGGCGTATTTGCACATTACTCAGCTCTTTGCTGAGCGCTTCACCAATACGTTGCGCCATATACACAGAGCGGTGTTGACCGCCGGTGCAGCCAATTGCAACGGTAACATAGGCGCGGTTGCTGGCCGCAAAGCGCGGCAGCCATTTAGCCAGATAGGCATAAATGTCGTTGTACATCTCGACCACGTCATTTTGTTCTTGCAAGTAATCAACGATGACTGAGTCGAGGCCGCAGTAGCTGCGTAAATCGGGCTTCCAATATGGATTGGGTAAGCAGCGCAGATCAAACACCACATCGGCATCCACCGGTCTGCCGCGCTTAAAGCCAAATGACTCAATTAAAAATGCCGTACCGGGTTCGGGCTTATCCAGTAAACGCAATTTAATGGTGTCGCGCAATTGGTACAGATTCAGGTGGGTGGTATCAATGGTTAAGTCGGCCAGATCAATGATCGACGAGAGCAGGGTTTTTTCATCATGAATGGCTTCTGCTAGAGAGCGCGTATCGCTGGTTAGCGGGTGGCGTCTGCGAGTTTCTGAGAAGCGCGTTAGCAGGGTTTTGTCATCGGCATCCAGATACAACACATCGCAACTGATATGCCGCTCACGCAAACCGGCTAATAATTCAGGGAAACGTTCGAGTTGATTGGGTGCGTTACGTGCGTCAATTGAGACGGCAATGTTCGGGTGCAGAAATTCGCTGGTCAGTAAGGTCCGTTCGGCCAGTTCCGGTAGCAACATTGCAGGCAGGTTATCGATGCAGTAAAAATCATTATCTTCTAAGACAGCTAAAGCTGTACTTTTACCCGATCCAGAGCGACCGCTAACAATAACTAAACGCATGAATAAGAGCCTCTATAGTTGCGCAGCAAGTACTGTTTTGTACAGCTCTTCGCTGGTTGGAGCGTTACGCAGGCGTTCGCGAACATCATCTTGCTCAAAAATACTGGCAATTTGCCGTAATAATTCTAAGTGTTGATCGGTCGCCTCCTCAGGTACTAACAATACAAAAAGCAAATCAACCGGTTCGCCATCAATAGCGTCGAAATCAATTGCTGTTTCTAGGTGTAAAACCGCACTGATGGGTGTCGTACAGCCAATCAGGCGACAATGCGGAATAGCAATGCCGTTACCAAAGCCTGTGGAGCCGAGCTTTTCGCGAGCAACCAAACTTTCGAAAAGCACGTCTTCATCAATGCCTTGTACGTCATTGGCAATTAAATGGGCAATGTATTCCAATATGCGTTTTTTACTGCACCCAGGAACGTTCACTATGGAACGCTCCGGAGTCAGTATATGTTCTAATCGAATCATAGAGGTATTAACGTTCAAGCACGCCTTTTTGACGATCGAGTTGTTTTTCTTTGTGTTTGATCAGCTGACGGTCCAGCTTATCCACCAGCAAATCAATAGCCGCATACATGTCTTCATGCTCGGCATTGGCATTAATATCACCACCGGCAATCAGTAAGGTTGCATCGATTTTCTGCTTCACTTTTTCCACGCCAAGAGTCACCCGAATACTGGTGATTTTATCAAAGTGGCGCTCAAGTTTAGAAAATTTACTGTTGATGTAATCACGTAAGGCTTCTGTGATATCCAGCTGATGACCTGTAATGGTTATTTGCATACCTTTCTCCTTAGTTTCACGGCTTGGTGCGGTGTTAGCAGGATTGTAACGCCTGCATAAATTAAGTGTTAATGACCAATGTCTATAGTAACTGTTTTCGTTCGGTAGATGAGGCAATGCCCAGAGATTCTCGGTATTTAGCAATGGTGCGTCGCGCCACTTGAATACCTTGTTCTTCCAGTAGAGCAGCGATTTTACTGTCGCTCAATGGTTTTTTTGGATTTTCTGCAGCAACCAATTTAGTGATAATCGCGCGAATGGCGGTTGATGAGCATTCACCACCTTGCGCAGTGCTCACATGGCTTGAGAAAAAGTACTTTAACTCAAAAATACCCCGTGGCGTGTGCATATATTTTTGCGTGGTAACGCGTGAAATAGTTGACTCGTGCATGCCAACAGTCTCTGCAATTTCTGCGAGCACCAAAGGCTTCATGGCTTCTGGGCCATAATCAAAAAAACCGCGCTGGTAATCGAGAATTTGTGTGGCCACTTTAAGCAGTGTTTCATTGCGGCTTTGTAAGCTTTTAATAAACCAGCGCGCTTCTTGCAGTTGTGTGCGCAAAAATGTGTTGTCCGCACTGTTGTCGGCGCGCTGCACATAACCTGCGTATTGGGCATTGACCGCTAAGCGTGGTGCAACTGCTGGGTTGAGCTCAACAATCCAGCGGTTATTGGCCTTGCGCACAATCACATCTGGGACAATGTATTCAGCTTCTTTGCTCTCAATCACTGAGCCAGGGCGCGGGTTCAGGCTTTGAACCAGTTGTACGATCTCTTTTAGCGCGTCTTCTTTGATGCGCATGCGGCGCATCAGCTGATTGTAATCACGGCTGCCAAGCAGCTCCAAATGCTCTCTACAGAGTGTTTTAGCTGCAGCCAAACACGCAGTGCTACTGGGCAATGCATGCAGCTGTAGCAGTAAACACTCGCTGAGGTTGCGTGCCGCGACACCGGTCGGTTCAAACTGCTGAACACGTTTGAGCACCATTTCGACTTCGTCCATTTCAATGTGCTGCATGGGGTCGAAGGCGTCTTGAATGTCGTCTAGGCTGTCTTGCAAATAGCCGTCTGCACCAATGCTGTCGATAATCACAGTGGCGATCATGCGGTCGCTGTCGGTCATTTTAGCTAAGTTAAGTTGCCAGAGCAGATGGCTTTGCAGGTCAACGCCAGCCGAGGTCGTGCTAGTAAAATCCCAGTCTTCACTGGGTGCGCTGGGTAGATTGCTGGCGCTGGATTGGTAGACATCCTCCCACGAGGTATCAATTTCTAACTCGCTAGGGATTTGCTCAGTCCAGTCGCTGGTTTCGGGCTGGCTCTCAGCTGTACTGCTGACGTCTTCTTGACTGGCCGCCTGAGTGTTGCTTGAGTGCTCTTGGGCAGTGTGTTCTGCGCTGCTGGCAGGGCTGTTATTTTCGTCTTGCTGTTCGAGCATTGGGTTGCTTTCCAAGGCTTCTTGGATTTCTGCTTGCAGGTCTAATGTCGACATCTGTAACAAGCGAATGGCTTGCTGCAGTTGCGGGGTCATGGTCAGTTGTTGACCCATTTTTAAAACGAGTGAGGCTTTCATAATGGAAAGACATGACTCCTAATCATCAGTATGCCAAGGTTGGCTCTTAGCAAGATTTATGCCTGATTTTTTCGTGCTTGCATAGTCTTGACAGGTTAAGAATAGTGATGACCTTATTTTTATGCAGGTTGTTGGGCTGCTATCCAGCCTAATTTGACTGTGCTGTGGGTCGTTACAAACGAAATTGTTCGCCTAAGTACACGTCTTTGACTAATTGGTTCTCAAGAATGCTGCTCGGCGAGCCGGTAGCAATGATGTTGCCATCGTTAACGATGTAGGCTGTTTCACAGATATCTAGCGTTTCGCGCACATTATGATCGGTGATTAGAACGCCGATGCCTTTGTCTTTTAAATGATGAATGATCTGTTTGATATCGCCTACCGAGATCGGGTCAACCCCCGCAAAAGGCTCATCCAGCAAGATAAACTTAGGGTTGGTGGCCAGCGCGCGAGCAATTTCCACGCGACGGCGTTCACCACCGGACAAACTCATGCCCAAGTTATTGCGCAGGTGAGTAATACTGAATTCTTGCAACAGCTCATCGAGTGCTTGCAGGCGGGCTGCACGGTGGAGGTCTTTGCGCAGCTCTAAAATTGCTAAAATATTATCGGCCACGCTGAGCTTGCGAAAAATAGAAGCCTCTTGTGGCAGGTAGCCAATGCCGGCGCGCGCGCGGCCGTGCATGGGCTGAAAGCTGACATCGGTTTGATCAATAAACACCGAACCTTTATCCGCTTTAACCAAGCCAACAATCATATAAAAACAGGTGGTTTTGCCCGCGCCGTTAGGACCGAGCAAGCCAACCACTTGGCCGCTTTCAATCGACAGGCTGACATCGTGGACGACGCTGCGGCCCTTGTAGGACTTAGCCAGATTTGTTGCCGTTAAGGTACTGCTCATGGCGTATTTGGCTCTGCAGTGGTGTCTTGTTTTTTCGGCTGGATCACCATGTTGATACGCGGTGATGGCGTGGTAATGGTGCCTTGCTTGCCGCGTCCTGCGGTAACAATTTGTTTTTGCGTATCGTAGATAATTTTCTCGCCGCGGAAGGTACTGCCTTGCTGGATAACTTTGGCTTGGTCAATGATAATAATTTTCTCATTGTTGGCAAAGTACTGAATAGTCAGGCCGTAGGCTTGCACAATTTCTTTGTCGGTAGACGGCTGTTGCTCATAATAAGCAGGCTTGCCGACAGAGGTGAACACATCAATATCACCATTATTAGTCAAGGTGATGGTCACGGTATCGCCAGTTATTTTCAGCGTGCCTTGGGTGATCACGACATCACCGCGATAAATCGCTACACCGCGTTTATCATCCATTTCTGCGCTATCAGCCTGAACATTAATCGGCTGGCTGCTATCAGAGGGAAGGGCGTGGGCCAGCCCGCTGAGTAGACTAAAACTCGTGGCAATCAATAAAGCTGTTGTTTTAGCGAACGTCATGTCGGCCTCTCACGTTTGAAAGTAAATGCATTTTACTTTCGTTTAAATAAGTTTGCATGCCTACACCGGTAGTGACGCCGTTGGCTGCTTCAATTTTAACCGCTCGTTGTGTGTGCGCGTATTCGGTTTCTGGCACATAGGTGAGCTGTTCAGTGGTCAGTATGGTGGGGCGTCCTTGCTCGTCTGTACGCTCGATACGGACGTTTTTGATCAACTCAACCTCTTTGCCTTCGGGGCTGACTTCGCTGCGCTCACTGGTAATGTGCCAAGGCAGGTCTGTACCGCGAAACAGTAATAAATCAGGCAGCAATAATAGCGTAATATCATCGTGTTGCGTATGTTCTATACGTGGGCTGGACAGCTCATACTGAAGAGTGCCGCTATCGGTAAACTGTAAGGTTTGTGTGTTTTGTGCGAAGAAGTCGATGCTGTTGTCGTCTAGCGTGGCGACCGCTGATTCGATTTCAGCAGGATTGTTAATATTCCAATAACCTAAGGCCGCGACGAGCAGGGCAAAGGGTAAGAAAAATAACGTTAAGCGCATGTTTGCAGACATAAGCACACCAAAGAATTATAAATAAGCGCTTTGCGCTGCGTTGAGCGTGTCTTGCGCAGCCATAATGAATTCGCACAACTCACGCGCTGCACCTGCACCGCCGCTCAGTGATGTAATGGCTTGCGCGTGCTGGCGTACAAAGCTGTTGGCGTTGGCCACAGCGACACCTAAGGCGACGCAACGAATGGGTGCTAAATCAGGTAAATCATCGCCTAAATAGGCCACTTGATCATATGAGAGTTGCAGGGTGCTGAGTAGTTCATCCAAAGCAATACGCTTATCTTCACGGCCTTGCACAACATGCTGGATGCCTAAGTTTGCTGCGCGGCGCTCTACAATAGTTGAGTTGCGCCCGGTAATGATCGCGGCGTTCACGCCAGAGTTCATCAGCATCTTGATGCCCTGACCATCGAGGGTGCTAAAGGCTTTAGCTTCGCTACCATCGGCTAGAAAATACAGCTTGCCGTCAGTCAGTACACCATCAACATCGAGCACCAGTAAGCGAACCTTGCGTGCCCGCTGGACTAAATCAATATTGTTAAGATCAAGCATTACATCACTCCTGCGCGTAATAAGTCGTGCATGTTCAACGCACCAATGGCTTGGTTGTGCTCATTGACTACCGGCAGCGAGCTTATTTTATGGTCTTCCATAATTTTTAAGGCTTCGGCGGCGAGCATTTCAGGGCGTGCTGTTTTACCGCCACGGGTCATCAGTTGCTCAATATGAGCGTCGCGAATATCGATGCCTTTATCTAAGGCGCGGCGCAAGTCGCCGTCGGTAAAAATGCCGGCTAATGTTTGGTCGGGGGCTAGGACTAGAGCCATACCTAAAACTTTTTGCGTCATTTCCAATAGCGTGGAGCGCAGCGAGGC
>SMEQ01000777.1_pt1 | contig 10999 bp, 13 predicted proteins | sample 2456281 | NCBI WGS metagenome assembly SMEQ01 (sample SAMN10132596, study PRJNA489261) | soil metagenome | isolation source: day1 antibiotic-loamy sand soil ammended with raw manure from dairy cow... | place: USA | collected 2015-04-01 | reverse complement strand
GAAACCTGCGGCTTGTAGGTCTGTGTTGAACTGCTCAAAGAGTACTGCGTAATCATTGCGGCCGTTTTTTATATGTGCTTTAACAGCCTGCATGCGCGCTAAGATACCCATTTCTGGACGATAATGCGAGGCCATCCTCATCGCGCACAATGGGCACGCCAAAAATTTGTACCGGCATATTTAAGTCAGCAACCATTTTGCGGATCACCGCCAGCTGTTGGTAATCTTTCTCGCCAAATAGCGCCATATCGGGCTGCACCATGTTGAGCAGCTTGCACACAACAGTGGCCACGCCATCAAAATGCCCAGGGCGGCTACCGCCACACAAGCCGGCAGAAACACCGGGGACGCTGACGGTGGTGTGCTGATCCATACCTTGCGGGTACATGTCTTCTGCGCTTGGAGTAAATAACAGGTTGCAGCCGGCATCAAAGAGTTTGCTTTGATCTTCCGCTAGGGTGCGTGGGTAGCTGTCCAAGTCTTCATTGGGGCCAAACTGCAGCGGGTTGACAAAAATACTGGCTACGACAAAGTCCGCGCGCTCCACTGCCTGCTTGATTAAAGCAATGTGCCCGGCGTGTAAGTTGCCCATGGTGGGGACTAAGGCAATGCGTTTGTCGGCGCTACGTGCTTGGCTAATGGCGGCGCGTAACTGCTGCAAAGTTTGTACGGTATTCATGCGCTAAACTCATGCTCTGGAGCGGGGAATGATTGGTCTTTGACTGAACGGGTGTAAAGGCTGAGGGCCTCGGCGATGCTGGCTTGGCCGTGCATAAAGTTACGCACAAACTTCGGTGTGCGGCCAGTCAGGGATAAACCCAGCATGTCGTGCAGAACCAATACTTGGCCGTCGGTGTCTGGGCCTGCGCCAATGCCAATCACTGGGATTTGCACGGCAGCACTGATGCGCGCCGCCAGCGCACTGGGTACACACTCTAATAAGAGGAGGGCAGCACCGGCTTGCTCCAGGGCGATGGCTTCGTCGAGCATTTTTTGTGCTTGCTCTTCACCGCGGCCCTGTACTTTATAGCCACCAAAGACGTTGACTGATTGTGGTGTTAGACCTAAGTGAACGCAGGCGGGAATGCCGCGCTCAGCCAATAAGCTCACGGTTTCGGCCAGCCAAGCGCCGCCTTCGAGTTTGACCATATGCGCGCCGGCTTGCATCAGTTTGGCGCAGCTTTGGTAGGTTTGCTCAAGGGTGGCAGCGCTCATAAAGGATAGATCGCTAAGGATTAATGCGCCTTTGTTACCGCGTTTGACTGCCGCAGTGTGGTAAGCCATATCGTCAATGGTGACCGGCAGCGTACTGTCGTGGCCTTGGAGCACCATGCCTAAGGAGTCGCCGATCAATAAAATCTCAACTCCAGCGGCGCAGGCGGTGGCGGCAAAGGTGGCGTCATAGCAGGTTAACATGGCAATTTTTTCGCCACGTTGCTTTAAGTTTAATAGCGTTGTCAAGGTGACATCAGACATGCAAGGAGTCCTCGTTGGTACCTTGAAGGGTACTTGCATCAAGGCTATTAGAGCCCAGACGACTTAACTGTAAGTCAATCATGTGTAGATGAATCGACCGGTTGAATGGCGCAAATTTTAGGAGTATGCAAGCGTTGCAGGGTTGGATCAACAGGGCAAGCGCTGAGTAAATCCGCAAATTGGCGGCCATCGGGTAGTTGTAGCTTAGCAGGGCAAAGCTCTGCCAGTGGCAGCAAGACAAAAGGTCTGGCGTGCATATGATAATGCGGAACACAGAGGCGGTCATCGTCAATAATGCGCTGACCAAACAATAAAATATCCAGATCCAGCGTGCGCGGCCCCCAGCGTTCGGCTTTGCGTTCACGGCCTTGGTTGCGCTCAATGGCTTGCAACTGATCGAGTAGCGCCAAGGGAGCCAGGCTGGTTTCTAACAGCGCTGCTGCGTTGGTGTAGCGCGGTTGATCCGCTGGTCCCAGTGGCGCGCTGGAGTAATACGCAGAGGTTGCCACTAAACGGCTTTGCGGCAATTGTGCGAGGGCTTGTAAAGCAGCATCCAGTTGTTGTTCAGGCTCAGCGAGGTTGCTGCCTAAACCAATGTACACCTGTTCCATTAATGGGGACTCGGCTGGGTATGTTTAGGTTTGCTGGTGCGCGGCTTGCGGCGGCGCTTGCTGCGCGGTTTGTCGCCTTTGCCGGATAATTCGGCAATCATGTCGCGGCGCACACTGTCGCTGGCGTCTTGGTATTGCGTCCACCATTTGCCTAAACCTTGGGTTTGTTCGCCAGCACTTTCACGCAGCAATAAAAAGTCATAGGCGGCGCGAAAGCGTGGGTGGGCTAATAAGGTATCAGCGCGTTTACCCGCACGGCGCGGCAAGCGTTCTTGTATGTCCCAAATTTCGCGGGTGGGCAAACTAAAGCGCTTCGGAATGGCAATGCGTTGCACTTGCTCAAGTAGCACTTGGTGCGCTGCTTCTTGCGCTGCGGGCACTGGGTGCATGCCATCGTTTTGTAAGCTGATGGAGCGGTTGCTCAGCACTGGCCAGAGTAACGCGGCAAATAAAAATGCTGGGGTTACTGGGCGTTCATTGCTGATGCGCTTGTCGGTGCTAATAAAGGCGTTGCGCAGTAAAAGATCAACATTGACTGGGCTTTGCTGCAAGACTTTGGCGGTGTTGGGAAACAGCTCGGCAAACAGGCCGTATTCGCACAGCAGCTCGTAGGTGCGCACAGCATGGCCGCTGAGAAACAGTTTGAGCACTTCTTCATAGAGGCGCGCCGCTGGAATATCACGCAGTAAATAAGCTAGGCGGCGAATGGGTTCGGCGGTGCTGTCTTCGATTTCAAAATCCAGCTTGGCGGCAAAGCGAATGGCGCGCAGCATGCGTACTGGGTCTTCCAGATAACGCTGCTCAGGATCACCAATCAGGCGAATCAAGCGCCGTTTAATATCGGCAAAACCGGTGCTGTAGTCGTAAACCTTTTCGCTGCTGACATCAAAATACAGTGCGTTCATGGTGAAATCGCGGCGCTGCGCGTCATCTTCCATGCTGCCGTAAACGTTATCGCGCAAAATGCGTCCGCTAATATCGTGGGCAGATTGATCATTGTTGTCGGCGTCGCTGGTGTCGGAGTGACCGCTGCGAAAGGTGGCGACTTCAATGATTTCACGACCAAAGTGGACGTGGGCCAGTTTAAAGCGGCGGCCAATGATGCGTGAGTTACGAAACTCATTGCGCACTTCTTCTGGGGTGGCATTGGTGGCCACATCGAAGTCTTTGGGTGTGACGCCAATCAGTGAGTCGCGCACGCAACCGCCAACCAAGTACGCTTGAAAGCCAGCATGTTGTAGGCGGACCGCCACATTCGCAGAGTTGCGGCTAAAGTCAGCGCTACTGAGGCGATGTTCATGGGCTTCGAGCACTGTGGGCTGTTCGGGCCCTTTGCGTTGGCGTGGAAGACGGAAAGGTTTAAAGAGCTTTTTCAGCATAGCAGGGCCTGTTTACGACTCGCGACTAAAGGGAAATTCCTAAACGCAGCGCGCAGCAATGTAAGCGGCAAAGAAGACAGTGCGGCCTGTGCGGTGAAACGAAAAGAATTATTATAGTGTGAATGGCACATCATGGTGGCTGATTCTACCACCGCTAGCGGACGAGGTGAACGTGCAAAACAGTTAAGGGTGGTGTTGGGCAGTTTTGCTGAAGCGTTATCTGTGATTTGCGCTGCGGTTATGTTTGCGAATGTGCGGCGCTAAGTGCGGTTTAAGCTAGGATGCACTTGGTTTGGCTGCTTATGCTGTGCTGTGTTTGCGGCGCAGCGGGGCGGGCGCAGAGTTTTGCGAGGGTTGGTTGATGGTTAGTGGTGACGAGGGATAAGGCAATGAGGGGAAGCCTAAGCTTCCCCTCATAAATGTCGATATGCGTTTTTTTTATTATTGTCGGCATTTTTGTTGTTGTTATCTGCCTGCGATTTTTACAGCTCAAAATAAGCTGTGGAAAAGTTAACGGATTGCTTTGAATGCTGAAGCCTTTGTGTCTCAGTTGATACGGGTGCTGCATTGGTTGCAGTTTTGTTATTCTCGGATCATCTGTGTTGCTACAATCGCTATCCTCGGCAAAGTAATCAGTTAGCTGCGTCTCCCGTGCTCTTGTTTTTATTATGCTGGAGCCGTTACGTCTTATTCTTATTGTTCAGTTTTGTTTCTTATTGTTGTTGTGCAGATATATAAAGCAGATGCTGTGCCAGCTTTTGTTAATTCCTTATAAATCAATGGCTTATGGTTTTATTGCCTGATTTGTAAGGAATTAAAAATAGTTTTGTTGGCAAAGTGTTACCGAGTATCACGCAAAGTGTTACTTAAAATGTCGAGTGGGTAACAGATCGCAGTTTTGCCTCTGAATCTGCAATCCTTGGGTTTTATTTGTGCTGGCTGGACTGCAGGCCTGGAGTTGTCGTTGGCTGGCTGCGCTAACGTCGGCTGAGTTGAGCTGTGTCAAGTGACTGCTGAGTCAATTTTGCTATACTGAGCGCAGTTGAGCTAATTCGCAGCTGTTGACTGGTTGACTGGTTGACTGGTTGACTGTTGATGGCTGCGGCACACAAAAGAAGGGGTTGAATATGAGCAAGAATGCAAGTTTCTTCATGCCGACGGTATCGTTATTTGGTGCCAATGTGTTGTCTGAGCTGGCTGACCGAGTGAAATCATTGGGCGGTAACAAGCCACTGGTTGTCACTGATAAGGGTATGACCGAGCTGGGTTACACCAAGCAAGTCACGGATTTACTGGAGCAGGCCGGCATTGCTTACGCAGTGTTTGACGAGACCGTACCCAATCCAACGGATAAAAACGTTGAGCAAGGTGTCGCAGCTTACCAGCAGGGGCAGTGCGATATGCTGATTTCCTTAGGTGGTGGCAGTGCCCATGACTGCTGTAAAGGGGTTGGTTTAGTCGTTTCCAATGGCGGTGCGATTGCTGACTATGAAGGTGTTGATCAGTTAAAAAACAGCTTGCCACCTTATGTTGCGATTAATACCACGGCCGGGACCGCCAGTGAGTTAACGCGTTTTACCATCATTACCAATACCGCCAATCACGTGAAAATGGCGATTGTGGATTGGCGCGTCACGCCGGACTTGGCGATTAATGATCCGCTGCTAATGATGAAAATGCCGCCGTCATTGACTGCTGCAACCGGCATGGATGCACTGACTCACGCAGTGGAAGCCTATGTTTCAACGGATGCAAACCCAGTTACCGATGCCTGTGCACTGCAAGCAATTCGCCTGATTGCTCGCTATTTACGTGTGGCTGTGGCCCGTGGCGATGATCTGGAAGCCCGTGATCGCATGGCCTATGCCCAGTATTTGGCGGGAATGGCATTTAATAATGCCGGCCTTGGTCATGTGCATGCGATGTCGCATCAGCTCGGCGGTATGTATAACTTGCCCCATGGCGTGTGTAACGCACTGTTGTTACCGCACGTGTGTGAGGCAAACTTAATGGCCGCGCAAGAGCGTTATGCGGATATTGCTGAAGCCTTGGGCGAAAATATCTACGCGTTGCCGCTGCGTGAAGCTGCGCAAATGGCTGTAGTGGCGATTCGTAGCCTGTCGGTTGATGTGGGTATTCCAAGTAACCTGACGGAATTGGGTGTGCAGGACAAAGACATTGACGCCATGGTTGAGCATGCGCAGCAAGATGTGTGTGCACTAACCAACCCGCGCCGCTTAAATGATAAAGAAGTGGCAGCGATTTTCCGCGCAGCAATGTAAGCACTCGCTGCTGTCACTGCCAATACAAACCACACCACGCCTCGCCTTAAACCGCGGGGCGTTTTATTTTGCCGCAGTGTCTGCTTGTTACCCCAGTGTATTACGCCCGTTGCTTGCTGCGGCGCAGCGCTGGATTGGCTGCTCTATTGCCGATCTAGCCAACCTAGCGGATTGGTTTGATCTGGTATTGTTACGCAGTGACTGTATATAATGCCAGCTGTTGTTGATAGGCTGCTGGCCTTTCATGCGCGCTTTTTATCGAAAAGGAAAAACTGTGATTGGATATCTGCGTGGCACTTTGCTGGAGAAGCAACCGCCCCATGTGTTGCTGGATGTAAATGGTGTTGGCTATGAGTTAGAAGTGCCAATGACCACTTTATTTCAACTGCCGGCTGTGGGTGAGCCGTTAATTTTACACTGCCATTTAGTGGTGCGTGAAGATGCGCAGCTTTTATATGGGTTTTATAGCAAGCGTGATCGCGCTTTGTTTCGTGAGTTAATTCGTTTAAATGGTGTGGGCCCCAAGCTGGCGCTGGCGCTGATGTCGGGCTTGAGCGTGGATGAGCTGATTCAGTGTGTGAATGCGGAAGACACCAGCCGTTTAATGAAAGTCCCTGGCGTGGGTAAAAAAACAGCTGATCGCCTACTGGTTGAGCTTAAAGACCGCTTTAAGAATTGGGAAAGTACACCGCTGGCTGGACAAACCAGCATGGAACCTGCCGAGCTTTCTGCAGTCACAAGCGCGCAGAGTGCCGAAAGTGATGCGGTGAGTGCCTTGATTGGTTTAGGCTTTAAGCCTGCGCAAGCCAGTCGTGCGGTCAGTAGCGTGTTTGCCGAGGGGTTAAGTAGCGAAGACTTAATTCGTCGCGCATTAAAAGGCATGGCGTAAGTGCGCCACTTTATTTGGGATAATTGCAGTTTATGATTGAAGCTGATCGCCTGATTGATGCGACACCCCGCGAGCGCGAAGAGCATATCGACCGTGCCATCCGCCCATTGTGCTTGGCCGACTATATTGGCCAGCCCAGCGTGCGCGAGCAAATGGCTTTGTTTATGGAGGCGGCGAAAAACCGTGATGAGGCGCTGGACCACACCTTAATCTTTGGTCCGCCGGGGCTGGGTAAAACCACTTTAGCCAATATCATCGCGCAAGAAATGAATGTGTCTTTAAAAAGTACCTCGGGCCCTGTGCTTGAGCGTCCCGGTGATTTAGCTGCCTTGCTGACTAACTTAGACAGCGGCGATGTATTGTTTATTGATGAAATCCACCGCTTGCCGCCCATTGTTGAAGAAATCTTATACCCGGCCATGGAAGACTTTCAGCTGGATATTATGATCGGTGAGGGGCCGGCAGCGCGTTCGATTAAGCTGGATTTACCGCCCTTTACTTTAGTGGGCGCAACCACCAGGGCAGGTATGCTGACCAATCCTTTGCGGGACCGTTTTGGCATTGTGCAGCGCTTAGAGTTTTACAATGATACTGACCTGACCACTATTGTGGCGCGCTCCGGTGGCATTTTAAATATGCCCATTGAGCATGAGGGGGCTTATGAAATTGCCCGTCGCGCCCGTGGTACGCCACGCATTGCCAACCGTTTACTGCGCCGTGTGCGCGATTTTGCTCAGGTGCGCGGTAACGGACAGATTACCCAAGCCATTGCCAATCAAGCATTAAATCTGCTGGATGTGGACGAACATGGTTTTGATCATCAGGATCGGCGCTTATTATTGGCCATGATTGAGAAGTTCGATGGCGGCCCAGTGGGCATTGACAGTTTGGCCGCGGCAATCAGTGAGGAACGACATACCATTGAAGATGTCCTAGAACCGTACTTGATTCAGCAGGGCTTTATTATGCGCACCCCGCGCGGACGGGTGGTTACCCGCCATGCGTATCTGCATTTTGGTTTGAATTTACCCGAGCGTTTGCAAGATCCAGCACTGCTGCAAAAGTACAGCGAGAGTGAGTGAAAATATACCTGCGTTTTTGATTGGCAATTGCATGAGGTGGCATTAAAGTATGCGCGCAACAACAGCAACAGAGTTTACCTTTCCGTGTCGAGTGTATTACGAAGATACGGATGCAGGCGGCATTGTCTATTACGTGAATTACCTAAAATTCATGGAACGTGCGCGCACTGAACGTTTGCGCCATCTAGGCTTTTCTCAAGCGCAGATGGCCAGCGATAATCTACTCTTTGTTGTGCACTCCGCCCAAGCACGCTATCGCGCCCCTGCTCGTTTAGACGATGAGCTGGTGGTGAGTGTAAAAGTGGATGCTCTAAAACGTGCCAGTTTAAAATTTTATCAGCAAGTACGCCGAGTTAGCGATGATTTGTTGCTTTGTGAAGGGCATTTCACCGTGGCTTGTGTGCGTGCCGATACCTTAAAACCTCGGGCCATTCCCGAACTGTTATATGCGGCGTTTAATGCCGATGTGCAAGACTTTGCAGGAGAATAAGCGTGGAAGCGAATGCCGTAGATCAAATGTCAATGTGGAACCTAATCAGCAACGCCAGCTTGGTGGTGCAACTTGTCATGTTGATTTTAGTGGGCGCTTCAATTGCCTCTTGGGTGCTGATTTTTCAGCGCAGTCAATTATTGCGTGCCGCCCGTAACAGTTTAAATATCTTTGAAGACCGCTTTTGGTCTGGGGTCGATTTATCCAAGTTGTACCGTGAAGTGTGCAGCAACCCGGATCCTGATTCTGGGGTTGAGCAAATTTTCCGCGCCGGTTTTAAAGAGTTCTCCCGCTTAAATCAGCAGCAACATGCCAATCCCGAATCGGTGATGGATGGTGTGGCCCGTTCGATGCGCGTGGCGATTTCCCATGAGGAAGAAAAGCTTGAGCAAGCGCTTCCTTTTTTAGCCACTGTGGGTTCTACCAGTCCCTATATTGGTTTGTTTGGTACGGTGTGGGGGATTATGAACTCCTTCCGCGGCTTGGCCCAAGTGCAGCAGGCTACCTTGGCCACTGTGGCGCCGGGAATTGCCGAAGCATTGATTGCTACTGCTATTGGTTTGTTTGCCGCGATTCCAGCGGTGATTGCCTATAACCGTTTTGCTGCGCGCAGTGAAAACCTGATTGCCCGTTACTACACCTTTGCGGATGAGTTTCAAGCCATTTTGCATCGTAAAGTCCACTCTAAAGAGGATTAAGGTGCACCATGCATAGAGGAAGAATTCGTAACCGTCGTAAACCCGTTGCTGAAATGAACGTGGTGCCTTATATCGACGTGATGCTGGTGCTGCTGGTGATCTTTATGGTCACCGCACCGATGCTTAATCAAGGCGTTAAAGTGGATTTGCCGCAAGTGCGCGCGCTATTTTGGCGGCGAATGCGGCGCAAGGTAAAAAAGTACAGGTCTATGTGCGCGCTGATAAAACTGTAGATTACGGCAGCGTAATGGCCGCTATGGGTGGTTTGCAGCAAGCTGGCGTCAGTGATGTTGGCTTAATTACTGAGGCACCTTAATGCGACAGACTGAGCGTTCTCCATCGGAAAAGCTATTTTGGCCTGTGGTTTGGGCGGTTGGTTTGCATGCCATGCTGTTTGCTTTTCTGTTTGTCAGCTTTGCCCGCACCCCAGAATTGCCGCCGTCACGGCCGGTGATTAAGGCCACCTTGTATCAATTGCAATCACAAAGTCAGGCCACCACACAAACCAATCAGAAAATTGCCGGTGAGGCCGCAAAAACCTCCGCGCCACAATACGAGGTTGAGCAGCTGGAGCAGAAAAAAGTTGAGCAAGAACGATTAAACGCCGCTGCGGCTAAAGCTGCCCAAGCCAAGGCTGATGCCGAGGCGCGGGCTGCGCAAGCACGTGCTGCGGCGGCGCAAAAAGCAGCTGAGGCACAACAGCAAGCCCAAGCCAAAAAAGAACAGCAGGCGCAACAGTCAGCGGAAAAACTTAAGCAAGCTGAAGCCGCACGAGTGCAAGCTGCTGCTGCCGCTAAACAGCAAGCGGCAGAAGAAGCAAAGGCAAAAGCCGCCGAAGAGGCCAAGAAAAAGGCCGCCGAAGAGGCGAAAAAGCAAGCGGCTGCTGAGGCGGCGAAGAAAAAAGCGGCTGCCGATGCTGCGGCCAAACAAAAAGCCGAAGCGGAAAAGAAAAAACGTGCCGCCGACGAGGCTGCCAATCAGCGCAAGGCCCAAGAAGCAGCACGCAAGGCTATGGAAGATAAAAAAGCCGGTGCTTTAGCGGAGTTGTTATCGGCCGACACCCAGTACCAGCAAACGGTAGCCGATAGCCAAGGCTCACAAGTCGCCGGTAACTTGGATGATCTGATTATTCGCTTGGTCAGTGAGCAGTGGGTGAGACCGCCTTCCGCGCGTAATGGCATGGCGGTGACGGTCTTGATTGAAATGCTCCCAGATGGAACCATTACCAATGCCAGTGTCATTGGTAGTAGTGGTGACCCAGCCTTTGATGCCTCCGCGGTGGCGGCAGTACGCAACGTGGGGCGCATCCGTGAAATGCAACAGTTAGACAGTAAAACGTTTAATGCTTTATACCGCAGCCGTAAAGCGGTATTTAAACCAGAGGATTTGAGTTTGTGAATATATTAAAACGTTGGTTGTTACTCAGTGTGTTGCTCTGCGTCGGAATGGTGCAGGCGGCGGATCCTTTGTTGATTTCAGGCGGTAATGACCGCGCTATTCCCATTGCCGTGGTGCCTTTTGCTTGGCAGGGCGGTAATGCCTTGCCGGAAGATTTGGCGGAAATTATCGGCAATGACTTGCGTAACTCCGGCTCGTTTCAACCTATTGCGCCGCAAAATATGATCAGTCAGCCGGCGCAAGCCAGTGAGGTTATTTTTCGCGACTGGAGTGCGATTGGCGCGCAATATATCTTGGTGGGCAATATTACTGCCAATGGCTCGAACCTGCAGGTTAGATATGCTGTTTTAAATGTTAGCACAGAGCAGGTAATGCTCAGTGGTGAGGTGTCTGCGGTATTAAAGGCGCGTTTTCTACGCGTTTGTTGTATGTCACTGCCGAGCGCTCTTCGCCAACCAATACGCGCTACACCTTGCAGCGCGCTGACTATGACGGTGCTCGTGCGGTAACCTTGTTGCAGTCGCGAGAGCCTATTTTATCACCGTCTTTTGCTCCAGACGGAAAGTATATTGCTTATGTGTCCTTTGAGCAGAAACGTCCGCGTATTTTTGTGCAAAACATTGAAACCGGGCACCGCGAGCAAGTTACTGATTATGAGGGATTAAATGGTGCACCTGCTTGGTCGCCAGACGGT
>SMEQ01000558.1_pt1 | contig 11011 bp, 11 predicted proteins | sample 2456281 | NCBI WGS metagenome assembly SMEQ01 (sample SAMN10132596, study PRJNA489261) | soil metagenome | isolation source: day1 antibiotic-loamy sand soil ammended with raw manure from dairy cow... | place: USA | collected 2015-04-01 | reverse complement strand
CTTACGTATGAAATGAAAGGAACGCAATAATGAAACGTTTTCTAGGACTACTTATATTCTTAGTGGCGCTTCCTTTACAGGCGCACAACTTAGCCCCTGGGGCCAAAGCAGACCAAGCTATTTTATTGCAAGGGGGCACCTTGCATACGGTAAGCCATGGTTCATTAGAGCAAACCGACTTATTGATTATCGACGGTAATATTGCAGCTATGGGCCAAGGCCTTGATGTGCCAGCAAATGCGCGGGTAATTAATGTGAGCGGGCAGCATATTTACCCAGGCTTGATCGCGCTTGATACCACCCTTGGAATTATTGAGCTTGAGCAAGCACGGCCAACCAACGATATGAGCGAAGTGGGTACAGTAACGCCAGAAGTATTGGCGCACCATGCCTTTAATGCCGACTCGGATATTATTCCAACGGTTCGCTATATGGGCATCACTCATGCTCAAACAGTGCCACAAGGAAACTTGGTAAATGGCCGTTCAAGTTTAATGCAGCTTGACGGCTGGAACTGGAGTGACGCACTTGAAATTGGCCCTGTGGCACTGCATGTTAGCTGGCCGCGTATCGGCTTAAACAGTGCTTGGTGGGAACGCCGCTCACCAGCGGAACAACGCAAGGACAATGCTGAAGCTTATCAAGAGTTACTACAGGTGTTTGTGATGGCCAAGGCTTACCATGAAGGTCGGTTAGAGGGTACGCAAACACGGATTGATCAACGCTGGGAAGCCATGCGTGGTTTGTTTACCGGTGACCTACAGTTGTTTGTGCACGCAGATGATCGTCGTCAATTAGAGCAAGCACTACAATTTAACCGTGAATATGGTTTTGCTATGACCTTAGTGGGTGCGCGTGACAGTTGGATGATGGCTGACACCTTGGCAGAGCTAAAAACGCCGGTTATTTTTGGTTACCCTTATGGGTTACCAAGCCGAGTGGACGATGGCTACGATACCGCTTATGCAACGCCAGCTATGTTACATGCTGCGGGTGTTGATTTTGCAATTGCCTACCCAGGCTACTGGGACAGCCGTAACCTTGCCTTTGGCGCCGGTAATGCTGTTGCCTATGGCTTAGACTACCAAGCTGCACTACGTGCGATTACGCTAACCCCAGCACGCTTTATGGGGGTAGACAAGCGTTTGGGCTCGTTAGATGTGGGTAAGCAAGCAACGTTAATAGTGTCGGCCGGCGATGTGCTTGATCATTTAGGCCAACGTATTGAGTATATGTTTATTGATGGTCGCGAAGTAAATTTAAGTAACCGCCAATTACAGCTGTATGAAAAGTATAGCGAGCGCCCTAATAACTAAACGCCGCTTGTAACGATGTAGTTATAAACATAAAAAATCCCGATTGGTTGTAACACCATTCGGGATTTTTGTTTTTACAAAGAGTTAAGGTGCTGGGGTTAACCGTCGAGCAGTTGCTTTAACGTGCGGCGCAGTACTTCCGGTTCAAAAGGCTTGTTAGTAAGGGCGTTAATACCCGCTTGCTCTATTTGGGCTAGCTGTAGTTCGTCGGCCCGAGCCGACACCATTAGAATGGGAATGTGTTGATGGGCGGGTTGCTTGCGAACCATTTTTGCTAATTCACGGCCGTCCATTTCGGGCATGTGATAATCGGTACAAATTAAGTCGAAGTTGTGCTGTTTTAGCGCTTCAATACCTTCACGGCCATCACTAGCTTCGGTTATTTGGCTAATACCAATACTTTCAAACACCCGGCGTAAATATTGCCGCGACATATTGCTATCGTCGACCAGCAGCACGCGTAAATCGTCCACGTCGAAGTTATCGAGTTCAAAGGCGGTAGGCTCAATAAGATCGAGGGTAGCGTTAATAGCTCGTTGTAAATGCTGGGGGGTAAAGGGCTTTGGTAAAATAGCAATACAACCCGCTTGGCGAAAAGTTTCGAGTTGCTCGCGTTTATGTTCGCTTGATACCAACATAAATAAACTGTCGCGTAGGCTTTGCTGTTGTTGTATAAAGTGGAGTAGGTCCATGCCTTCGCCGTCTTCAAAATACATGGCGCTAACAACGAGATCAGGTTGTAAAACGGGCAGCTTTTCTTTGGCGATAGTTATAGTGTCGGCGCTATGAACCGAAATAATTCCTGCCTCGGCAAGGTGGCGGGTAATGACTTTACGTTGTACTTCAGACGGCTCAACTAGTAGTAATGAAAGTTGGTCAACTGTCAAAGAGGTCATGAAATGGCTCGCTGTATACAAAAGAACTAGCGTCAGAATATGGTATGGGTATACATTTGACAAGTTTTGCAGATACTGGGGTGCTAGTATAGTAAATAAGGGTATAATCTAAAACTTCTTGTGGTATCAATTTCCTGCGATGGTAAATGCGATATGAATCTTTATACGGAGTACACTGATAATGGGCTCAATTACACTATTCGAGTGAAAGGCAAGTTTGACTTTCATTTGATGGCGCGGTTTCGTCAGGCGTACGGTGGCCTTGAACCCAACGTGGTAACTTATACCGTCGACTTCAGAGAAGCCGAAAGCATCGACAGTGCAGGCTTAGGTATGCTGCTTAATATGCGCAAGTCGCTTGGTGGGGGCGAAAAAACAATTCGCTTAATACATTGTCGAGAGGAAATACGATCGCTGCTTGTTCGCTCTAAATTTGATCAGCTATTTGAGATTGTTTAGCCGCCGGAAAATCTTACTTTATAGCCATTTTGTTCTAACCAAGCTGCGCAGGTATCGCGTTGATCGCCTTGAATTTCAATAGTGTAGCCTTTGGTACTGCCACCGACGCCACAGCGCTTCTTTAATGCCGCAGCTAGTTTTTTCAGCTCTTGTTGAGGTAAACCTAAACCTTCAATAATCGTAACGCCTTTACCTCGACGACCTTTTGTTTCTCGCCGAATGCGCACAATACCGTCGCCGCTTGGAATGGCCTCAGGGGCTTCTTCAGGGGGTATTTTTCCGCTGTCGGTGCTATAAACCAACTGACTTAACTGATCTCGAAAACTCATACTGTATTTACCACTTTTTCTTTGGTTCAAATAACTCATCAATTTCTGATCTTTCATTACGTTTCTTTGCGTCTTTCGCATTTGCCGCACGTAGTGAACTGGTTATTTCTTCTAGTTTTTCTGTTATGTAAGCTTGTTTGGTAACAATGTATTCATCGGTAAAGCCAACGTCGCCGAGTGTGCGATTGGCTTTCTCTAAATATTGTCGTGCCGACCCAATCATACCGGTTAAATAGGCAGCTTCCCCTCGGCGAATAAGGCTTTCAGCACTAATGCGGAGCAAGGTTTTTTCAATGCGGCGATCTTCTTCGTGGAAAATTTTGCTGTCGACGCGATTGCGACTGTGCTCAGCGCGTAGCGAGCGACGTATTTTTTTCAGCCCTTGCAACATAAAGACAATTTGTTTGTCTTGTTCTGGAATTGTAAAGTTTTCTACTAATAAGGCTTTGTCGTTCGGGTTGAAGCTATTAATGGCTTGTTCATATTCTTCTAATCGAACTTTTAAATCGGTAACTGTTGGCTGCACGCCAACAAGCAGCTTTAAGGCGTCGCGGGCGCGGCAACGCAGTACATGTAATAAGGCTTTGCCCAGGGGGAAGTCGCTGGCAATAACAATCAAGTCTTCCGTCTCGTCTAAAATATTACGATAGCGGTGAATCTGTTGTCGCCTTTCTAGCTCGGCACGTTGCTTATGCTGTTGGATAGCATTGACGCCAATGGCCAGCAGCGCTAAGGCAAATATAAGAATTATAATAGCTAAAAGCATGTGTTGGTTAAGTAAGTCCTTGTTGTTAGTTGTGCCACTCTACCTGACTTGCTTTACTTACGGTAGCCGCAAGGTGAAGCGGCTGCCCCCTAAAGGGCTGTCGTTGGTTAAAACAATACTACCTTGCTTATTGTCTGTTTGGTGCGCTTGGGCGATTAGGTGAGAAAAATATAACCCTAAACCTGTGCGCCCCGAACTTAAGGCCACGCCAGCAGGACCAATTTGATAGGTATCGAGCATAGCCTGTGGATAGCCAGGCCCGTCGTCGAATACTTCAATAACCAGTTCCTGATTAATGCTGTCTATGCCTAACTTAACCTGAACTTGTTTGGTTGCATAACGTAATGCATTGATAACCACGTCGTTGAGCAATACTAATATTAAATTATGATCGAAAAACCAACTATGGTCGCTTAATGCTTCTGCTCTGAGCTCGATGCCGTGATGTTGTGCATAAAATTGGTTGTTGGCGAGTAAATCGTCGGCCAGTTCATCTAAAAAATGCTCTTCGGTATTCACCAATAAACGATCGTGATTTTGTCGATATAAACTTAATAATTGCATTAACCCAGTATTAAGGCGCTGGGTTTCATAATGAATATCGGCCAAACGGCTGCGAGGTTGAGGACTTTCTACCTGGGCGGCAACTTCTTCTATTGATTGCAATAATAAAAACAGTGAATTTTTCATGTCGTGCACGCCTGCTGCCAAAACCGTGGCAAAGTCGAGCTGCTGCGGTGTTGTAGCGGACAATTTAGCATTAACCTTTGGTTTGACAGGCGGCATAGATACTGACACTCTTGTTTTTTTTAGTGATCGGAAGAGGGCTTGCTGCTTGTACACCTCCTGACGAAAAATCTACCACGGAAACCTTTCCTATGAAGCTTCAACAGTTACACTACATCGTAGAAGTTTTACATAACAATCTCAACGTTTCTAAAACTGCAGAACACCTTTATACCTCGCAACCGGGTATTAGTAAGCAAGTTCGTATGCTGGAAGACGAATTAGGGCTACAAATATTTGCTCGGTCGGGCAAACATTTAACCCATGTTACACCTGTAGGTGAACAAATAATTGCTTTGGCCCAAGAAATAATGAGTAAAACCCAGGCGATTAAAGCGGTGGCGGCAGAGCACACGCACCCGCGGCAAGGTAATTTAACCATAGCCACCACCCACACCCAAGCGCGCTACACTTTACCTAAGGTAATAGCCCCATTTATTCAGCGGTATCCAGAGGTGTCTTTACATATGCACCAGGGGTCGCCTACGCAAATTAGTGAAGCCGCAGCGAAAGGGCAGGCCGATTTTGCAATAGCCACAGAAGCCCTGCATTTATACCAAAACTTAGTAATGTTGCCTTGTTACCATTGGAACCGTTCATTGTTGGTGCAGCCTGATCATCCACTGGCACAAGCAAACAAGGTAACCATAGAAGAGCTTGGCCAATTTCCGCTGGTGACTTATGTGCATGGTTTTACCGGCCGTTCAGAGTTAGATAGTGCTTTTAATCGCACCAAGATAACGCCCAAAATAGTTTTTACAGCCACCGACGCCGACGTGATCAAAACTTATGTGCGAATGGGCTTAGGTGTAGGGGTATTAGCGTCGATGGCTTACGAGCCGGAAAAAGACACTGATTTAGTGGCGATACCCGCCGGGCATTTGTTTGCATCAAGCACCACTAAAATTGGTTTTCGCCGGAGTACCTTTTTACGTGCGTATATGTACGACTTTATTGAAGGCTTTGCGCCACATTTAACCCGCAGTAAAGTAGAGCAAGCCATGGCCTTACAACGACAAGAAGACATTGATGCCTTATTTAGTCATATGCAGCTGCCTACTTTATAGCGCTGAGGTTAAAACACGGGTTTGTAAAGTAGTTTTCCGTCAGGATTAATTTGATCGGCTAGGCCCCGAATAATGGCTGCAGTGGCGCCCCAAATTAACTGCCCTTGCCAGGGAATAAAATGCACTGTGGGGTGTACCGGGTGGTTGCGTTTTACTTGCAGGTGGTTACGTTGGTCGAGCAGTAGCCGTAAGGGTACGCTAAGCACTTCGGCTACTTCATTTGGCTCTCTGATTAATTCAACTTTGGTGTCGATAAGCCCCACATAGGGTTGAATCATAAAGTGCGACAGCACTGGCTGCTCTGGTAACTGACCAAGAATGTGCACATGGCGCGGATGAACGCCTAGCTCTTCGTGGGTTTCCCGAAGGGCGGTGGTTAGTAAAGAACAATCTGTGTCGTCCATGCGGCCACCGGGAAAACAAATTTGGTCGGCATGATGGCGTAAGTGTGCCGTACGCCGAGTTAGAATAACTTCGAGTTCGTGAGGGCCTTGGCGCAGGGGAATAAGTACCGCTGATTTTTGCCACAATAGTTCGGGCCATGCTTTTGGCTCGGGTGGGCGCAAGTTAAACTGGGTTAAAAAATGATTTAATTGGCACTGCATAGTTAACTCCAAATCACTTTATTATTTTGGTTACAGTAAAGGTAAAATACGGGCCACCTTGTCGAAGGTTTCTTGATACTCCTCGCTTGCTTTAGAGTCTGCCACAATACCACCTCCGGCCCAACAGTGCAGCTGGTTGTTAGCATGGCACAGGGTTCGAATAGTAACGCTACTGTCGCTGCGGCCATTGGCGCTAAAGTAAACCAAACTGCCACAATACACCGAGCGCCGATGCGGCTCTAATTCATTAATAATTGCTACTGCTCGCCGTTTTGGGTTACCAGCAATTGAACCACCTGGAAAAATTGCCCGCATTAAGTCGAGCGGGGTATGGTTGGTGGCTAGCTTTCCTACTACCGTACTGACCAAATGGTGCACTGCTGGAAAACTTTCTAGTGCCAGTAACTGCGGCGCGTGCACGCTGTCGGCTTGGCACACTTGGCGCAGATCTTGGCTAAGTAATTCGACGATCATTAAATTTTCATTACGCTCTTTTTCCGAGGCTAATAGCTCGGCCGCATTGGCAGCGTCGATAGCCGGATTAGCATGGCGTGGCCGAGTGCCTTTAATGGGTTTGGTTTGCACTTGGCCTTGGCTGCTCACTTGCACAAAGCGTTCAGGAGAAAGGCTAAGCACAGCACCTTCTGGCAGCTGAACAAAACCGGAAAAAGGCGCGCCGTTCACGCTGCGTAATTTGGTATAGGCATGCCAACTACTGCCAATACAGCTGGCACTAAAGCGTTGGGCTAAATTTATTTGTTCGCATTCACCCGCATGTAAGTAGGCCTGAAAACGCTCGATACGGTTATAGTACTGGGCTTCAGTAAGGTTGCTTTGCCAGCTACTAGTTAATTGAAAGGGCGTATAGGGTGTAGCGGGTGCTTGCCAAAACTGTTCTGCCTGAGCCTGGCTCATACTTGCCGGCGCTACCAGGTAAGTTTGTTTTGCCAGGTGGTCGATAACCAGGGCATGGGTATAAATACCGATGGCGGCGTCGGGTAAAGGAATGTCGTGGGTAGCCTGGTTGGGGGCCTGTTGAAAAAGCTCTGGGGTTATAGCGCGAGCCACGTCGTAACCTAGGTAGCCTAAGGCGCCCCCGCTAAAAGGTAGTTGCTGGTGTGAATTTTTTAACGGCGCTAAGGCAGCTTGAATGGTGCTGAACAAGTCTAGTTCGGCGGTTTGAGTATGGCCTTCAAGCGGCGGTACACAGATAACCTTGTTGTTTACTAAGCGAATGGTTCGCACGGGCTGGCGCACTATAATGTCGTAGCGGCTGTCTGGGTGCTGAGCGCTGGCGGAATCTAATAGCATGGCCCATGGTTCGTTGGCAAAGGGGGCAAAAAGGGCGAGGGTGTCATGCCAAAGGCTATATTCGACGTGGTGTATATTGATGGTTTGTGGCATGGGCTCCATGGTCCGTGACTAGCGGTTATCAGCATAAGAGGGTATCATAACTGCCAGTTTTCGGCACTGCTAATATGCATTTAATCGGTGGTTAAAGCGTACTAAAGGTGCAATTCCGAATCGTAAAAAGGAGTTCAGATGTCTGTCATTCGTCAGCAAGATTTTATCGATAGTATTGAAGATGCGCTGCAGTTTATTTCCTATTATCACCCACTCGACTTTGTTAATGCTTTGGCTGAGGCCTACGAGCGTGAGCAAAACGACGCCGCTAAAAACGCCATTGCACAAATGCTGGTGAATTCACGCATGTCGGCAGAAGGGCATCGGCCGTTATGTCAAGACACGGGTATCGTTACCTGCTTTGTAAAAGTAGGAATGGACGTGAAGTGGGATAAAACTAACCTAACCGTGCAACAAATGGTTGATGAAGGTACCCGCCGCGCCTATAGCAATAAAGACAACCCGTTACGTGCATCTATTGTGGCAGACCCAGCAGGGGCGCGCATTAACACCAAAGACAACACCCCTGCGGTAGTGCATATTGATATGATCGCCGGTAGTAAGCTGGAAGTGATGATTGCGGCTAAAGGTGGCGGTTCTGAAAACAAAACTAAAATGGCGATGCTAAACCCAAGCGACTCGGTAGCTGACTGGGTGGTAGACACCTTGTCGAAGCTTGGTGCTGGTTGGTGCCCACCTGGCATGTTAGGCATTGGTATTGGCGGTACCGCGGAAAAGTCTGCGGTGCTGGCGAAAGAGTCGTTAATGGACCCGGTTAATATTCAAGAGCTAATAAACCGTGGTGCTGAAACCAAAGAAGAACAACTACGTTTAGAAATTTATGAGCGGGTTAATAAACTAGGTATTGGCGCACAGGGGCTTGGTGGCTTAACCACTATTGTTGATGTGAAAATTAATTCCATGCCTACCCATGCGGCTTCAAAGCCGGTGACCTTAATTCCAAACTGCGCCGCCACTCGCCACGTGCATTTTGAACTCGACGGTAGTGGTCCTGCGGAGTTAACCCCGCCAAAACTGTCTGGCTGGCCCGACATTACCCTTGCCGTAGGTGACAATGCGCGCCAGGTGAACTTAGACACGCTGACTCCTGCCGACATTACCGAATGGAAAATGGGTGAAACGGTATTACTGTCAGGTAAGTTACTGACAGGCCGCGACGCAGCCCATAAACGCATTAAAGAACTGCTCGATAAGGGCGAAACCTTGCCAGTAGACTTCAAAAATAAATTCATTTATTACGTTGGCCCTGTTGACCCTGTGGGCGATGAGGCGGTTGGCCCAGCCGGACCAACCACAGCAACACGGATGGACAAATTCACTGACCAAATGCTCGAAGAAACCGGCATTTTGGGCATGATTGGTAAAGCTGAGCGTGGTGCCGACACCGTAGCGAGTATTGCCAAACATAAAGCAGTGTATTTAATGGCTGTGGGTGGTGCTGCTTACCTTGTTTCTAAAGCGATTAAAAAATCGAAAGTAGTGGCCTTTGAAGACTTAGGTATGGAAGCCATTTATGAATTTGAAGTGGAAGACATGCCAGTAACTGTTGCGGTAGACAGTTTGGGCAACAATGCGCATGAGGCAGGCCCGGCTATTTGGGCGGTGAAAATAGCTGAATTGGACGCACATAAAAAATAAGGACGCAGCTACAGTGAATGCTGAGTGGGTAAGCACATATTTAATGGAGCTGACAGGAGTTGCTATAGCCACTGTTGTTATTATGCTACTCAGCCTTTTACTGTGGCGTAGTTCTCGCCGTAGCAGTGGCTTTCGTGATCAGGTGTTGCAATTGCACGCCGAGCTAGATAAACAACAAGCGCTGGGAGACGCCCAGCGCAGCCACCTAGAAGATAAGCTAGCCGCGCTAAACCAAAGTGAAGTGCGGCTGCAACATGAATTTGAACGTTTGGCCCAACGTATTTTCGAGCAGAAGTCGCAACAAATTGAAAGCTTGAATCAAAAACACCTCGCTTCAACTCTAGACCCGTTAAAACAACAGTTAGAAGCCTTTCGCCAACAAGTAGGCAACCAACATGCGGAAGAAGGGCGGCAACGGATGTCGTTGCAAAAAGAGCTTTTTACCTTGCGTGAATTGAATAAGCAAATGACCGCAGAAGCCGAGTCGTTAACCCGAGCTTTGAAAGGCGATAGCCGCCAGCAGGGGGTTTGGGGTGAAGTGGTGTTGGAACGTATTTTAGAACAGTCGGGCTTGCGTGAAGGCCATGAATATGAAGTGCAAGGCCAGCGTATGGCCGAAGCAGGCAAGCGTTACCGACCCGATGTAATTATTCACTTGCCAGAAAAACGCCAAGTAATTATTGACAGTAAAGTGTCGTTAACCGCCTATGAACGTTATTTTAATGCAGAAACCGACGTGTTGCGCCAAAAAGCCTTAATGGAACATGTGGCCTCGTTAAAAAGCCATGTGCGCGACTTAGGGAAGAAAAATTACCAGCAACTTGAGGGCGTAACCACGCTAGATTATGTGCTGCTGTTTGTACCTATTGAACCGGCCTTTTTGTTAGCCGTAGATAAAGATCCTGAGCTGATCAGGCTGGCACTTGATCATAATATTATGCTGGTTAGCCCAACCAATTTATTAGTGGCCTTGCGCACGGTACATAATATTTGGCAGTACGAACACCAAAGTCAAAATGCTCAACGTATTGCCAGTGATGCAGCCAAACTTTACGACAAGTTTGTTGGCTTTCTAGACGACTTAGGCAAAATTGAACAAAGCATGGCGGTGACCAATAAACATTTCGACGCCGCCATGAATAAACTTTCCACTGGGCGCGGTAACTTGGTTGCGCGGGTAGAAAAATTCCGCGAATTAGGTGTGCAGCCCAGTAAAAAAATTAATCCACAGTTATTGGACGATGATAGTTAGCCTGCGACTGAACAGCTGTGGTAACAACGCTACGCACAAAGGCACAGGTTAATGGTTTGCCGTTAATTGGCAAGGTAACCCATAAATAGCGCAGCCGTTTGCCGGAATGGGCCACTCGTAAGGTAACTTGTTGCGGCTGATGGGTTTGCTCACATTCTAGCAAGGCATACAATAATCGATCGCGCTGGTGCGGCGTATACCACTGCAAAAACTGTTTCATACTTTGTCGGTGGTAATAAGGCGCCTGCTCATCGTGCAACTCTGCTGCGTATTCCGACCAAAAACATTGTTTTAAATAAGGCGCATACATGACAAAACCAAGCTTATCGATAGGGCTGTCAACTTCTTCGTGATCGATAAATAAAGCCAAAATAAAGCCCGACTCATGTAAGGCAGTGGTTACTAGCCGAGCAGCAGTTGCTTTACGAGCGGTATTCCAATACACCACGGGTGCGCCGGAACTAGGTAGCTG
>SMEQ01000576.1_pt1 | contig 11038 bp, 7 predicted proteins | sample 2456281 | NCBI WGS metagenome assembly SMEQ01 (sample SAMN10132596, study PRJNA489261) | soil metagenome | isolation source: day1 antibiotic-loamy sand soil ammended with raw manure from dairy cow... | place: USA | collected 2015-04-01 | reverse complement strand
GACAATTTTTGGGAAAATTAGACAAACCGGAAACGGATTTCATCAAAGGAATTTCGCCAGCAATTGCCATTGAACAAAAAGTGATTTCCAGTAATCCACGTTCAACCGTTGGTACATCTACTGAAATCTACGATTATATCAAATTGTTGTTTGCTCAAATTGGTAAAACCTATTCGCCAATTTCTGGAAATTTAGTCAAAAAACACACCGTTTCGGATGTCTTGGATTACATCAAAACCTTGGACGAAGGAACGCGGGCTTACATCCTCGCTCCTATTCCTTCCTTTGAAAAATATGGCATCGAACGTCAATTGGAAATCTTGAAAGATCAAGGTTATGCCCGATTATTTTACAAAGGTGAAGTTCTTGATTTGGATGAAATTGATCCAAAACTAATTGAAAATAAAAAGATTACGGAAGCCAAAATATTAATCGATCGTATTAAATCGGTTCAGCAGGACGAAGAAGCGTTGATTCGCATGGCGGATTCTGTATCACTCGCTTTTGCGGAAGGAAATGGAAATTGCGATGTTTACTTGACTGATTCTAATGTAAATACGCATTTCAACAACCGTTTTGAATTGGACGGAATGGAATTCGTTGAACCGAGTGAACATTTCTTCACCTTTAACAATCCTTTTGGAGCGTGTAAAACGTGTGAAGGTTTTGGTTCTGTGATTGGAATTGATCCTAATTTGGTGTTTCCAGATACGAGTTTAAGCGTTTATCAAGGTGCGATTGCGGCTTGGAAAGGCGATTTAATGGGCGAATATTTGAAAGAATTGATTCACGGTGCTCCGAAATTTGATTTCCCAATTCACCGACCAGTTGATGATTTGATTGAACAAGAAATGGAATTATTGTGGACTGGAAACAAGCATTTTACAGGTTTGAATACCTTTTTCAAGTTTTTAGAATCTCAATCTTATAAAATTCAATACCGCGTGATGCTTTCTCGCTACCGTGGAAAAACGCTTTGTCCAGATTGCAAAGGAACGCGTTTGAGAAAAGACACGAATTTCGTGAAAGTGGGTGGAAAAACGGTAACCGAAATCGTATTGATGCCGATCGATCAAGCTTCTATTTTCTTTCAGAATTTGGAACTTCCTGTCAGTGAAATCAACGTTTCTAAACGCTTGTTACCAGAAATTACCAACCGTTTGCGCTTTTTAGAGGAAGTTGGTTTGGGTTATTTGACGTTGAATCGCCAATCCAACTCGCTTTCAGGTGGTGAATCACAGCGCATTAACTTGGCAACTTCCTTGGGAAGTAGTCTGGTTGGTTCGATGTACATTTTGGATGAACCGAGTATTGGTTTGCATCCGAGAGATACCGAAAAATTGATCAAAGTGTTGAAACAACTACGCGATATCGGAAATACGGTCATCATTGTGGAACACGAAGAAGACATCATGCAAGCTGCGGATGAGATCATTGACATTGGTCCGATGGCGGGAATTTATGGTGGTGAAGTTGTTTTTCAAGGCAATCACGATGAATTGATTCACGGAGCAAATAGTTTGACAGCGAAATACTTAACAGGTAAACTGAAAATAGAAATCCCGAAGAAAAGAAAGAAATCCAACCAACAAATTAAAGTGAATGGTGCGAAGGAAAATAACTTGAAAAATGTTTCGGTGAGTTTCCCTTTGTTCAATTTGGTTTGCGTTACCGGGGTCAGCGGTTCTGGAAAATCTACCTTGGTTAAAGACATTTTATATCCAGCGGTACGAAAACATTTGGGTCAATTCGGTGATTTTCAAGGAAATTTCCAAAGCATCGAAGGCGATTTAAAAATGATCAAAGCGATTGAATTCATCGATCAAAATCCGATTGGTAAATCTTCACGTAGTAATCCAGTCACGTATGTAAAAGCATTTGACGACATCCGAGAATTATTCGCCCGACTTCCACTCTCGGTTTCCCGCGGATATCGTCCAGGATTCTTCAGTTTTAACGTGGAAGGTGGTCGCTGTGAAATGTGTGAAGGCGAAGGTCAAACTACGGTTGGAATGCAGTTTATGGCCGATGTTCACTTACTTTGTGAAGCTTGTGAAGGAAGTCGATACAAGCAAGAAACCTTGGAAATTGAATTTGAAGGCAAAAACATTGCAGATATTTTAAACCTGGATATTGAAACCGCTTTGGAGTTTTTCAAGAATTCCAGTCACAAACTTTGTGAGAAAATTTCAGCTAAAATTCAACCACTTGTGGATGTTGGTTTGGGTTATTTGAAAATGGGACAATCTTCCAGCACCTTGAGTGGTGGTGAAGCGCAGCGTGTAAAACTGGCGTCCTTCCTTTCAAAAGGCGACAACTCCCCTTCTACTTTGTTTATTTTTGACGAACCAACAACCGGCTTGCATTTTTATGACATCGAGAAATTGCTAATCGCGTTCCAGCGTTTGATCAACCAAGGAAATTCCATCATCGTCATCGAACACAACGCCGACATCATTAAATGCGCGGATTGGGTGATTGATTTAGGTCCAGAAGGCGGAAATAAAGGTGGAAACATTGTGTTTGAAGGAACGCCGGAAGATATGATTAAGGATACGAATAGTTATACGGGACAATTTTTGAAGAAGAAGTTTGATTAGTGATTTAGAATAATCTCAATTTGCTAAAATCCAGTTTAATATGTTGAAATACTTTAAGTTATATTCGATCATTATAATTTTATTGATTTCTGTTTCTTGCAGTCAAGAAATTCCCCAAATCGATAAACTGTTTTACGAAGTTCAAGGTCCAATCAAAACCATGACCGTGATTCAAGAACATAATGAAAGAATTGGTAAAGAAGTTTATTATTTCAGCCCAAAAGGTGAACTTGAGAAAATTGAATATTTCAATTCATTCAGCGACGACAAAGAAGTTGAAATTGGAAATGTCAGCTATTTCGATAAGCAAGAAGATCAAACTCGCTATTTCTATCAAATTTATTTTAATTCTAAAAAAGTGGTTAACTCCTATTCCATTCAATATTTGAAAAATAATCAGATTCATTTCTTATTAGAATCCACAAATAAAGACTTTAGAGTTGATAAAGACGTGTTTTACAATGAAGAAAATCAGCCCATTAAGTCTATTTTAAAAGGGAATGTTCGAACTGATTCAACTCATTTGCGACGAGAATATTTTTACAATCAAAATAAGGACCTAGAATACACCATTTTAACCAATTACATTCAGAATACGGTTGAGAAAGTTTGGGTTAAGAATGCGAAAAAAGATCAGCATGAAAATATAACGTATGCCGAACATCAAGATAAAGATGGGAAAATTTTATTCAAATGGGAATGTGAATATACGTATTACAAGTAAAATCAATACTTAAATATCAAATAAACTCCAAAAGCAACCAATGCAATTCCGGTCACAATGTTGACGCGGTGCATCATTTTATCAGTCAATAAATGTTTGATTTTTCCTGCCAGGAATACTTTGCTGAGTTCGATTGCAAACGTAATGATCAGCACCACCACAAAGAACAGAAGCATTTTTAACAATGAATATTCAAACGTAATTGCGATTGCTGTGGCATTTGCTAACCAAAGAAACCAAACTGCAGGATTGAATAAATTCAGTAAAAAACCCTTGAAAATCAAGAAATAAATGCTTTTATCTTTCTGATTATCAATTTGAGCACGTGTTTTAGGCGATTTTTTTATAAAATAGGTAATACCGAAAATAATCAAGATAATTCCACCAACTAAGGCAGAATTTTTTTGCATGGATTCTGAACTTAGGTAACTTTCTGCTCCTTTAATTAACAGAAATGAAATCAGAATACTTAAAATTAAATCACTCAGTACAATTCCAAAAGCTAATAAAGCACCGTGCTTAAAACCTTCTCTAATTCCAGCGTTGATCAATGCAAAAAATGCAGGACCAAACGAAAAGGTTAATATAAAAACAATGATAAATCCTTGGGATACAAGACTTAGGAATAACTCCAATGGAAAATTGTTTAATTAATTCCGTATTCCAAACGAATGGTAATGGAAGCGGTTTTTAATTTCGAAGAAGTATTGAATGAACCGCCCCAACTGTAATCTTCAGAAGAATTTTGAGCGGTAATTTGAATGATTCCCATGGATGAATTTTTTAAATCTCCCAAAGAACTTCCCGCATTGGTTGCAATTTTATCTGCTCTTTCACGAGCGTCTTTGGTTGCGTTTTCAATCATTTTCAGTTTCAAAGCTGCCAATTTGGTAAAGTAATATTCTGGAGAATTGGAAGATAACTGAATGTTTTGATTGATCAAATCTGTTACTTCCCGCGAAATCATTTCTATTTTATTCACTTCATTGGATTCAATTCTCAACGATTGATTCAAAGAATATCCTAAAAATTGATTGCTAATTAAGTTTCCGTAGTTATCATAATTACGGTCGTATTCTTTTTGAATGTCAACCGATGAAAAAACAATTTGTTCTGGCTTCACTCCTTTTGAAACCAAATAGCTTTTGATTTTCTCACGATCCGACTTCAATTCGGAAGACGCATATTTCAAGTTTTCACCAAATTTGGAAAAACTTGCCTGCCACACAATTAAATCAGACTCAAAATTTTCTTCGCCCAAACCAGTAACACTAATGGTTTCGGTAGTTTTAAACTTTTTGGTATAAGCGCCTCCTAATACAATTGCAGCAACAATAATTGCTACGGATATTAATAATGTGTTGATGTGTAATCTCATGAATTTTGTTTTAGTTGTTGCAATTTACAAATCTATTTTCTTTAATCCTCAAATAATTTAATCTGTGGATCGTCTTCGTCGTCATCTTTCTTTGGTTTGATGTCCCATTCGATGGTGTTTGAATCTGTATCTTCTTCAATTTCATCAACTTCGTCCAGATCTTCGTCTTCATCCTCACTTTCGGAAGCAACTACTTTTTTAACATTTTCTGGCCAAGGTTCACCGCCGTCAACTTCATGCGTCAACACGATTTCTTTGACTTTCAACTTTGTCAATTGATTTCCTTGCGCCTTCATTCCTTTCACCTCAATGAGGTCTGCAATGTTGATGATGTTATCAGGAAGATTCTTGGTTTCGCGCAATAATTTATTGTAAACAATCTTTGCTTCAGGTCGATAGGAAGTCGATACAACGCTCATGGTTGAACCTTCCGTTTCAGAGATGAATGGAACCCGTTTGTCGGTCTGCACTTCGCAAACAAATCGTTTCACATAATGCATTTCTTTCTCACCGTCATAATAAATGGTCGATATCGGTCTGTCTGGAATCCATTTTTCAATGTGAATCATGTCTTCGTCAAAGTGTGTCGATAAATCAAAGGTAGACAATCTGTATTCTCCATTTTTGTACAAAGTCAACAAACGATCTGTTCCTTTAAAACTCCCTAAGAACTTACCTCTTTCTTCGTCGTTTAATCTACCCACAACCGTGTCGTACCAAATCTTACGAGCTGCTAAGGTCGATCCTCCAACTTCTTTTTGAGTTATCTTTTGAACGATTTCTTTCGTTACTCTATTTCCTGCGGATGTTCTTCCTTTGATCAACAATTCCCCCATGTCAATGTCAAATCGCAATCTTTTCAAATGTGGTCGTGGTCTCAAGTGAACCGTCACTACTTCGCGTTCCCCATTCGGATGAACCGCAAAATAAAGCAATTTGGAACCCTTCTTTCCACGCGTCAAATCGTATTCCGTATCGCGCGTCATGCTGTTGACAAAGAATCGTTTCATCATCGTTGGTCCGCCTGTTCCGTCTTGATACATCATGTGGTAAATGGTGCGTTTATCGCCTCGTTTCCAGACATCTGCGTGAACAATTCCTTTGCCCACAAATTTCTTATCAGCCACTTTTGTGATCATCATTTTTCCAGTACTGAAGAAAATAATGATGTCGTCAATTTCAGAACAATCGTTCACCGGTTCGTTCTTGCGAATTCCCCAACCAATAAACCCTTCTTCTGCATCGACATAGAACTTTCTGTTGGCAATAATTACTTTGGCCGCCGTGATGTTATCAAACGTTTTGATTTCCGTCTTGCGTTCTTTTCCTTCGCCAAAACGCTTTTTCAAATCTTTGAAATAGTCGATGGCATACTCAATCAAGTTGCTTAATTTCTCCTTGATTTCCTCCATCTCTGTCTCCAACTTCAAAATCAATTCATCCGCTTTATCACTGTCGAAACGGGTGATCCGAATCATTTGAATTTGCGTCAAGCGTTGTAAGTCTTCGTCGTTAATCTCCCGAACGAAGTCCTTTTTAAAGGGTTCAAACTTTTTATATAAAAAAGCAAAAAGATCTTCTTTGTTTCCGTAAAGTTTGAAGTCAATGTACATTTCCTCGCGGATGAAGATTTTCTCCAAAGTGGAGAAATGCCATTGCTGCATTAATTCCTGCATGCGAATTTCCAGTTCCCATTTCAGCAACTGTACCGTGTTGTTGGTGTTGATCTTTAAGATTTCAGTAACTCCCAAGAAACGAGGCGTATCACCGTCGATAATTGAAGAGTTAGGTGAGATGGAAACTTCACAATCTGTAAACGCATACAAGGCATCTAAAGACTTATCAGGAGAAACTCCTGGAGCCAAATGAATGATAATTTCCGCATCTGAAGAGGTATTATCCTCCACTTTACGAATCTTAATTTTCCCTTTATCGTTCGCTTTCAGGATGGAATCAATTAAAGAAGATGTCGTTGTTCCAAAAGGAATTTCATGAATCATCAAGGTTTTGTTATCCAACTTCTTGATTTTCGCACGAACACGAACTTTTCCACCACGTAAACCATCGTTGTAATTACTGAAATCGGCCATTCCTCCTACTAGAAAGTCCGGATAAAGCTCAACTCTTTTACCTCTTAAATGATTGATTGACTGTTCGATTAACTCAATAAAGTTGTGCGGTAAAATCTTACAAGCCATACCAACTGCAATTCCTTCAGCTCCTTGCGCTAAAAGTAACGGGAATTTGATTGGAAGTTGATCGGGTTCTTTGTTTCGACCATCGTAACTCGTCAACCAATTGGTGGTTTTCGGGTTGAATACAACGTGTAAAGCAAATTTAGATAAACGAGCTTCGATGTAACGCGGAGCAGCAGCGCCGTCACCTGTTAAGGTATTTCCCCAGTTTCCTTGACAGTCGATTAATAATTCCTTCTGACCAAGCGCAACCAAAGCATCTCCAATGGAAGCATCTCCGTGTGGGTGATACTTCATGGTGTTTCCGATCACGTTCGCTACTTTGTTGTAACGACCGTCATCCAATTCTTTCAAAGAGTGCAAAATACGACGTTGAACGGGTTTCATTCCGTCAAACAACGCAGGAACAGCACGTTCTAAAATAACGTAAGACGCATAATCCAAGAACCAGTTTTCATATAAACCGTGTAAGGGAATTATTTTGTCATCTGTATGTTTATTCTCTAAATTATGATCGTCTTCCAAACCGAGACCGTCATTTATATCTTCAGCCATATATTTAGGATACTTTTTCTAATTGTTCTTCTGATGAATCGTCCGTTAAGTCTTCAGCAAGGTCTTTCTCTACGCGCAAGTTATCGATGATAAAGTCTTGTCTTTCGGGCGTATTCTTACCCATGTAATACGACAAAATCGATTCAATGGATGCTTCGTTTTTCGACAGAATAACCGGATCCAAACGAATGTCTGCCCCAATGAAATTCTTGAATTCATCTGGAGAAATCTCTCCCAACCCTTTAAATCGGGTAATTTCAGGATTCTTGCCCAACTCATCCATCGCAGCGCGACGTTCATCTTCGGAATAACAATAGATTGTTTTTTTCTTATTTCGTACACGGAAAAGCGGTGTTTGCAATACGTACACGTGATTTCTTTTCACCAAATCTGGAAAGAATTGTAGGAAGAAGGTCAACAACAACAAACGAATGTGCATTCCATCGACATCGGCATCCGTTGCGATTACAATCTTGTTGTATCGCAAGTTATCCATGTCTTCTTCAATGTCTAGCGCGGCTTGAAGTAAATTGAATTCTTCGTTTTCGTAAACGATTTTCTTTGTCAAACCATAACAGTTCAACGGTTTACCTCGTAATGAGAATACTGCTTGCGTGTTCACATCTCTCGATTTTGTGATGGATCCACTCGCAGAATCTCCCTCGGTGATGAAAAGCGTTGTTTCTTCTCTTCGTTCGTTTTTTAAATCGGTTAAGTGAACACGACAGTCACGCAACTTCTTGTTGTGCAAATTTGATTTCTTCGCACGATCACGTGCTAATTTTCGAATTCCCGTTAATTCTTTGCGTTCGCGTTCAGATTGTTTAATTTTCTTTTCAATGATCTCAGCAACTTGCGGATTGCGGTGCAAGTAATTGTCTAATTTATCTTTCAAGAAATCATTGATAAAAGAGCGCATGGATTGTCCACCAGGCTCAATTTCATGCGAACCTAATTTCGTTTTCGTTTGAGATTCAAAAATCGGTTCCACCACTTTCACTGCAATTGCAGCAACAATGGATTGACGAATATCTGAAGCGTCGTAATTTTTATTGTAAAAATCGCGAATTACCTTCGCAATCGATTCTCTAAAAGCGCTGTGGTGCGTTCCACCTTGCGTGGTATGTTGACCATTTACGAAAGAGTAATAATCCTCTCCGTATGTTTTTCCGTGTGTAAAAGCAACCTCAATGTCCTCGCCTTCCAAGTGAATGGTTGGGTAAAGCGGATCGCCGTCCATGTTGTCTTCTAGCAAATCCTTCAATCCAAATTTAGATTGATATTTTTCACCGTTGAAGTAAATCGCCAAATCTCTGTTCAAGTAACAATAGTTCCAGAACATTTTGATCAGGTAAATGGACTTGTAATTGAATTTCTTGAAAATGGCATCGTCTGGAATAAACTCCACATAGGTACCATTGGCCTCGGTTGTTGCTTCAATCTTGGAATCTTCAATTAATTCTCCTCTTGAAAACGTCGCTTGTTTTTTCTGTCCATCTCTCACCGAATACAGCATGAAATAACTACTCAAGGCATTTACTGCCTTGGTTCCTACTCCATTCAGTCCAACGGATTTTTTAAACGCTTTGGAATCGTATTTTCCACCAGTATTCATTTTGGAAACAACTTCCACCACTTTCCCCAACGGAATTCCACGACCAAAATCGCGAACAGAAACTTTACCATCCTTGACTTTCACATCAATTCGGCGACCATTTCCCATCACAAATTCATCGATGCAATTGTCGATAACTTCTTTTACTAAAATATAAATACCGTCATCCGCAGCAGCACCGTCGCCTAATTTCCCGATGTACATACCAGGTCTCAGACGAATGTGTTCTTTCCAGTCTAATGATCGAATATTGTCTTCAGTATATTGATTTTCTGCCATTTAAATAATAAAATTTAGCGCAATTTGTAATTTTAAAGAACATTTTAAGCTCAATAAATTGCCTTGTAATAGCGGTTTATAAGATTACAGTCAAATATAAGCATAGATTTTGAAAGTATCTCATTGGTAGGAAACTACTTTTGAACGATTGAATGTTAAGAGAGGAAATGGTTAACCAGTTGTAAATAATTTAGCTAGTTTTATTCTCGAGGAAACGATGCAGACACTGTCTGCATTATTGCCAGAAAAGTTGAATATTTAAACAGTCTGCGTATATTTTTCACATTTTGTGGAGTTGATTGAAATTAAAAACTTTCAAAAAAAAGGTAATGAAGGACAAGAAATTCTGTAACTCAATAATCCCGAAGGGATGAAATTATTCTAATATATAATACATCAACCAATCCTTTAATCCCGAAGGGATGGCATTGTTGAGTGAATGAATAATGTCACCCACTTCGGTGTTTTTACGTAATTCCAGACTACCTTTTTTAAAATAATTCCAGTCCTTCGGACTTTCTAAAAAGAAATCAATCAAAGATAAATAATTTACAAAACAATCCAAAAGGGATATTCTTATCAAATAGTTTATTCCCGAGTTCTTTTTCAAATATGTGAATCATGTAACATCTGGACGAAAAGTAATTTTGGCTGGCGGAGCTTCGGCTTCCAATATCTTTTGGCAAGTTGGCAGTTCTGCAACGTTTGGAACAACCTGCGATTTTAAAGGGAACGTCATTGCTATGGAATCGATTTCATTCAATACAAACGCTAAATTAACTGGAAGAGCATTGTGTAGAACGGGCGCTATCGCCATGGCTTCCAATACGATTGTGAAGCAATAAACTCAAGTAAATTTTACTAAAAGAGCGTCGTTCTAATCAATGATGCTCTTTTTCTTTGGTTTTATGAGGATGAAAAAATCAAAAAATGATCAGATTAACTATCTTTTTTCTTGTTCACTTATTTCATTAGCCGTAATTTTACGAAACTTCAAAACTGAAGTGAAAAATTGTGTAAAACATGAGAGAAAAGTTGTATTCCACTCTTCAGAATTTCAATCAATGGCAAAAAACAAGACTCTCTAAATCCAATTTTTTAATTCTTCTGGCTGCATTTGTTGGTTTGTTGGGTGGAATTGCAGCGTCGATTTTGAAAAAGTTAACACATTTCGTAGCAGATTTTCTTCAAAACGATTTTCATTGGCAATATAAATTCTATTTATACTTGGCTTTCCCCTTGATTGGATTGACCTTAACCGTTCTTTACATTCGAATTTTTATTCGAAAACATAAATTTGAACACGGGGTGAGTTCCATCCTATTCAACATTTCCAAAAACGGAAGTAGATTGGATTTTCACAACATTTATAGTCAGATTATTAATTGGTTCGTCGCTTGGTCGATTTTTCAATTTGAATTACCGAGAGGTTACACTGCTTTTGGCTTGTGGAGGTGCGGCCGGAATTTCAGGTGCATTTAACAGTCCAATTGCCGGAATGATTTTCGCCATTGAGGTACTCTTACCAGAGTTTTCAGTTCCAGCCTTCATTCCTTTGTTAATCTCATCGGCCGTTGCTTCCATTATTTCAAACTTATTGTACAATCAACCGTTATTTATTGGCTCTATATGGAATACTGTGGGTAACTACATTTAAGCTTACCTGCAATAAAGTATATCATGTTGATGAAG
>SMEQ01000557.1_pt1 | contig 11059 bp, 18 predicted proteins | sample 2456281 | NCBI WGS metagenome assembly SMEQ01 (sample SAMN10132596, study PRJNA489261) | soil metagenome | isolation source: day1 antibiotic-loamy sand soil ammended with raw manure from dairy cow... | place: USA | collected 2015-04-01 | reverse complement strand
GCTTTTGGGTTGGGCAATAAGCAAGCCGTTTGCCTGGTGCAATCGGGTGTAGGCATTTTCGCGCTGGGCTTGGGTGTTGTAGAGCAAATCGACCCATTGTGTTGGGTAGGATGTGCCGCTAAGTGCTGCCACGATGCTGGCATCGGTGCGTAGTTGGTGATGGCTAAGCGGGCGACCGAATATATCGGGGCTGTTGCTGTTGAGCAGCTTAGCCAGTGCGCCTTTGTTTTGTACTTGCAGGTGTGGGTAAAAGCCCAGGTGTTGTTTGAGGTGTGTGCCCAATGCCCAGCTGAGTAAAACGATGCCTTTGTTGTGTTGCACGTTGTTGGTAAAGGCGCTTAGCACGTTGGCTGCATCGGTGATGCTGCCACTGGGTATGGCGATGGGGTTGGCGATGTGGAATTGTTCGGCGTGTTTTTGCAGGCCTACGAAGGTGTTGGATTGTTGCATGGCAATGTACCTAGTTAGTTTTGATAACTGCCTACCCCCTGTTAAAAGGGTGGGCAACCGTGCGGGTTAACAGACTGGCCTAACTAGATACCAGCGAGCCGAAGCTCCCCACACGGCTACCCATAAAACTGTGATGAGTTTGCCATGCTTTGGGGCACAAAAAAACCGCGTTGAGCGGTTGTGCCGCTAGTTAGTACACAGGCTGTTAATCCTGACCGCTGATTTTGCAGCGATGGGGTTAGATTAGGTGAAGGGTTTGGGGTTGTCAATAAGCATTGATTAAAAAGTTTAAGCATTGCTTAACAGTATGCGTTTGTACTACCATTTTATAAAAAACAGGAAAAGGACAGTATGAAGCTATCTTATTACGCTTATTCGGTTACGCATCGCCCTACAGCCGAGCATTATCAATTTGATATTAGGCCATTTATAAATGCTTTTTGTGCATTAACGGATGTACGCTTTAAATCACAATTTAAGTATTTAGATGAGCAAGTGTTTTTGTTAAAACAATCGCCTAATTTGTATTTATTCTTGATGACGAGGACAAATGAAATCATCAAGAAAATTAGGTCTTCCGATTTAAATGTTTCTGAAATCTACGATTTATTACAGCAAGATGAAAAGCTAGGCTTTGCTTCTTATGTGTTTATTGAGCCTTCTTTTTTGGGTTTTGCATCAACGGTAATGGCACCTAGATTCCAAGCGTTTGTGGGGTTCCTTGAAGACATTTTTGCAGCGATTGGTTTAAATGAATATCAGTTCATATTGCACCCTTTATTGCATCAAGCCAGCAAGGCTGATGTGATGAGTATGGATTATATGGGGCGAACAAGTGTGCAGATAAATAAGGAGAGTTCATTCTTTGAGGATATGCGTAACATCTTTAATGGCACAACTGAAGACTTTGCCGATGTTGGCAGTATTGAAATTACAATTAAACCCATGCCAAGAAAAAATATAGATGTTGCGGTCAGAAAGGTTTTGCGGCACGTGCCTGATGAGGGTTTGGATTCATTTGTTATTAAGGCTAAGCAAACGATCGCTGATCAATTGGTGGAGGTTTACTTAGCAGGTAACGGCCATCTATCTGATACAATCAAAAAAGATAGCGATCAACGAATTAACGATCAAATCCGTGAAAAAATTAATCGTAATAATGTGTTATTGGATAAAGCGAGCGAGTACATTACAAGTGGTGATTTTAGAAGTGAAACGCCAGAAGCTTTCTTACGATTCTTACCGCAAGATGCTTGGCAAGAATTCATAGATAGCTAAAAAGTCGCAACATTAAAGGGGTAAAAGCATGAAAACATCAAGAAAAATAGCGTTGGTGGCTTTTATAAATATTGGTTTATTAACGGTTGGTCCACTCAGTTATTTTGCATATAACTGTTTTGTATCAAGCTACCCCGATTTAGCTTTTAGCTTGTTTGAGCAGCGTTCTAATGTAGCGACTGTGTTGGCTACGTTCGCATTTACAATGCTGGGTTTTTTAGCCGCTGTGATCACCATATTATTTTCCATATCACAATCAAGGGTGTTTAGAAAATATAGGGACAATGGTTATTTAAGCATTTTTTTCTCTATTTATTTTGGTGCTATCTTTTGTTTGTTGTTCACATTCTTATTCGCGGTCTTAGCGCTAGGCAATGCCAATGGCTTATGGATGATGCGAGGCTCGTTGATTTTTATGATTACAAGCCTTGCTCAAATTGCAGTCTTGCTGGTGATTATCGTCAATTTAAGCCATAGAGTAAGTTAGTGGTAGGCATCCCTCATCTCTGTAGGCGATAACTTTTTTCACTTCCCTCATACATAAGATCGAGTAGGTTATCGATCGTATGCATTCTTTTTATGTCAGTCGATTTTGATCTGTTTATTGTTCCAGGGAGGTGGGGTTGTGCTTTGGCGAGTATTGTTAGTTTCTCTGTAATCAGCGCTCCAAAGATAACAGCGGCTTGCTCACGTGTTATTTTTTGACCGTTTATTATTATAGTGCCCATAGTTCATCTTCCTTGATTATTCTGCTTATGTTCTCTTATGTAACACCATAATTATTCGTCTTACAAGTGGCTGTGTTGTGCTTTGGCTAAAGCGCAAGGCGTTAAGCATTGCTTAAAGTGCTTGAGATTTGTGACTGAGTAGTAATAATGCCTTTATGAGTTGTGACAGGGGTTAAGGATGAAAAAAGGGATATTGCTGTTTGGCTATGTGATTACCATGGCGTTCGTTTGGATTTGGGGCTTTCTTGTTTTGATTATGGCCGCATCGCTTACGACGATTGAAAGTGATTTGGTAGGGCCTTTTTTATTGCCTGATTTTCCTTCTTATCTCAGTTTTTTTATTTATCGATCTTCCCAGCCGTCTTGCTTAGCAATGGCTTTGTAACCTTTGTGGCTTATCTTCCTGTTTTTGTTTACCTGGGTGATGGTGTAGGTGTCGTTTTCTTGCAGGCCGAATAGGTATAGGTCGCTGGCTTGCTTTTGCCTGATGATGTAGATGGTGTATTCGTTATCGTCTACGTAGTTTATGTTTAGCTTTAGGTCGCTTGGGGTGTAGCGCATGGATGGGAATATGATAGCGGATAGCCATAGCAGGATAATTGCTAGGGTGTAGGTGATATCGAATCTGCCTGTAAAGTAGACGATGGTTATGGTTGCAGCAAGGCTGCCTAGGGTGGCAGCCAGTGGGTTTTTTATGGTTATTCCGTACATAGGGTTTCCTCCGGTTTGTGGATCACAGTGCCAATGGGGCATGGTGGCATGATGTTGAACATTTTTAGATCAACGGTATCGAGTATTTCGCCTTCTTTGGTGATGAACTCCCATGTTGTTTTCCCGACTTTTTTTAGGCAGGTTACTCGCCTGTCGAGCTGCCACCAGCCGCGATAAATGTATGTTTTTCTTGTTCTCATGTTTTTACCCTTTCAAATCTTCTATTTTCCATAGCCACTCTTCGCTTTTTCCTTTGATACGCCAGCCGTTACCTACTTCATGCGCTAGTGTTAATGGCTGATTGGTGACTGGGCATAAATACTGCCCATTTTCGCGTTTTAGGTAATCATTGCACCAATTGATTAGGCATTTTTTGGTTGCGAACATGATCGTTCTCCTTACACCACTTCGGGGTATTTGAATTTTATCCATAGCAGGTGGCCGCGTTCTGATCCTGCTAGGAAGGCGTCGTATTCTGCTGTGCCTCTTTCGGCGTCTATAATGCGAGGGCTTGGCCTTGGGTGTGTTTCACCGCTTGCTAGGCTAAGCAGCCTCGCTTTTACGCCTGCTTGGTAGGCAGGGCTGCGCGGTACTCGGCTTGTTACTTTTAGCCAAGCTTGATAAACGGCTTCGGCTAGTTCGGTGTCATTGCTTTGCATGGCTTTCTCCTTATTCAAATAGGTCGTTTTGTTCTTCAGCTAACATGCTTTCGGGTATGCCTAATGCGCGGGCTTGTTCGCTGATGAGTACGCTTATCCATTTCTTTTCTTGTGGACTGGCTTTGTCGCGTATTTTTATGAGGTTTAACAGCTCGCTAATGCTGCTTTTGCGGTCGGCTTTTAGGGCGTAGCCTTGGGTTTCGTAGTCGTGTAGCACTTTTGCCCATTCGATTTGCAGGGCGAGTAGTTTGTCTGCGCCTGTTTCGTTGCCTTGTACGCGCATTTGGTTGGTGTTTACGCGCGCTAAATACATTCTGGCGCGGTCTAGTTTGATGCATACAATGGAGTTTCTTGCTGTTATGTCTGCATTTTGAGGGGTGCTAGGGTCTTCTAAACTGTTGTTGCTGGCCTCATAAGAGCCATCCCGAAGCAAAAAAAGCGCATCTGGGATACGTTTTGTGCCCAATAATTGCAGGTTGTCACCGCTTACTAGCGTGTCTCTTGTTTTTCTCCAGGCAAGGCCTGCTAAATCTGATAGCGGTTTTGCTGCCACATAGTCTTCGCCTTGGTAGCGTACGACTAACAGGGTTAGGCCGTGGAAGTTGATAAAGCCTACGGGTTGTGTGGTTTGGTTGTTCATGGTGTTGTCCCCTTGGTTATTAAAGTGGTTTAGCGTAGTTGTGCTGCCCATTGGATAACTTCGCTTGCGTACCAGCGGCGGTGTGGGTTTTTGCCGGTGGGGCTGGGTAGCCGGATGGGTTGCGGAAAGTCGTGGTGGTTGCTTAGCCGTTCGGAAAAATGGTGCTTGGTTACTTGCAGGTAGTTTGCGCAGTCTTGGGCGTCCCATAGCTTTTTGTCGCGTGGGATGTAGCGGTCGATGCGCTTGGCGAGTTCTTCGGCGATTTGGTTTAGCGGTATTTTTACGTCTTGGGTTGTCATGGCTTAGTCCTTTTTGGTTGTTTCGACCATTTCTAGCGCGGTTATTTTGTATGTGAATGCTGCACCGCTTTTGTTAACAAGTTCATTTACGGGTGTTTTGTAGTAGCTGTTATCTAACAGGTGCAGGCAGTGGATGGAGCGGTATTGTTTTTGCAAATCGTAGCTTTCGTAACGTAGGTTTAGGCAGCGGCCTTCGAACGTAACGCTATTGCCGGTTAGGCCTGCGTTATGGCTGTGGGCGATTAGCCTGGCTTGTATGGCTGCGGCGTTAAAGTTCAGCGGTACGATGAACAAGGCGTCTTTTGTGCTTTGTTCAAAGTGTTGCATGATGGCTTTTAGGGCGGTGTCTATGGCTTCGTTTATCATCGTCTTTGCATCCTTTGTTGTTGTTCAAAAATGTGTTGGCAGTCCACGCAATTGGGGCTGTTGGGTAGCAGTTGCCTGCGTTTAGCGGGGATTTCGTCGCCGCATTCGTCGCAAAATGGTGAGGTGTGCACCATTTGTTGGGTGTTGGCGCGGTGCCTGTCGATGGCGATTTGGGTTTGCATGGCCATTAAATCATTGGCTTTGTCGGCGATATCACTCATGGGGTTCTCCTTGTTATTGTGGGAAGTTGCCGTCGGGTAGGGCGACGGATAGGCCGTATTCGGCGAGGCTGTTTAGGCTGATGGCTTGTAAATGGGCTACGCGGCGGTTGCTGATGGTGCGCTCTACGCTGCCTGCGGCAATAACACCGGCTTTGTTGAGCTGATTAGCAAACACCTTGGCGCTTTTAACCGGTAGTGCGTCGTATTTTTGGCGTAGTGCGGGGCTGCTGGATATGTAGGCCAAGCAGTGGGATGCACGTAGTAATAGCCAAGTATCGCCACCGGGTTGGTCTTGGAACATATAGGGGTAGTCGAATTCGCGGCGGTCGATTTCGCTGAGGATTAGTTCGAGGATCCATACCCACGGTTCACGCGTGGCTTTGGTTTCCATGATGTGGCTGTTCATTTCGGCGGCGAGGTCTTCGGTGAAGTTGCCTTGCTCTACGGCGATGCCGGCAAAGTCGCATAGCAGCATCCATGCGGTGCCCATGGCGGCGTAGTTACCTGCCATGCGTTGTGCGCCACTGTCGTTGGATTCGCCTACGCATCTATCTTGCAGCTTGGTTTCTATTTTTGTGTGTAGCTCGCGTACTTGTTGTGCGGGTATTTGGGTAAGGTGTTGCAGCCATTCGCGCACGGGGAATTGCGGTAGGTTTTCGGGGATTAATTGGCCTTTTTGGCGTAGTTGGCAGCGGATGATTTTACCTTGCAGGCTATCGACGGGTACGTCTTCACCGGCTAATAGCACGGGTGCGCTTAACAGGAATTCTGTCATATCGCTGCCGCGTCGGTTTATTGTCCAGTTGTAGGTTTCTTGCAGTAGGGCTACGGCTTTATCGATGACGATTTGTTGCCTTGCGGATAATTCTTCCCAACCAACGGGGTGGCTGGTGTGGCTGATGCTAGTAACCAATCGGAACTCGGTGTTGAGGCTTTGGCCGGAAAACATGGTAAAGCTGATGGTGCGCTCTAGCGCTTTGATCAGTGTGGATTTACCAGCGGATTTGTCGGCTTGTAGCATCATGTGTGGCCAAAAGCCTAGGTAGGCTTTGAGGTGGCCGCCTAATGCCCAGGTGAGCAGTTGTGTTGCGGCGTTGGTGCCCATGGTGTTTTGGTAGGCGGTAATTACCTGTGCTGCATGGCTTTGCGAGCCGCTAGGGAATGATAGGTTGTGATAGGGGCATTGTTTTTCGGGTTCGGTGAAGTAGCAATCTTTGCCCTCGTTAACCACGGCGCGGCCTTCGCGAAAGCATAAGCCGACAAAGTTTGCCGCGTTGCGTGAGGCGATATCCACCGCGCGCTCCCATAGGGTAACAGCACGGAAAAACGGTTGTGGTGCAAACACGGGGCCAAACTTTGCCCAGTTGCTGGCGTTGTATAGGCCATCGTCGTTGATAACGCGGCGTAACAGTTGGTTGCCGTGGCGCGGTGTTTGTACGGCGGCGGCAAAGACGGTGGTGGGCATGGCATCGGTTTGGCCAGACATGGTGGCGTTGGCACTGGCGATTTGTATGCGGCTGAGGGCGGCAATGCGAAAGCCGGCTACATCGCGGTAGCTTAGCTTTTCTTCGCCGTTTTCGTCTTTGCTGATGTGCAGGTAACTGGTGAAGTCGTTTTGTACGCGGTAACGCCAGTATTGTTCAAAATCGTGGGCGGGTAGGAAGAGGCGCGGTTTGCTGCGTTTTTCTTCGTCGGCTTTGCCGGGTAAGCCGGGGATTAGCCATTGTTCGACGGTGTTGAGCTTGCTGCGTAGTGTGCCTGCACCTGCTTGGGTAAGTATCTCGTTGATGTCGCCCATGCCGCTCCATTGGGCGTGGTCGACTATCATCGCGGGGATGTTGAGTAGGGTGAGGGCTTCGTGCAGTTCCCAGGCGCATTTTAAGCCGGGCTTATAGCCCTGCATGGGGCCGTGTTCGATGGCATCGTCGTTGTCGGTTGCGATGATGACTTTTTTACCCACCAGAAACGACCAGTCGCCGTCGGTGTTTTTGGTGCCGCGCATGGCGATAGCAGCGTAGCCACGGCTATTGGCCGCTTGCCATGCGGTTTCGCAGCTGAGTACATCGATGGCGCTTTCTACGATGATAACGGTGTGGGCGGCTTTGATGGCTTGCCATGAGCTAAACCAGAGGATGCCTTTTTTCTCGCCTTGGGATTTTGTTTTTGAATCGCCGTTGTCGGCGGGGTTGATGTAGCGGTAGTCGATACCTTTGGTGCTGTTGTCGAAAGGGCAGCGGCTGATAAATGCTACCGCATCGCCACCGTAGCCTACTTCGCCGGGTTGAAAGCGTGGGTTGGTGTAGGTGTTAAAGCCGAGGGTGCGGTTTTTGATGGCGCTGTCGATTACTTTGGTATCGATGCTACGTTGGTTTTGCAGGTAGTCGATGGCTTTATCGGCTTGTTGGGTGCAGATGTTGGCGAAGTAGTCGAGCTTGCCCATGGGCGCTTGGGCTTTGGGTGTGTTGCTTGCGGGGAAGCGGTATAGATCGCGGATGTATTGTATGGCGCCGGTTTTGTCTTGGTTGCTGACGTATTCCACGAGGTCGAAACAATCACCGCCTACGTTTGCGGAAAAATCTTGCCAGCGGTCTACGCCATCGTTGCCTTTAAAAATGGATAGGGATGGGTTTTTATCGTCATGGTGCGGGCTTTTGTAATTGCCATTGGCTTGGGGCCTTGTTAGCCCCAGGTGCTGGGCAAGGTGATGTAAATCTACCCGCTGTTTCATTTCAGCCAGTTCCATAATCTTGCCTTTTTATTAGTGCGTGGTGTGGTTTGGCGCTATGGCCTGCTGATCTTGGTCTATTTTCTTTTGGTAGCTGGCTAGCATTTCTACTAGCTGACGTGTGCCGATGAAGTGATCGGTACCGGATACGTTGATAGCTATGCCGTAGCTGGTGCATTCACTGGGGTTGATAAATACGCCGCCGACCGATTCGATTTCGGCAAGGGCTTTGGCTGCGGCTAGGGCTGCGGTGTGCTTGCTGCATTGGGTGCGTTGCATTAGCTCTAGCGCGGTGGTGGCGATAACATGGCTGCGCGGTGTTTGGGCGCTGCTGTTGTTGGCGATGGCTATGGCTGTGTGGGTTAACTGAATGGCGAGATTATGCATGGCGTTGCTCCGGTGTTTTTACAGGCAGGTGTATATCGGGGTTGGGGGATGCGCTTTGCACCAAGGTGCTGCTGAAGGTGAAATCGTATTTGCCGCGCCAGCCACATTGGGCGATATCGGTGCATTCGATATAGCCTTGGCGGGTGAGCGTGCTGATGGCTTGGCTGCTACGGATGCGTGCTGCGGCTGCGCAGTGGGGGCATTTTAGGCGTAAGGCGTTACGGGGTTTCATGGCCTGCCTCCTGTAAACCTTTTTCTATGTAGATGCGAGCGAGGTTGGCCACGGGGCGGCCTTGGGCTTTGGCTTCTTCTTTTAAAAGCGTTACATGGCGTTCTGTTAACGTAACCATGACTGATTTATTGTAACGACCGCGTTTTTTGGTTGTCGAATGTTTAAGCATGGCTTAAAGTTCCTATCGAATGATTAACGAACGTCTATAATTCCACTCATTTGGATGGGTGTCAATATGAAAAAGCAATCAAATGAATGTATAGGAGAGCGAATAAAGGATGAAAGGATACGTCTAGGCCTTACGCAGGCTGAGTTTTCGGCGCGTGCAGGGGTTACACCTAATACGCAAGGTTTGTATGAAAAAGCGAGCCGCAAGCCGGATTCACAATATTTACAAGCCGTGGCGGAGGCCGGTGCGGATGTGCAATACATTATTACCGGTGAATACACGCAAACGCCGGGGTTGAATCCGCGTGTTTCGGCCTTGTTGGATGATTTGGCCGTGCTAGATGATGCCGACCGGCGTTGTCTTGAGCAGTTGGCGCATTCGCTTGCGCTGGCAGTGATTAGTAAGAAAGAGAGCGATTAGATTAGTGGGTTAAGGATGGAAAGAGCGGGACAATATAAGTAGAAAGCTGGATCGTTTTGGAGTTTTAATGCTGAGTTTGTCTGCATCGCAACAAAACGCATTAGTGGCGTTTATTCAATCGTTAACAGGTGGTTAAGATATGCCATTTCTATCTGTTGGTATAAGGTGTTTGAATGCGTAAGTTCATTTTAATTTTTAGTTTCTTGAGTTGCGTATCAACCTTTGCTTTTGGAGAACAAGAGCAAGATACAATCGAGAAAGTTAAGTCTGATACGAGCTGGATTTTTGAGGGGGTACAAGAAGAGCTTGGAAAGCTTTCTTTTAGTAATGCCCATGAATTTTGCCCTAATTATTATCGCATTGAAATGCAAGCGTTTTTAGATAGGGCTTATGAGCTAGATAACGACAAGCTAAAAACGGCTGTGGCAACTGCTTACTTTTGCACAATTGATTGCAGTGTATCCGTTTTTAAATCTTGTTCATTAGCTGATAAAACCTTAAAAGGCACGTTTGATAAAAGCGTTGAATGGCTTAATGCTAAAAAAATAGCCACAGCCAATAAGCAAGAGTGGTTAGCCGCCACTTATGAAGTAAAACTAGCTACTGTTGCTGAAGCATTAATCAATCTGCATTATCGTGATTTTTTAAATCCTATTTTAGCAGGGCAGTTATCTGATATTAACTCGATTAAGCTCTATTCGGCTTCTTTGGTTGAAGCCGTGGATAGTGCTTTTTTAACTGCTAATGCGGATGATGCAAGAGCTAAACAATCAGCATTTCAACAAATTGTTATGTTATTGCATTTATCAAAGGCAATGAAGTAACCCTCTTATAATGTTCAATGGCTGCTATAAGCAGCCTTATATTTCCTCTATCGCTTCTATTTCTTGGCTATCGAGTTGTTGCTCTGCGCTAACGCTGGTGACAAAAGGGCTTGTGCCATCAAAGCCGTGTTCGACGGTTTTTATTACCCAGTTTTGTTCGTCTATCGGCGCTTTAAAGCCTGTTGTTTTTAGCGGTTGGCCGGCGATGATGTCTAGCCGTGGGCGGTTTAAATTGAGCGTTAGGCTGAACTGGCCGCGTTTTATTCTTGCCAGTTCTGCGTAAGCGGCTGCTTTTGCTTCTTCTTCACTGGCATAGGTGTAGCGTAAAGTGGTGAGGTTTTTGCTGTCGCCTGCAATCACTTCTTCTCGCTTGCCGTGGGCGATCTTATTCCATTGGGCACGCACACCGCTGTACGCTTCTCTGTCTTGTGTGCGGTAGTTGTAATTGCTGATTTCTTCAATGCTAATGGTTGCGTTTGGTAGGGTTTCATCTTGGCTGTTAAAGCCGTCTTTTTGCACAAAATAGAGCGTGTCGCCTTTGATGTTGAGGTGAGCGCCAAAGGTATGGGCTAGACGGCTAAGCAAATTGTATCCGGTTTCATCGGTTTGGTGAATTTGCGCTAGCCGCCTACCGCCAAAGATAGGGCTTATCATTGCTTGCAAGTGATTGAGCTTGGCGATGTCGTCAATGATTTTCCCTAGTGTTTCATAATGCCAGCTGCGACTGGCACGGCCTTGTAAGAATTCAGGCTTAAATTCTGCGCTGCGTGCTACTAGGTGTATTTGGTTGGGTGGGCCATCGTAGCCGCTTTCATCCACAAAGAATGTGCCTTTGTCGATTAAATCGTGGCCTTTGCTGCCTAATGATAGTTGTATTGTGGCTTTGTGGTTGGGTATTGCTAGCGTGTTGTCGTGGTCGCTAAGGGTGATGGCCATGCTATCGGCTTCGC
>SMEQ01000550.1_pt1 | contig 11112 bp, 10 predicted proteins | sample 2456281 | NCBI WGS metagenome assembly SMEQ01 (sample SAMN10132596, study PRJNA489261) | soil metagenome | isolation source: day1 antibiotic-loamy sand soil ammended with raw manure from dairy cow... | place: USA | collected 2015-04-01 | reverse complement strand
GTGATTCATTACGATACCTACGGCGTGTTGTTGCCTAAACCGTCGGTCGAAGTCAACGTTGGTGAGCGCGAAACCATGAGCACGCGTCAGCTATTGGATAACCCCCAGCCCAGAATGCAATCTGAATTGCACTGGCGCTTATCCTCGCCGCTGTTGGTGCTGATTGTGACCTTGATTGCTGTGCCTTTGTCGCGGGCTAATCCACGCCAAGGCCGATTTTTGAAGTTGCTTCCAGCGATTCTGTTGTATATGGCGTATTTGGCCTTGTTAGTGGCCGCACGCAGCGCACTGGATAAAGGGCAGATGCCTATTGGCCTTGGTTTGTGGCCGGTGCATGGCGTGTTTTTACTGATTGGTTTGTTGCTGGTGTACTGGCAGCCGCTGCAGTTACATAGGGCGCGACGTCGTGCTCAAAAGGAGGTGCAGCATGCGTAGGCTGGATCGCTATATTGGTAGCAGTGTGTTTCTGGCAATTGTCGCGGTGCTGGGCATCATCACCGCGTTGGCCTTACTGTTTGCATTCATTGATGAGCTCAATGACGTACAAGGTGCTTACAGCTTTTGGCACGCGGCCAGTTATGTCGGTTTAACCGCGCCACGGCGTGTCTATGAGATGTTGCCGATGGCGGCACTGATCGGCAGCTTAGTGGGCTTGGGCAGTTTAGCCAGCAACAGTGAGCTGACGGTGATCCGTGCTGCCGGCGTTTCTATTCGTCGTATTGTTTGGGCGGTGATGAAGCCGATGCTGGTGTTGATGTTTATCGGTTTGCTTGTGGGTGAGTATTTAGCACCGTGGACCTCGAGTATGGCGCAAGCCAATCGCTCGCTGGCGCAATCCGTTGGTAAAGCACAAAGTGCCAAGCACGGTCTCTGGCATCGGCAAGGTAACGAATATATTCACGTCAATGCGGTGCAGCCCGGCGGTAAATTAATTGGTGTGACGCGTTATATGTTCGATGATCAGCAGCGCTTGTTGCGCTCAAGTTTTGCTCAGCAAGCACTTTACCAAGACGGTTATTGGCAGCTTGAAGATGTGGTGTACACCGAGTTAGAGCCGCGCAGCACCGCGATTAAGCAAGCGCTGAGCGAGCGCTGGGACGTGGAAATTAGCCCGCAACTGCTCAATACCGTGGTGATGGAACCCGATACCTTGCCCATCAGCGGCTTGTGGCAGTATGCCAATTACCTCAATGAACAAGGCTTGAATGCTAACCGTTACTGGCTAGCGTTTTGGGTCAAGGTGTTACAACCTCTAGTCACTGCGGCTTTGGTGCTGATGGCGATTTCCTTTGTCTTTGGCCCTTTACGTTCGGTCACTTTGGGCCAGCGCGTATTTACCGGCGTGGTGGTCGGTTTCGTCTTTCGGATTGCGCAAGATTTGCTCGGCCCGGCCAGTTTAGTCTTTGGTTTCGCGCCGATTGTGGCTGTGGTGTTGCCGGCACTGGTCTGTGCTGGGTGCGGTTTTTGGTTGCTGCGGCGCGCTGGCTAGGCGCTTTAATATTGCGCCAATGATTGCCAATTGCGGGTGGCGTGGTTAAAGTGTTGCCCCGTTTAATTTGTCGGGCCGACACTTACCATGACACCACTTGAGCGCTATCAGAATGATTTACAGCGTGCGGATTTCTTTCGCGATGCTGCACAAGAAAATGCCGTGCGCCATTTGCAGCGCTTGTACGATGATTTAGTCGCTGAAGCACCCCCTAGCGCGGGCTTGTTTGGCCGTTTTTTGGGCAAAAAAACCAGTCAGCCGATTAAAGGTCTGTATTTCTGGGGCGGCGTAGGCCGTGGTAAGACCTATCTGGTTGATACCTTTTTTGATGCACTGCCGTTTGAGCAGAAAATGCGCACGCACTTTCACCGCTTTATGAAGCGCGTGCATGAAGAGTTGCGCACCCTTGATGGTGAAAAAAACCCTCTGGTAATCGTGGCGCAACGCTTTGCTAAAGAAGCACGGGTGATTTGTTTTGATGAGTTTTTTGTCTCAGACATCACCGATGCGATGATTCTTGCTGGTTTGCTCGATGAGTTGTTTAAAAATGGCGTCAGCTTGGTCGCGACCTCCAATATTGTCCCCGATGGCTTGTACAAAGATGGCTTACAGCGCGCGCGCTTTTTGCCTGCCATTGCTTTATTAAAACAACACACTGAAGTGGTTAACGTTGACAGTGGTATTGATTACCGCTTGCGTGCCTTAGAGCAAGCAGAGCTGTATCACTATCCGCTTAGTGCCGAAGTTGAACAAGAATTGGAAAAAAGCTTTCACAGCTTATTGCTTGGAAACAGCAAAGTTCTAGAAAATGAGCCACTGACCGTAGAAAACCGCATTATCGTTGCACGTAAAGTTGCGAATGACGTGGCTTGGTTTGATTTTCGCGCGCTCTGTGATGGGCCACGCAGTCAGAATGATTACATTGAGCTGGGTAAGATTTACAGCGCTATCATTTTGTCTAATGTTGAACAGATGGATACCAGCAATGAAGACATTGCGCGGCGTTTTGTTAACTTGGTCGACGAGTTTTATGATCGCAACATCAAGTTGATTATTTCTGCCCAGGTACCGCTCAAAGACTTATATGTGGGCAATCGCTTACAATTTGAGTTTCAGCGCACCTTAAGCCGTTTATTAGAAATGCAGTCTCATGAGTTTTTAGCGCGGCCGCACAGGTCTTAGTGCAGCAGCTTTTTTGCACATATCCAACACAGTAGAGTAGGCGCAATGCAACGAGCGACTCAATCGGATCTACTGCTGGTTGCAGTGACAGTGATCGCCGGTATCAGCTGGATGTTTTCTAAAGAAGCCATCGCCTTGATGCCGCCAGTGCTATTTATGGGTCTGCGCTTTTTACTTGCCGCCGCATTTTTAGCCTGTATTGGTCATCGAAAACTACGCCAATTAACCGCCGAGCACATACTGCGCAGTACACGAGTGGGTACTGTGTTTGGTGTGGCGATGCTGTTTTGGGTTTTGGGCTTGGCGCACAGCCCAAGTATGGGAGAAGGTGCGTTTCTAGTCAGTCTGGGTGTTTTATTAGTGCCGGTTGTGGCGCGAGTATTTTTTGCTGAGCCGGTTGCTCACAGCACATGGTTTGCCTTGCCTGTCGCACTGCTGGGGATAGCGCTGTTGTCGTTAGCACAGGGTTTTACGATTCGCTGGGGCCAAGTTTTTTATTTGCTTTCGGCTATTGGCTTGGCTGTTTTCTTCACTTTAAATACCCGCGCTGCGACGATTACAGTGCGGCGTACCGATATGCGCAAGAGCAGCCGCGAACTCAGCGCAGTTGATCCGTTAGCCTTAACAATTATTGCTTTAAGTGCTGGGGGCATGGTGATGCTCTTGGCTTCATTGCTGATAGAGCCTGGGCAGTTTGCGACCGTACAATGGTCACCGACACTGCTGGTCTGGTTGTTGGCCAGCGCCATCATTGGCACCGCCATTCGCTTTTGGTTGCAAACCTACGCGCAAAGCCTGACTACGCAAACCAGTGGTGCGGTGATGCTGATTCTGGAACCGATTTGGGTGGCATTGTTTGCTGCGCTTTGGTTCATAGAAACCCTCAGTGCGCTACAGGTTCTAGGTTGCATGGTGATATTTTTTGCCTTGCTCATCAATCGCTGGCAAGTGTTGCGTGCTGTGTTTAAAAGGCGTGGTTTTTAAAATTAAATAAGTGGATTACCTAGGCCGCATGTAGTCTGCTGAATAACAAGGCTCGAGCAAGGCGTAGCAACAAGCGGTTGCCGTCCAGGTAGAGGCTGTTTAAGCTAGGCGTTGAGCTTGGTTCAACGCGTTAGAGAGGATCCACATGCGATTGTTTATAGGTATTGCTGCTGTACTGATGTCTTTTGTCACGGTTACAGCTCAGGCTGCACCTGTGGTTGGTTTGTACCAAGTGCATGAAGAGCTGGAAAGTCAAGAAAGCGACGTGCGCGACGCTGGCTTGCAGCACGCGTTTGTGACCTTAATGCAGCGTTTAACCGGGCGGCCGGATGCCGCACAAGACCCTCGGTTGGCAGAGTATAATGCTGATCCACAAGCGTTAATCAGCCGTTATGGCTATGAGGGTAATAACTTAATTGTGAGTTTTGACCCGCAGAGTGTACAGGCTGCTTTAGACCGCACTGATTTGCCGCAGTGGGGCAGTAACCGACCAGTGGTGCTGACGTGGTGGCTGATGGATGATCTTAATGGCCAGCGCTTATTCAGTGACGGTCAACCCAGTGCGCAAAAAATAGCCAGCATCGCACAATATTATGGTGTACCGACGCGTCTACCTTTGGGTGACTTAACTGATCAGATGTTGATTGGCCCTGATGCGCTGAATAACACTCAAGACATTCGCGCATCAGCTGAGCGTTATAGTGCTGATGCGGTGCTGCTGGTACAGCAAACCATGGACGGCGATGCTGTGCTGGCGCAGTGGCAGCTGTGGATTGGCGATGAAGAGCAGCACGGCCAAGCCAACGAGGCCTCGCAGTCCGAGCTAGAGCACCATGTCTTTGCTCAAGTGAATCAGTTCTTGGCGCAGCGCTTTGCTGTGATACCGGGCCAAGGTGAGTCACTTAGCGTACGTGTTGCGGGTGTTGATTTAGAGCGTTTTGTTTTGCTTGAGCGTTTATTGGAGCCTTTTGCTGCGCAACTGCAAGAAGTCAGTCAAGACTATGTACAGTGGCAGGTGAGCAGTAGCGTAGAACAGTTAAAAACCCAATTGGCTTTGGGGCATTTGCACGAGCAGGCCGCGCCTACTGGGCAAGGTCAAGCGTATGCAGATGATACCGCTACAGATGGTGCTATAGATGCAGTCAGTCCAGAAGCGAGCCTAGCGAACAGTACTGGCGCTCAAGTGCTGTATTTCAGCTGGTAATCTTTGAGAGCATAAACCATGGTAATAAATCTTAAGAGCGGTTTAGTGTTTGTGCTACTGGGTTTGGGGCTGCTGATCTTGTATCAACTGCTGCCTATTCTTACCCCATTTTTAGTCAGTGTCTTATTGGCCTATATGGGTGACCCAGTCGTTGATTTATTAGAGCGCTATAATATTTCGCGGACTTGGGGCGTGGTTTTAGTCTTTATCTTGTTAAGTTTACTGCTGACGGTTCTATTGTTTGTCTTAGTGCCGATGATTGGTCGTCAATTGGTCAGTTTGTATGAGCTCACACCACAGTTGATTGATTGGTTGCAAACCAGTGCTGTGCCGTGGCTGCAACGGCAATTAAGAGTGAGTGCAGGTGTCAGTAGTTTAGAAAATATCAAGCAGATGTTCAGTGAAAATCTGGATCAAACCACAGGCATTATGCAATTGTTGCTCAGCAAAGTGACGGCCTCAAGTTTGGCCTTTTTAAGCTGGTTCGCCAATATGCTTCTTATTCCTGTGGTCACGTTTTACTTGCTGCGCGATTGGGATACTTTAGTTGCGAAAATGCGTCGTATGTTACCGCGACAAAAAGAAGCCTTAATCGTGCAGCTGATTGGTGAATGTCATGAAGTGTTAGGGGCCTTTATGCGTGGTCAGTTGCTGGTCATGCTGGCCTTGGGTACTGTCTATGCGGTCGGATTGATGGCGCTGGGCTTAGAGTTGGGCTTGCTGATTGGTTTGTTAGCCGGTTTAGCCAGTTTGGTACCTTATTTGGGCTTTGTTGTGGGGATCAGCGCGGCACTGGTGGCAGGGTTGTTCCAGTTTGGTCTAGATCCTTATCCGCTGATCGGTATTGTTGCGGTGTTTAGCATCGGACAGGCGCTGGAAGGCATGTTGTTAACCCCTTTGTTAGTGGGTGACCGTATCGGTTTGCATCCCGTGGCGGTGATTTTCGCCATTCTAGCCGGTGGTCAGCTGTTTGGTTTTACCGGCGTATTGCTGGCGTTGCCAGTTGCGGCGGTGATTATGGTGCTGCTCAGGCATGTGCATGAGCTGTATAAAGACTCAGATATGTACGACCAGTCCAACGCCGACTCGTCGCCTGCTGCGTACGAAACTGAGCAAACCTCGGTTGCTGACGCGCCTATTAAAGAGAGCTCATGAAACCCACCCAATTATCACTGGGCATGCGCCTGCGCGATGATGCCACCTTTGCCAATTACTACCCCGGCGCCAATGCTGGCGCATTAGGTTATGTTGAGCATGCCTGTGACACTGAAAATCAGTGGATGGATAGTGTGCTCTATATCTGGGGCCCAGCCGGTGTCGGGCGCAGTCATCTATTACAGGCGGCGTGTTTGCGCGTCGAAGAGCGCGGTGGTCGTGCCTTGTATTTGCCGCTGGCTGAGCTGGTTGAGCATGGCACGCAGCTGCTCGATAATGTTGAACTCTGCGATTTGCTCTGTTTGGATGATATTCAAGCAGTCGCAGGTTTGGCGCACTGGGAAGAGGCGCTGTTTCATGCGTTCAACCGCATGCGTGATTCTGGTAGAAAGCTTTTAATTGCAGCCGATGCCGCACCAAGAGAGCTGGGTATTGTATTACCTGACTTACAATCACGTTTAAGTTTAGCGCTGGTGTTTCAGCTGCATGAACTCAGTGACGATGATAAATTACGCGCTTTGCAGTTGCGTGCTTCGCGGCGCGGTTTGCGTTTGTCGGATGATGTTGGGCGTTTTATTTTGGCGCGTTCGGTACGCAGTATGACGGTGTTGTTTGACACCTTAGAGCAACTGGACTACGCCTCCTTACAGGCGCAGCGCAAACTCACCATTCCTTTTCTAAAAGAAGCACTGGGCTGGTAGTCAGCACAGTGGTTGCACGCGTGTTAAAATTCGCTGCCCATCATTGAGATTTGAAATTCATGAGTAAACAACAGCAACAGAGCACTTCTGGGGTTAAGATTTATTTACGCTTATTGGGCTATATCAAGCCCTATATCGGCATGTTTGCCATCAGTATTGTTGGTTTCTTAATATTTGCCTCAACCTCACCGATGCTTGGCTATGTGCTGAAATATTTTGTTGATGGCTTGGCCAATCCCGATGCAGTATTGTTTCCTGGTGTTACTTGGTTAGCCGATGTGCGCCTATTGCAGGCTGTGCCCTTATTGATTGTAATCATCGCCGTGTGGCAGGGTATTGGCTCATTTTTGGGTAACTTTTATCTGGCTAAAGTGTCCTTAGGTTTAGTCCACGATTTGCGTGTGCAGTTGTTTAATAGCCTGCTCACGTTGCCCAATCGTTATTTTGATAATCACAACTCTGGACATTTGATTTCTCGTATCACCTACAACGTAACCATGGTGACGGGTGCGGCGACCGATGCGATTAAGGTGATTGTCCGTGAAGGCATGACCGTGGTGTTCTTGTTCTGCACTTTGCTGTGGATGAACTGGAAATTGACCTTAGTGATGGTGGCGATTTTGCCGATTATTGCTTTAATGGTAAACAGCACGAGCAAAAAGTTTCGTAAACAAAGTAAGAAAATCCAAGTCGCGATGGGTGATGTCACTCATGTGGCTTCAGAAACCATTCAAAGCTATCGCGTAGTGCGCAGTTTTGGTGGTGAGCCCTATGAGCGTAAGCGCTTTTTGAAATCCAGCATCAGTAATACCGAAAAGCAACTGCGTATGATCAAAACCAATGCGGTGTATACGCCGTCATTGCAGTTGGTGATTTACTCAGCCATGTCAGTGTTGATGTTCTTGGTGCTGTTGCTGCGCGGCGATTCCACGCCGGGCGACTTGGTTGCTTATATTACCTTGGCCGGTTTGTTGCCTAAGCCGATTCGCCAGCTCTCTGAAGTCAGCTCCACCATCCAAAAAGGTGTGGCTGGTGCAGAAAGTATTTTTGAGCAGTTTGACGAAGCGCCTGAAACGGATGAGGGTACGGTCGAGATGGATCAGGTCAGCGGTCAACTTGAAGTGCGCGATGTGTCTTTCATCTATCCCAATACCGACACGCCAGTGCTAGAAAACATCAGCTTTACTGCTGAGAAAGGACAAATGGTTGCTCTGGTGGGGCGCTCCGGCAGTGGTAAATCAACTCTGGCCAACTTGATTCCACGTTTTTATGAACACCAGCAGGGACAGATTTTACTCGATGGCGTTGAAGTAAAAGAATTTACCTTGACCAACTTGCGTCGCCATATGGCCTTAGTTACGCAACAGGTATCGCTGTTTAATGACACAGTGGCAAAAAATATTGCCTACGGTGACCTTGCTGATGCCTCGTTAGACGAGATTAAGGCGGCAGCAGAAGCGGCTTATGCAGCTGAGTTTATTGAGCGTATGCCGCAGGGCTACGACACCATGGTGGGCGAGAATGGCGTGTTGCTTTCTGGTGGCCAGCGTCAGCGTTTAGCGATTGCACGCGCCTTGCTAAAAAACGCGCCTTTGCTGATTCTCGATGAAGCGACTTCGGCTTTGGATACTGAATCCGAGCGCCATATTCAGGCGGCGCTTGATCACGCTGTACAAGGCCGCACCACAATCGTCATCGCGCACCGCTTGTCGACGATTGAAAAGGCAGATCTGATTTTAGTGATGGATCAAGGCCGCATTGTTGAGCGCGGTAGTCACCAAGAATTACTGGCACAAAATGGTTATTACAGCCGTTTGCATGCCACCCAGTTTCAAGACTTAGAGCCTAAAGATGAGGTTGAAGAATGAGTTCTGCGGCCCTGTACCAATTGCATGATTTATTGTACTTGATGGCGCGTTTGCGTGATCCAGACGGGGGTTGCCCATGGGATCTGCAGCAAAACTTTGCCAGCATCGTACCGCACACCCTCGAAGAAGCGTACGAAGTGGCGGATGCCATTGAGCGTGAGGATTTTGACCATTTGCCCGGTGAGCTGGGCGACTTGCTGTTTCAGGTGGTGTATTACAGCCAGCTGGGGCATGAGCAGCAGTTGTTTGATTTCTCTACGGTGGTGCACAGCATTACCGAGAAGTTGGTGCGCCGTCATCCGCATGTGTTCCCCAGTGGTGGGTTGTATGACACACAGCACACTGCGCCGCTCAGCACGGAGCAGATCAAAGAACGCTGGGAAGAGATTAAGCAGCAAGAACGAGCCGAGCAGGCGCCTGCGCAACAAACAGTCAGTGTGTTAGACGATATTCCTCTGAGTATGCCAGCACTGAGCCGGGCCCTAAAAATACAGCAGCGTGCGGCCAATGTGGGTTTTGATTGGAGCAGCTTGGCGCCGGTATTGGATAAGGTCGACGAAGAGTTGCAAGAAGTGCGTGTGGCAATCGCCAGCGGTGATACCGCAGCGATCAGCGATGAGTTGGGTGACTTATTCTTTGCGACGGTGAATGTTGCACGCCATCTGAAGCTGAATCCAGAAACGGCGCTACGTGCGGCAAATATTAAGTTTTCTCAGCGTTTTCAGCTTGTTGAACAACAAGCCCAAGCGCAGGGTATGGCCATCGCTGATTGCAGTGAGGCACAGTTGGACGCCTTATGGAACTTAGCTAAACAGACGTTGAAAACCGTCTAATATCAGCGGCGCTTGGCGTGCTGTGTTTTTTAAATGACTAAAGACAGGTTGAGAATCAGATGAGTTTATCTTTGCGCGATCAGATGCTTAAAGCGGGGCTGGTCAACGAAAAGCAGGCTAAGCAGGCCACTAAAGAGCAAAAAAGACAACAGCGTCTAGAGAAAAAAGGTGCTGTAGCGGTGGATGACACACAACGCCAAGCTGCGTTAAAGGCCATGGCTGAGAAGCAGCAGCGTGACCAAGAACTCAACCGTGAACAGCAAGAGAAAGCTGAGCGTAAAGCGCAGGTGGCACAAATTCGCCAGCTGATCGAAACTGCGCGGCTGCCTAAATTAGACAGCGAAGACTATTACAACTTTGTTGACCATAAAAAAGTGAAGCGCATAGCGGTTAACGATATGGTGCGCAATAAGCTCAGCAGTGGCAGCCTTGCTATTGTCAAACATGGCGGCGGTTATGAGATTATCCCGCGTGAAGCAGCGCTAAAGATTCAAGAGCGTGATGAGCGTCGTATCGTTCTACTCAATGTGGTGACTGAAGAAGCCAGTGAAGATGATCCGTATGCGGCCTACCAGATTCCTGATGATTTAATGTGGTAAGTGCTATTTAGCGACAAATCAGCAGGCGCAGAGCTCTTCGGAGACTGCGCCTGTTTTGTTATGGCCTGTAGGTTGTCCATTCATGGGCAACAAGATCAACCGTACACATGTTCAACGTCGAATGTCGGTTGATAGCCTAATACGGAGCTTTTTTTATACAGGGGTTAGACGGATACTATGCAGATATTCTATATGCGTTTATTTAAGAGGTCTGTATGGCGACTCACACTGCCCAGCTCTATTACGATGCTTCATGCGGTTTTTGTCGCAGAGAAATCGAGCACCTGCGCTCGCGCTTAGAACCTGCTGTGCAACTGGTGGATATCAGTGCGCCAGACTTTAAGCTGCCGCAGGGCTACACCCTTGAAGACTTGCTGACCCGTATCCATTTCTTTGATGGGCAGGCAATGCACATTGGTTTTAATGCCACCGTGGCGTACTGGCATGCAGCAGGTATGCGTAAAACAGTGGCCTTGCTCAGTCTGCCCGGCATCAGTCACATGGGTAATCTTGTTTATAATCTGTGGGCGAAATGGCGACGTCGAAACTCAAGCAGTTGCGAGATCAATTAGTCTGTTACTGAGCGTGCATGGCGCAGCCAGTACAGGGCTATGAGCTTCAGCGCAACAGGCGCGCCGGCATAGAGCCAGAGTAAGCCTTGCAGGCTCGCTGCGCTTTGCTGCTCCCAGCCGAGCCAGCCGAGGGTCGGTAGGGCTAAACCAACTGCTAAAGCAAGAGCTATTTTGGTTAGCATGCCCCATACAGCAAAGAGTAAACCGCTGATATTACCCTGCTTACTGCTTAAGTTTTGGGCGATATCCGCTTGAATTGACGCGGGTAATGCCACATCGGCAGCCACGCTTAAGCCTGATAGCAAGCAGATTGCGGCAAAGCCCCACAGATTGCCTGGCGCTAAAGTAAATACCCAAATAAAGCTAATACAGGCGCTGATCATCGAGACACGCCATGCAGAGTATTTGCCAATTTTTTTCGCTAACAGGACCCAGAGTGGTAGGGCCAAAATACCACTGAGGAAAAAGCTCAGTAACAACAGGCCCATATACTTATTGAGCTTTTTCCTCAGTGGTATTTTGGCC
>SMEQ01000549.1_pt1 | contig 11117 bp, 8 predicted proteins | sample 2456281 | NCBI WGS metagenome assembly SMEQ01 (sample SAMN10132596, study PRJNA489261) | soil metagenome | isolation source: day1 antibiotic-loamy sand soil ammended with raw manure from dairy cow... | place: USA | collected 2015-04-01 | reverse complement strand
GGTGTCATTACTGCTTTGGCCAAAATTGACATGGTCATTAGCGCTGACGGCCTCTTGGCTTAGCTGGCTTGCTAGATTAGCCAATACTTCATTGGCATTCATGTTGCTGCTTGTACCCGAACCTGTTTGAAACACATCAACAGGAAAGTGCTGCATAAGTGCTTTATCATTCAATAAGTTTTCTGCCGCCTTAACGATAGCCTCAGCAATCGGCGCGGGTAACAAACCTAATTGGCTATTGGCTTTAGCGGCAGCGGATTTAACCAATAATAGCGCCCGGATAAATGATTCGGGCATACGTTGGCCGCTAATCGGGAAATTATCCATCGCACGTTGCGTTTGCGCACCATATAAAGCCTCTAAAGGTACGGCCAATTCGCCCATGCTATCGCGCTCAATACGTGTTTTCATGCTCTGCTCCTATGATGAATCGCCAAGGGTGTTGGCTAACATCATACTGCGAGGATAGGGCTTTTGCCTATTCTTTCCCCCCTTGCCCACAATGGTTTACAATAGCTTCTTTTGCTAGTGATATGGTAGCTATGACTGTCTCGATAAAAACCCCTGAAGAATTCCAAAAAATGCGTGTTGCAGGCCGTTTAGCCGCTGAAGTGCTGGATATGATAGCCCCTTATGTAAAGCCGGGCGTCAGCACGGATGAGCTAGATAGCATTTGTCATGATTATATTGTTAATGTACAACAGGCAACGCCAGCGCCGCTATTTTATCCTAGCTACGATCCTAAAGATCCAGCCGCTTTCCCCAAATCGATTTGCACCTCCGTCAATGAAGTGGTTTGTCACGGTATTCCCTCGCCCAGTAAGATTTTAAAAGAAGGCGATATTCTTAATATCGACGTTACCGTTATTAAAGATGGCTACCACGGCGATACCAGTAAGATGTTCCATGTCGGCAAAGCTTTGCCTCACCACAAAAAGTTGGTCGATATTACCCAGCAATGTTTGTACGAAGCCATCGCCATGGTGAAACCCGGCATTCACCTAGGCGATATCGGTGCCCACATTCAAAAGCTCGCAGAGAGCAACCATTACTCTGTGGTACGTGAGTATTGCGGCCATGGTATTGGTAGTGTGTTCCATGAAGAACCACAGGTTTTACACTATGGTCGCGCAGGCACAGGTTTAGAATTAAAAGCCGGTATGACCTTCACTATCGAGCCCATGATCAACCTAGGCGCACGCCATACCAAACTGAACAATAAAGACGGCTGGACAGTTACCACCAAAGACAGACGTGCTTCTGCACAATGGGAGCATACCCTAGGTGTAACTGAAACCGGTGTTGAAGTGTTTACCGCTCGCCCAGACGAGCCCTTTTATCAGGAAAAATAATGAGTGACTGGCTAGCAAAGCATCCTTTATGGCAAACACCCGCTGCTGATAGCAAAAGCTTGCTTAGCCGGTTCCAGCAAACCTTAGAAGAAGAAACACAACAATCCTATAGGGATTTCGAGCAAGGCGAGCTAACCGAAACCCTGATTTTACGCCGCGCTGATTTACTCGATGCTTTGCTGCGTAAAAGCCTGTCTTTTTTTATCCCTAACAAGGACCTGCCTTTATGCCTAGTCGCCGTTGGCGGCTATGGTAGAAGGGAGTTACTGCCCTATTCCGACATTGATCTATTAATCTTATGCGATGAGCAAGTGCTCAGTGATTACCAAGAACCTTTAGAGCAGTTCATTACTTTTTTATGGGATAGCAAACTCAAGGTCGGCCATAGTGTTAGAACGCTTGAAGATTGCATGACCCAAGCCATCGCTGATATCACTGTGCTGACCAATATGATGGAGTCGCGTTTGATCAGCGGCATGCCCAGTTTATATGCCGAACTGATGGCATCGATTGGTCCTGAAAAAATCTGGCCCAGCAAAGACTTTTTTAGCGCCAAGCGCGACGAACAAATAGCACGACACAAGCGCTTTAGTCACAATGAATACCGCTTAGAGCCGAACATCAAATCCTCACCCGGCGGTTTGCGCGATATTCAAATGGTTGGCTGGATCGCTAAACGCCACTTCGATGTACCCAATATTGATGCACTGGTTGAGCACGGTTTTTTAACCCGTGAGGAATACGCTATTTTAGTGAATGGCCAATCTTTCTTACTAAAAATCCGCTTTGCCCTTCACATGCTCAATGAACGCGAAGAAAATCGCTTAGTCTTTGAGCAGCAAATCAAAATCGCGCGTTTCTTCGGCTTTGAAGATAATGTTACCTTGGCTGTCGAGCAGCTAATGAAGCAGTATTATCGCTGGGCGCAACGGCTGAATCAGCTCAACGATTTAATTATGCAGCTGTTTGATGAGAACATTGTCCGCGCCTGCGACGCTGAAGAGCTGGTCGAGCTAAACCCGCGCTTTCGCATGCGTAATCAGCAAATAGAAACCGCCAACGATAGAACCTTTTCCCAATCGCCTTATGCACTCTTAGAGATTTTTGTACTGATGGCGCGCCATACTAATATTGTTGGCGTGCGTGCAGCAACGATTCGACAGCTGCGTGAGCACCTGCACTTAATTGACGACGACTTTCGTAACGACCCGAAAAATCAGCAGCTATTTGTTGAACTGCTACGTTCACCCGACTCCGTTGCCACACAGTTTAAACTAATGAACCGTTACGGCATTCTCGGCAAGTATATTCCCGCCTTTGGTGATATTGTTGGCCAAACCCAACATGATTTATTTCATGTTTACACTGTCGATGCTCATACCTTGCAAGTGTTAAAAAATGCACGACGCTTGACCTATGACGACCCCGGTTATAACTTCCCGATTGTCGGTGAAGCTACACGCCATCTAGCTAAAATCGATTTACTTTACCTAGCCTGTTTATTTCATGATATAGGCAAAGGCCGTGGTGGTGATCATTCCACTTTGGGCGCTGTCGACGCTCTAGAGTTTTGCCTCAAGCACGGTTATAGCCGCCGCGATAGTAACTTAGTGAGCTGGCTAGTTCGCCAGCACTTATTAATGTCGTATACGGCACAGAAAAAAGACTTATCCGACCCGAATGTCATCCGCGAATTTGCCCTCACCGTTGGCGATGTACAGCGTCTGAACTACTTATTTGTACTTACCGTTGCCGATATTAATGGTACTAACCCCAAGCTTTGGAACTCTTGGCGGGCATCCTTACTACGCAACTTATATGTTGATACAAAACTGGCCCTACGCCGTGGCTTAGAAAACGTCATCGACAAGCAAGAATTGATAGAAGAGAAGCAACAACAAGCACTCAAAGCTCTAACCAAGAAAGGCACAAATGTAGCATGGGTGGATTTAATTTGGTCCAATGCTGGCGATGATTACTTCCTACGTGAATCCGTCGATGACATCATTTGGCAATCGCAAGCTATCTACGACAACCTCAATAGCAGCGAACCCTTGGTGTTAATTCATCAGTCGCCCAACCCTTTGTTTAATGGCGCAACACAAATCTTTATCCACACCAAAGATCAGCCACATATTTTTGCCTCTGTGGTTGCCGTGCTAGAACAAAAGCAACTGAATATCGTGGATGCGCGTATTTACTCCTCTGTTTCAGGCTACACCTTAGATACCTTTATGGTACTCAATGAAAACGGCGAGATAATCAGCGATAGGGAGCGTTTATTGGATGTTCAGAGGGCCTTAGAATACTATCTGAAAAAACCTGAAGAAATACTTAAAAATGCCAGCTGCCGCCTAACCTCACGCCGTTTACGTCACTTTAATTTGCCCACAAGAACCAGCATCACTCACGACAAGCAAAAAAGCTGCTCTATTTTAGAGGTGATTGCTGCCGATAGGCCGGGATTGCTGGCCACCATTGGCCGAATTTTTGTTGAGTTTGAGATTGAGCTGATCAATGCAAAAATTGCAACTTTAGGTGAACGTGTGGAAGATATTTTCTTTATCACGGACAAACACCAACAACCCTTATTAGATGAAACCTTGTGCCATGATATCCAACAGGCTATTCGCCAACGCTTGGATGAAAAGCTCGCACAAGAAAATACAAACCCTAACGCTACTTGAGAAACATGACGATTTTATTTGGTATAAAAAACTGCGACACGGTAAAAAAAGCCCGTAAATATCTCGACAATAAAGCGATTGCCTATCGCTTCCATGATTTTCGTAGCGACGGCATCAGCAAAGAACTTATTGAACAATGGTTAGAGCAGATACCCGCTGAGCGGTTAATTAACAAGCGCAGTACCACATGGAAACAACTGGAACCGGCTGAGAAAGAGCAGGTTGTACAAGGCGATATTATCGCTATCTGCATTGCGCAGCCAACTTTATTAAAACGGCCTATACTTGTTCACGACAACAGCATTTATAACGGGTTTTCAGAAAAAAATTATGATGAAATCTTCAAATACTATATTTAGCTTTGCATTAGGCACAGGCAGCAAAAACAGCGCTGGCGAATGGCTGGATGTGTTTTTTCCTGCCCCGCAACTCGGTGTATCCGACAGCGTTTTACAACTGGCCGAAAAACACCTCGATTATAGTGGCGGCAACCAAAGCATTGAGCTTAGCAATACCAAAGCACAAGCGTTTGCGGCGATGTTAAGCAATGCGGGTGAAACCAAACTCGCAACTGTGGTAGAAAAGCTAGCCTACAGCGAGCAAAACCTAGTAGCTGTGCTGCTAGCGACAGATAGCAAGCCCACCAACGTACCTGAAGTGTATTTAAAGCTGCATCTATTATCGCATCGTTTAGTGAAACCCAATCAGATTAACTTAAACGGTATGCTCAATTTATTACCCCAAGTCGTCTGGACTAGCCATGGCGCGATTGATATTCACGAACTGCCAGAACGCCAATTACAAGCGCGCTTGATAGGCCAGATTATCAATGTGCTATCAATAGACCGCTTACCGCAAATGGCAAACTACATCGTACCTGCGGATGTGAGCATAGCAGACAGCACGCGCGTCTATTTGGGCGCCTACGTAGGCGCAGGCACTGTGGTGATGCAAGAGGGCTTTATTGACTTTAACGCTGGCACAGAAGGTTTGGGCACGATTAAGGGCATTATCTCCACCGGCTTTTTTGTTGGCAAAGGCAGTAACTTAGCCAGCGGTAGCGCCAGCATCAGTAAACGCATTAATGAAACTCGAAAACAGTATTTTTTTGGCGAGGATTGTTTTATTGGCGCACATGCCGCTGTTGGCATCTCACTGGGTGACCGCTGCGTGGTTGAAGCTGGCTTATCGATTACCGAAGATAGCTTGGTACAACGTGTCGACGCACAAAACCAAGCAGGCGATACTGTGAAAGCGGCTGATCTAGCCGGCAAAAGCGATTTATTATTCCGTCATAACGCCAGCAGCAATATGATAGAAGTGCTGGATAAAAACAAACATCATTAAAAAAAGCCGCAATTGCGGCTTTTTTCTTATCGACCCATAGTCCGTAAACTAGCAGGCGAGTAATACCCCTCACCTCTTGGTGTATCCAAAAAGCGCATCGGTGCGGTTTCATTTACCAAACGCATGGCAATATAACCACCGGACTGTAAATCATGGAACATTTGTGCGCGTGCAACAAAGCCTTTTACTGCAAAGTCGTACACGGTATTCAAGATAGCGACACGCCATAAATCACCACGACCGTCATAGCTTTCTGTGAGCACAATATGCCAGCTATCTTCATCGATATAGAAGCGGCGTTTAACATACACGTGACGCGCATCTGACTTAAGATTTGCCTCTACGACCCAAACGCGGTGTAGCTCATAACGCATATACTCAGGGTTTGCATGGCCTTTATGCAATAGCGTTTTATAGCTTACTTTTGGATCATCAAATTTATAGCTATGGTAAGGGATATACACTTCTTTCTTACCCAAAAGCTTCCAATCAAAACGGTCAAGAGCACCATTAAAACCTAAAGCATCATCAACCGTAATCAAGCCGCCTGGGCCATCTGGCGTATCATAGCCAACGGTTGGCGCACGACGTACACGACGCGAACCAGGAATATAAACCCATGCCATACGCTCGTTTTTAGCTTGATCTAGTGCTTCATGAATAACCGTCATCTGCCCTTTTTGGCGATCAGGCAACTCTGTTGTTACATGGATATACGCAGCGTTAACACTAATATCTTCGTCCACTTTACCCACTTCATTCTCTAAGTAAGCAAAAGGAAACTCAGATACATACGTTTGACGACGCTGCTGCCAGTTACCATTTAAATACACGGCAATATCATCAATAACGCCATTGAGTGTGGGAGTAGGATGAATCACGCGACCATTCCAAATCACTTCACCTGCGTTCTTAGGAAAAGGAAAAGGTAGTGCACCCGTATAGTTTTCTAGGCCATCGATGCCATTCACTGTTTTTGTGTTCGTTGAGTTCCATTTCGTTCTTTCTTCAATAACTTCACTGTAGCGACCGTCTCTATGCGTAGGATAAATATTCATCGCAAAAGTATCAGGGTACTTACGGAACATCATTTTAACGCCTTCGCTCAAGCGATCGGCGTGTTGTTCAGCATTGTTAGCGCGTATAGTGAATAAAACTTTGTCATTCGCATAGGGATCAGGATAAGCATCGCCGCTAGCAAACGTTGTGCCGCGTGGTGCAGCGCGCATTTTGCCTGTCCATGCAGGAATGCTGCCATCGGCATTGCCCTTTCTTTCCGCGCCCATGGGCGTGTAATCTTCACTGTCTAATTGCGCGCCCTTAAGATTGCTGGTAGTAAAACCGGCTTGTACACTTGGCTTAACCGCTTGTCGACGTGATCTCTCTGCCGCTGCTGCTTGCTGTTGCTCCTTGCGTGCTGCGGATTCTGCTGCAGCTTTTGCTTGGGCTTCTTGGCGTGCAGCCTCTCTTGAGCTTCTCTCGGCGAGCGCTTGAGCTTCTGCCTCTTCGCGTGCTTTTTCTGCTGCAATGGCAATTTGACGCTGCTGCTCTTCTTGTTGTGCTTTCAGCTCTTCAGCTTTAGCGAGAGCTGCCGCTGCTGCTGCCGCTTGCTTCAACCTTGCTGCCTCTTCTTTAGCGGCTTCTTCGGCGCGTAGCTGTTCTGCGGCTAATCTTGCAGCTTCTTGTTTTTTAGCCATTTCGGCCGTGTCTTTTTCTGAACGCAGCTGCGCTTCTTTACTGCTCGCCTCTTCTTCTTTAGCTATACGTGCAGCGGCAGCTTTGGCTTCGGCATCGCGCTCAGCACGTGCCTTGGCCTGCGCCAATGATTCTTTATTGCTGACATCTTGCGTGCCCGATCGCTCAGAAGCATCGGCTAAGGCATCAAGATTTATTTTCTTTTTATCAACCACATTTACAACTGGCTTTTTAGGTGTTTCTGCCGTGGTAGTTTTTGATGCACTATCTTTTTGATAGCTAGAACAGGATGCAAGAGCGGCAACCGCTAAAACAAACCCTATACGCTTAATCGTCATAAAAAGCCCTTATTGTTATTTTTTTATAGAACCGTATTGAAGTGGGGATACACTAAAAAAGCAATAGGCAATATGGTTTTATAAATATTATCATTCTTTTGAACAATACCTCAATCTTAGCGTAAGCAAGATACGCTTGTCATGCTTTAATTAAAATTTAGTAATGATCAGCAAAAATACCGTCTATATTATGCCTGTTTCTCATAGTGCTGCTGACGTTTTTGGGCATTGTCTAGAATTGACAGTTTAGTGCTTGGCTTAGCCTCAAACCACTGGCTGATCTCATCAGCCGTACGATAACAGCCTAAACATATATTCTCCTCATCCAGCACACAAATGCTGATACAAGGCGATTCAGGCGTTTTAGATGCCGATTGCAAGATTTCACCTACCTCATTGAATACTTATAAATCTTTCAAGCTCTGTACTTGCCAACAATGATATGCAGGCTCTTCATACGGATGCGCATCAATTAAAGCACGTATGGCCTCTTTAATCAGGTGATCCTCGCAAATGAGTTCTACTTTTAACTCTGCAACGGTATTCAATTGCAGCTTTTCGCCCAGCGCAGGATTGGCCTTCGCCGACGGCCTAAATTGCCCCTGGCCTTCTGTTTGCCAACAACAGGCATCGTACTCGCCAATGCGACCTGCACCGGTCGCAAATACGGCCTCTTTTACTGCCTCTGCTGCATCGACAGGCACATAAAAACATAAATGATACATAGCTATTTCTCTTGGCTTTGGCGGAACTCTGCAGCAAAATCCAGTAAACGCTTATCACGAATAGCCTCACGAATATTCGCCATATGCTGCTGATAGAAGCGTAAATTATGGATAGTGTTTAGCTGTGCGCCTAACATCTCTTTGCATCGGTCTAAATGATGCAAATAGGCACGGCTAAAGTTTTTACAGGTATAGCAGTCGCATTTGGCATCGAGTGGCTCGGTGCTGTGTCTGTGCGTGGCATTGCGAATTTTTATAATGCCTTCGCTGGTAAACAGGTGGCCATTACGTGCATTACGCGTAGGCATCACGCAATCGAACATATCCACGCCAGCTATCACGCCATCGAGTAAATCTAAGGGTGTGCCCACGCCCATCAAATAGCGCGGCTTGGCTTTGGGCATCTTGTGAACCAAATGGCTGATAATGCGCTTCATATCTTCTTTTGGCTCACCCACCGATAAACCACCAATAGCATAGCCATCAAAACCGATTTCGGTGAGTTTTTCTAAAGACTCATCGCGTAAATGTTCATACATACCGCCCTGCACAATACCAAACAAGGCAGAGGGGTTATCGCCATGAGCATCTTTACTGCGCCTGGCCCAACGCATCGACAGTTGCATGGAGTCGTTGGCCTCTTTTTCAGTGGCCGGATACGGTGTGCACTCGTCAAACACCATCACCACATCGGCGCCTAAATCGCGCTGCACTTGCATCGACGATTCCGGCGTCATAAAAATTTTAGCGCCATCAATGGGTGAGCGAAAATCCACACCCTCTTCGGTGATTTTACGCATCGCACCCAGGCTAAATACCTGAAAACCGCCCGAATCGGTCAGTATCGGCTTTTGCCATTGGGTAAAATCATGCAAATCACCGTGGGCTTTTATCACCTCGGTACCAGGGCGCAACATTAGATGGAAGGTATTACCTAAAATAATATCGGCATCTATTTCGTGAATATCCCGTGGCAGCATGCCTTTTACCGTGCCGTAAGTACCCACTGGCATAAACGCCGGCGTACGTACTTCGCCTCGCGGAAAACGCAACACACCGGTGCGCGCATTACCGCACTCGCCTTCTATATCAAACTGCATAAAACTTTGTTCTTCTGCCATAGTCATTCTCAAATCTGTAATAGTGTTTTAATTCATTCCGCTTGGCGATACAGCAACATGGCATCACCATAGCTAAAAAAGCGATAATCGTTCTCTACTGCCACGGTATAAACTTCACGAATGCGCTCAGTACCGGCAAAGGCACTAACCAGCATCAATAAGGTGGATTGCGGTAAATGGAAGTTGGTAATCAGCATATCCACACAATGGAAAGTTTTACCGGGGTATAAGAAGATATCCGTTTCACCAGAAAATGGCTGTAACTGGCCACTTAGGCTCGCACTTTCTAAGGCACGCACAGCGGTTGTACCCACCGCTACCACACGGCCACCGCGCGCTTTACAGGCAGCAATTTGTTGGCAAACGCTTTCGCTCACGTTTATCCACTCGCTATGCATGTGGTGGTTTTCTACATCATCCACTTTTACCGGCTGAAAGGTACCTGCGCCTACGTGCAATGTCACCTCAGCGGTTTCTACACCTTTTTCACGCAGTGTATCTAATAAAGCTTGGTCAAAATGCAAACCGGCTGTGGGAGCCGCAACCGCGCCCATCTCGCTGGCGTACACGGTTTGGTAACGTTCTTTATCGGCCTCTTCATCGGCTCTATCCATATAGGGTGGCAAAGGCATGTGGCCAATGGCCTCTAAGACCTCTAATACAGGTACAGAAAACTCCAATAAAAATAAACTGCCCTGCCTTTCTATCATGGTTGCGGTGTAGACACTGGCTTGCTCGTGCGCTTCATCGGCAAATAAAAGCAGTTCGTTACCCGGCTTTGGCGAACGGCTAGCGCGAATATGCGCTAGTGCTTGATTATCGCCTAACAAACGTTCAATTAAGATTTCCGCTTTACCACCGCTACTTTTACAAGCAAATAAACGCGCCGACATCACCCGCGTATTGTTCATCACCAGTAAATCACCGGCCTGCAAATAATCGCCAATATCCGCAAAGTGACGGTGTTCAATAGCGCCATCAGGCGGCAAAACAATTAAGCGGCTTGCAGTACGGCTTGCACTGGGATAACGCGCAATCAGCGCATCGGGCAAATGGTAAGAGAAATCACTAGTTTTCATTAGGCTGCACAAATAAAAACAGCCATTATACGCCATGCAGCCATTCACGCCTATGCAGCAAATTTCTTAAAACAACACTTGAACATCCGCATTTGCGCAGTATAATGCGCGCTCTATCCTTGATGCTTATTATTCTCTAGATAAGTACCTTGCCAGTGTGGTGAAATTGGTAGACACGTCGGATTCAAAATCCGATTCCTGAAAGGGAGTGGCGGTTCGAGTCCGCCCACTGGTACCATTATAATATCTTTAATATCAATAGCTTATAAAGGCTCCTACCCTTATTTTCTGTTAACTTACTCTATTAGAAATAGCTTAAACTAATCAGCCTTTTTCATCCGCTCACGGCCAGCTGCTTTAATCGCCGATATATCAAGCGGCTTAGGTTCGCCGCTTGACTCACTGTCAGTAAGGGCTTGTCTAAGTGTAGCTAGCTGATCTCTTCGGATGAGGTCGCGAATATACTCACTATCATTGCCAAAGTGACCGCTTGAATCGCCCCTCAATCCAGTCGCCTTGTTGTTCAGTCAGCGTAATGCTTTTCCGGTGCATGCTCACAGGTAAAGCTCCTAGCGCTACAAAGTATGACATTATCATACCATTAGTAATGCTTGGTTTTTGCCGCATAACGCCCGGCTCACGCGCTGGTTTGGAGCATCGAAGCGGCGGAAAATCGTAAGCGCCCTTAAATCGGCACCTATGCCAATTTGAGCATATTTAAAAGTATCTTGGCAATAAAGTTACTTATTTAGCAGCCTAGACTTGCATAATGT
>SMEQ01000547.1_pt1 | contig 11157 bp, 6 predicted proteins | sample 2456281 | NCBI WGS metagenome assembly SMEQ01 (sample SAMN10132596, study PRJNA489261) | soil metagenome | isolation source: day1 antibiotic-loamy sand soil ammended with raw manure from dairy cow... | place: USA | collected 2015-04-01 | reverse complement strand
GCACACATGGGGCAATGTTCACCACTGGTGTACATGGTGCTTTCTTGACGTTGTTCTCTTGTGAGGTTATTCAAAGCCCATAATGCCAGTTCATATTCAGGATGAGCCAGTGCATTCAATGCATTGACTTTGTTGCGTGCTTGTGCTAAAATAGTGCCATCTTTATCCACCAAGATAGACCCAAAAGGCCTGTCTCCAGCTTTCAAAGCTTCTTGAGCAAGATCGATGCACAAAGTTAGAAAATGCTTGTCGGTTGTAGTGAGATTTCTATTCATATTGTTCTGCAATCAATTTAATTTTGTCGGAAGGAATTATTTGTTGTTTGAAAGGATTACGAGCAATCTGTACCATGGCTTGCGCTATTGCTTTGGCCTGAATCATTTTGTAGCGAGCAGGAATTAAAAACCCAAACACTTTCATAAAGTGTTTTGATAAGTCTTCGCCTTTTCTTTTCTCTTTCCTATTGCCCACAATAAGGGAAGGCTGCAATAAATGAGTATATTCAATATGCTGAGCAAGCACATCGCGCTCCATTTCACCTTTCAGCTGACTGTACAAAACCTTGCTTTCGGCATTTGCACCCAAAGCAGATATAACTATGAAATGGTTGATGGCATTTTGCTTGGCAAGTTTAGCAGCTTCCACCGGTATGCCGTAGTCAATGGCGCGATAAAGCGCTTTGTCAGGAGTTTTTGCTTTTGTAGTTCCAACGCAACAAAACACCACATCGGCAGTGAATTCTGTAGCATAATCAGATAATTTTAGAAGATCCATCACGTGCTCATCCAATTTTGGATGAGTGACTGACAATTTCTTGCGTGTAAATACTTTTACAGCTTCATAATCCGAATCGTTCAATAGTAAATCTAGCAGATGCGAACCAGTCAAACCGGTTGCACCTAATATAATAGCTTTTTTCTTCATTTTATTCTTATTTTTCCATCTGCAATATACAAAAAAGATGTGAGCAGGTAGTAATCTAACAGAGCGTAACTGCAATTAGACCTTACTGGTTATTGTTATTCCAAAGCAACAATGCCCTTGCAATTGCATTTTCCGCAATAGGCGCCATCACTTCATAGCCAGCTAGAGTGGGGTGAACGCCATCATTGGTATATTCTGCTTTCAGTCCGTTTCGCTCATCCACCATGGGTGCGAAATAGTCGGCATACACAATGCCATGCTTGTCGGCATATTCTTTGATACGTCGGTTCAGTTCTATAATCTTATCAGCAGGTTCTAGTCCTGTTTGCCACGGATAGTCAAAAACAGGAAGCACAGAGCAGAGCACCACTTCTATGTTGTTTGCCTTGGCCAATTCGGCCATTGAATACAAGTTATCTTCAATCATTTCTAGCGTAGATGGTCCTGTGTTACCTGCAATATCATTCGTTCCCGCCAATATAACCACTACTTTGGGATATAGCTTCAGCACATCTTGTCTAAAGCGTAGCAACATCTGTGGCGTAGTTTGTCCGCCAATGCCTCTATTGATATAATTGGGATTATCGAAAAACTCAGGAACAAGGTCGCCCCATCCTTGCGTGATGGAGTTGCCCATAAATACTACTCTATCTTCATTCGTTTTTGGTAGTCCCACTTCATTGTTTTTCTCTCTAAATTGGTTCATATTTGGCCAGTCTTGGCCATTAGCTTTGTAAGTGATGTTCATAATAAAGAAAAGTGCAATTAATAATGTGGGCTTAAATGTTTTCATAATTTGTGATTTGTGATTCTAATGATAAAATGTATTGTGCAAATGAAAAATTAAATTCAACTATTTCTACTTGATTAATGAGAGCAACAGTTGTTAAACATTTATTGTGTAGTTTTGTTTGTAACTATGTTGTACAAAAATAGAGAATTCTTCTTTTGTTTGCGACATCTTTCAACTAAAATCTGTAATTTTGGCTCACAAACTAGATATATACATAATACAATGAGAAAACCCGTAAAAATAGCAGTAGTTATAGGTATTGCCCTATTGATATTAGGAATGATTTTCTTTCCGAAAATAAAAAACGCTTTTGTTGGAGACAACAACGACCAACCTGCTGCTAGCCCTATGGGCGCACGAGGTAGTCAAAGCCTAAGTGTAAATGCAATAGTGTTGAAACCAAAAAGCTTGAACGATGTGTTCAGAACCAAAGGAGTACTGTTGCCTGATGAAGAGGTAGATTTGATTTTTGAAACCTCAGGCAAGATCACACAAATCAATTTCAAAGAAGGATCGTTTGTAAACAAAGGTCAACTATTGGCAAAAGTGAACGATGCCCCTTTGCAAGCAGAACTAAAAAAACTGGAAGCCCAGCTACCACTTGCACAAGAGAGGGTGTTTCGTCAACGTACGCTTTTAGATAAAGATGCTGTAAGCCAGGAGGCTTTTGAAACGGTGACTACCGAATTGGATAAACTAAAAGCTGATGTGGAATTGGTGAAAGCCCGAATAGCACAAACTGAATTGCGTGCCCCCTTTAGTGGCATGATTGGTTTGCGTATGGTGAGCGAGGGTGCTTATGCATCGCCACAAGTGATGGTGTCTAAACTAACCAAAATATCTCCTCTCAAGATAGAGTTTTCGGTAAACGAACGCCAAGAAGATGAAATTGTGGATGGAACTAAGCTTACATTCACAGTAGAAGGTGATTTGAATACTTACGAAGCATCTGTTTATGCAGTTGAAACTTCACTAGAATCCAACACGCTATCACTAAAGGCGCGTGCCCGCTATGCCAATCCAGGAGGAAAGATGAAACCAGGTCGATCAGCCAATATAGAAATACAATTGCGCGAAATAACCAACACATTGGTTATTCCAAGTATAGCATCTCTTGCCGAAATGGGACAAGACATAGCCTACACCTACAAAAACGGCAAAGCACACAGAGTGGTTCTAACAAAAGGACTTCGCACCGCATCGTCTGTTCAAATTGTGGAAGGATTGAATATTGGCGATACATTATTAACAACTGGGGTAATGCAATTACGCGATGGCATGAATGTGTCTATAGCCCAGATGGAGGAATAAACATATAGGAGATTAAATAAATGACATTATCTGAATTAAGTATAAAGCGTCCCGTGCTGTCCACAGTGTTTATGCTGATAATTATTCTTTTCGGAATAATTGGCTACACCAATTTGCCTGTGCGAGAGTATCCAAGTGTGGACAATCCCATTATCACAGTGAGCGTATCCTATCCAGGTGCCAACGCCGATGTGATTGAAAAGCAAATAACAGAACCGCTAGAACAAAACATTAATGGAATTCCTGGCATTCGCTCTCTCATGAGTAGCAGTAGCCAAGGCCGCTCGCGAATCACAGTAGAGTTTGAGCTCTCTGTAGATATGGAGACTGCCGCCAATGATGTGCGTGACAAAGTGTCTGTAGCACAAAGATTTCTGCCACGCGATGTTGACCCACCCACTGTTGCCAAGGCCGATGCCGATGCCGAACCCATTATGCAAATTACAGTGCAAAGCGAATTGCGATCGTTGTTGGAATTGACCGAAATTGCAGAACTTACCGTAAAAGAGCGATTGCAAACCATTCAAAACGTGAGTTCAGTTGGCATTTGGGGCGAAAATAGATATGCTATGCGTTTGTGGCTCGATCCTGTGAAGATGGCTGCCTACAATACTACTCCCATGGAAATTAAAGCTGCTCTTGACAGAGAGAACATTGAGCTCCCTGCCGGTAGCATAGAGGGTGACGATATAGAGCGATCCATCCGCACTTTAGGTTTGATGTTAACTCCCGAAGAGTTCAATAATCTGATTATAAAAGAAGACAATTATCGTATTGTCCGCTTTGGCGATGTGGGCTTTGCTGAGTTGGATGCAGAGAACCGTAAAAACATCTTGCGTCGTAATGGTATTCCCATGGTGAGTACAGTAATTATTCCACAACCTGGCGCCAACCAGATTGATATTGCCGACGAAGTGCGTGTTCGCCTAGAACAAATGAAAAAAGATTTACCCGATGATGTCACTGTTGAAGTGGCCCATGATAGCACACGTTTTATTCGTGCATCCATTTCAGAAGTGCAAAACACCATCTATATTGCCTTTGCTTTAGTTGTTATTATCATTTTCCTCTTTTTGCGCGATTGGCGTGTTACCATTATCCCCACCATAGCTATCCCCGTTTCGTTGATTGGTGTTTTCTTTATCATGTACATGGCGGGTTTCTCCATCAATGTGCTCTCTATGCTTGCCATAGTGCTAGCCGTTGGGTTGGTAGTAGATGATGCTATTGTTGTGGTCGAAAATATCTATCAGAAAATAGAGAAAGGAATGAATCCACGTGAAGCAGCTATCGAGGGTTCAAAAGAAATTTTCTTTGCAGTTGTCTCCACCACGGTAACCTTGGTGGCGGTGTTTTTTCCTATTGTTTTCCTGGAAGGAATGACAGGACGTTTGTTCCGCGAGTTTAGTATAGTTGTGTCGGGTGCAGTAATTATATCCTCTTTTGTAGCACTCACATTTACACCTATGTTAGCATCCAAGATGTTGGTGAAAAGAGAGAAACATAATTGGTTTATGCGCAAGACCGAGCCTTTCTTCGAAAAAATGAATAGTGCCTACGAAAGAGGGTTGGTCTATTTCCTTACCCACAAAACTTTAGTGATTCCTATTTTTATTGCTTCCTTTGTGCTCATCTTTGTATTATTCAAATCTATTCCATCTGAGATGGCACCGCTGGAAGACCGTTCGCAAGTAATGGTAAGAACTACCTTGCCCGAAGGAGCAACTTATGAGTATACGCGCGACTACACCAATCGAATATCACACATAGTAGACTCGTTGGTTCCCGAAAAAGAATCGAACATGACCATTATCTTTGGCACATTTGGCATGGTACGCCTTTCATTGCCCGATATGACTGAGCGCGAAAGAAGCCAAATGGTAATTGCCGATGAACTTTCAAAAGGTGTGAGACCCGAGACTGCTGCACGTGCTTTTGTACAACAACAATCCACCTTTGGTGGACGACGGGGTGGCATGCCGCTTCAATATGTGTTGCAGGCACCCTCTATCGATAAGCTAGAGGAGTTTATTCCACCTTTTATGGCAAGAGTAAACGAAAGCCCTTATTTCCAGATGGCCGATATAAACTTGAAGTTCTCTAAACCCGAAACCCGTATTGTGATAGATAGAGACAAGGCCGCTCTGTTGGGAGTAAGCACACGCGATATTGGTCAGACATTACAATATGCATTGAGTGGACAACGTATGGGCTATTTCTATATGAATGGTAAGCAGTATCAGATATTGGCCGAAATCAATCGACAACAACGAAATACTCCTTTGGACTTGAAGTCTATTTATTTAAAAAACAATCAAGGCACAATGATTCAAATGGACAACTTAGTTAAGTTAGAAGAGTCTGTTGCGCCTCCACAACTATATCGTTACAATAGGTTCAACTCTGCCACTGTATCGGCAGGACTTGCCCCTGGATATTCATTGGGAGAAAGCATAGACGAGATGGATCGCATAGCTAAAGAAGTACTCGACGATTCTTTTCGCACAGCATTAGAGGGAGAGTCACGCAGTTTTAGAGAGAGTTCTTCTAGTTTGATGTTTGCCTTTTTATTGGCACTCGTTCTCATTTTCTTAATTCTGGCGGCACAGTTCGAGAGTTTTAAAGATCCCTTTGTAATTATGCTTACTGTTCCACTTGCAGTAACAGGTGCACTATTCTTTATGTGGATGTTTAATATCACCATGAATATATACAGTCAAATCGGTATTATCATGCTCATTGGGTTGGTTGCCAAAAATGGTATTCTTATTGTTGAGTTTGCCAACCAGCGCCAAGAGAGTGGTATCGAGAAGCTAGAAGCAATACAAGGTGCAGCCGTGCAACGCTTGCGCCCAATTCTGATGACAAGTATCTCTACCATCTTAGGACTGCTTCCGTTGGCATTTGCAGTGGGCGAAGGCGCCAATGGTCGTATAGCCATGGGTATTTCCGTTATTGGAGGATTGATTGTTTCTACTTTGCTCACACTGTTTGTAGTTCCAGCCATGTATATGGTTATTTCAACCCACCGTAAAGTTGCAGAAGTTGAAAAGGCTGACAAATTATCAAATTAAGATTGAAATGAAAAGAGTTTTTAGTTTTATAATAGTATCCCTATTAGTATCGTTCTTGTTTGCTTCTATTGGTCAGGTCATCAATTTGGAAGAGTGCCTAAGAATTGGCTTGGAGCAGAATTTCGATATCCGAATCATGCGCAACAAACAAGATATTTCTGACAGAAATGTTACATGGGGCAATGCGGGACTTTTACCTACAATAGATGCGACCTCTGGCTATAATTTGAAGAGCGACAATACTAATCAAACTCCCGCTGATGGATCGGATGAAAAGAGCATACGCAACAACAACACCCAAGCACTCAATGCAAGTGTTAATTTGAATTGGACCATCTTCGATGGATTCAATGCACAAACCAACTATCAAAAGTTGAAAGAGTTGAGGAGTGTAGGCGAGTTGAGCACTCAGCTTACTGTTGAGTCATTCATAGCCAATCTATCAGCCGAATACTACAATTTAGTGCAAGAGACCATGAGAATGCAAAATCTTAAGGCGGCTGTGGCTCTATCGCGCGAACAGTTACGCATAGTTGAGGCAAGGTATCAAATTGGGTCTTTTTCAAGATTAGATTTGCAACAAGCACGTGTAGATTTCAATGCCGATAGCTCGCGGTTGCTCCGTCAGCACGAAAGACTAAATACATCGCGCATAAAGCTCAATGAACTAATGGGAGTTGAGAATGTGGAAGCGCCATTGGTTGCTGCCGACACATCTATTACTTTAAAACCCCTTGAGCCCAAAGATGTTTTATGGAACAGTGTTTTGACATCAAATACATTGTTGCAGCTCACGCAAAAAGATATTGCTTTGAGTCAACTCGATCTCAAAAACATTGAGAGTAGATACTATCCGTATGTAAGGTTGAATACTGGCTATGGGTTTTCTCATTTCAATTATGATTTGGGTTCATATGACAAACAACGTACTTGGGGACCCAATGTGGGTGTAACGGTCGGGATAAACATCTTTGATGGATTTAACAAACGACGGGAGCAAAAGAATGCACGCACTCGTATCCAAAACACACGATTGGAAAAGGATCAAATGGAATTGGCCATCAAAAGCGACTTTGCCAATATGTGGCAATCTTATCTCAACAATCTTGAGCTCTTCAAACTGGAAGATGAAAATGTGGAGAATGCGCGTGAGAACTACGAAATTGCTATTGAGCGATACAAATTGGGAGACCTTGCGGGTATTAGATTGCGCGAAGCGCAAAACAGTTTGCTAGAGGCCGAAGAGAGATTGGTTACTGCACAATTCAACATCAAATTGAATGAGATTGCTTTGAAACAGATAAGTGGGCGGGTGGCAGAATATCTTTAAGTTAAAAGTTAAAAGTTAAAAGTTGTAGAGCTAGGGCATGCCTTGGCTCTTTTTCTATACAGTGATGGTAGAATATTGCACAGCTCGCCCCGATTTCCAAACACTTCGACAAGCTCAGTGACCGTCGGTGTGTTGCGTAGCAAAAAGAAGAAATGTTTCTCGCCAAGGCGTAAAGCCGCAAAGAAAATGCGTTTATGGCCTTAATTAATTGACAATTGAAAGTTGAAAATTGACAATGAAAATGCGTTTATAGGCCTGACTGGCCAATGGTATTTGTATTGTGTATAGTCATTCCTATACCTATCCTCCGGGTCTTAAATAATACTGTCATTCCGACACGTAGTGAGGAATCTGTCAGAATATTCTGCAGTCCATTCGCGCGGATTTCTAATCCTTGTGGTTGTCACCCTCCTGCACCGCTACCGCACCATTTCTAATCCGCCTGCCCCGTGAAATCTGATTTATTATTTCACTGGGGCCTGCCCTGTGGAATAATGCTCTGCATTAAAATCTCTGATTTTATTCCACAGGGTGCGTTTGATATTATCCTGACCCTGAAAGGGTCAAATGTGAATAGCCCCGCATGGAATGCGGAGTTTATGAACCAATTAGTAACTAGAACCCTAACGGGGTTCAATTCGGTATTTACAACGGAAATATGTACAGAGGCTCTGTCTGTTTGGAGTTGAAGCCCTTCAGGGTTCTGTGGTGTATGTTACTACATACCACGGGTTTCACCCGTGGCTATTCACGTTTAACCACTTTGTGGTTACCACACACTATTCAATCAGGTCTGCAATGTTGTACGCTCGCTCGGGTTTCTACCCCGGCGCTCTCATCCACTAATACACACCCCCCTCAATCCTACACCACAACAACCATCCGCTTGTTTTAAATAACACTTCTTTCTTGACAATATTGTTAATTACGACCCACTTCTAGTACTTTCTGTTTTTAATTCTAAATAAATTTGTACTTTTGCACCCTATACATTTACCCTCATGATTATATGAAACATACTTTTTTAGGTTTAATAGAAGATAGCATACGCAAAAATTGGAAGTTGCCAGCCCTCACAGATTTTGAGGGTGATACCATCCGCTACAAAGATTTTGCTTCTCACATAGCCAAACTTCATGCTTATTTCAAGGCAGGCGGAGTGCAAAAAGGAGACAAGATTGCCATTTGTGGCAAGAACTCTTCGCACTGGGCTGTTGCGTTTTTCGGTACGTTAAGCTACGGAGCAGTTGCAGTAAGCATTTTGCACGAGTTCGACAAGAGCAGCGTAGAGTATATTGTGGATCACTCAGATGCTAAGGTGTTTTTTGTAGATAAGGCACTCTATCAAAACTTGAATATGGAGTCGATGCCAAAGCTAGAAACAGTTGTGTCGCTTGATAGCTTTGCTCTTGAACAAACCAAATCGGAAGAGCTGAAAGCCTTTTTCGCTAATGCAGATGAGTACTTCAAAAAGACATTTACAAAAGATTTCACGGCCAACGATATCGACTTTCACCAAGAAGAAGAAGAGGAGCTAGCCGTGCTCAACTATACATCGGGCACAACAAGTAGCCCAAAGGGGGTAATGATTCCCTATCGCAGTTTGTGGTCAAACACCAAGTTTGCCAACGACAATCTCCAGTTTATAAAAGGGGGCGACAACATAGTGTGTATGTTACCCATGGCCCACACCTATGGCCTGGCATTCGAGATTCTCAACTCTATATCGATGGGTTGTCATGTTCATTTTCTGAACCGTACACCTTCGCCACGTATCATTATGGATGCTTTTGCAAAGGTCAAACCTAAATTGGTATTGGCCGTTCCATTGATTATTGAGAAAATTGTAACACGCAATGTCTTCACCGAGATTCACAAACAGCCTGTGAAGACACTCATCAAGATACCCATCCTCAATCTATATATCCGCAAGAAAATAAAGAAAAAGCTTGTCAAGTTTTTTGGTGACAACTTGGTAGAAGTAGTTATTGGTGGCGCAGCCCTCAACAAAGAGGTAGAGCGTTTTCTTCGTTTCATTCATTTTCCCTATACCGTTGGCTATGGCATGACGGAGTGTAGCCCATTGATAGCCTATGCGTTCTGGAAAGAATTTAAAGGGCAGTCGTGCGGACAAATTGTGGATAGGATGGAGGCTAAAATTGACTCCAATAATCCAGAAACTGAAGTTGGCGAAATATTGGTGCGTGGCACCAACGTAATGCTTGGTTATTACAAAAACGAAGAGGCAACTAAAGAGATAATGCTTCCCGATGGTTGGATGAAAACTGGCGACTTGGGCATTATGGACAAAGATGGCTTTTTGTTTATCAAAGGGCGCAACAAGAATTTAATCTTAGGCGCATCTGGGCAGAACATCTATCCCGAAGAAATTGAAGACAAACTCAACGAATCGCCCTACATACAAGAAGCATTGGCCATAGAAGAGGATGGCAAAGTAGTTGCCCTTATCTTTCCCGATGCAGAGGCAATGAAGCAAAATAATATTGACCCAAATGATTACCAAACCTTTTTTGATGGCGTTATAAAAGAGGTCAATCAGAACTTGCCTGTTTATAGCAAAATTAAATCGTTCAAGATTCAAGAGATTGAATTTGATAAAACTCCAAAGCGGAGTATAAGGCGGTTTAAATATACGGAGAATGAGAGTTAAAAGTTAATAGTTAAAAATTAAAAGTTGAAATCTAGTTGGTCAACGGTTTGCTAATCATATTGCAGGGCAGATTTGAGACGCGGTTTATCGCGTCTCTTAACATTGCAGAATCTATAATACAGGAAGGCGGGTAATAAAGACAATTCATGAATTGTCTCATAACATTGCAGCAATTCATGTTGCAGGGTGTTACTGTAAGACGCAATGCTTTGCGTCTTTTGCCCTCTCTATCCATCCTGCATGACACCCATTCCACATTCTTTCCACCATCCCCAACGCACATCTCCCCATATACAGTGTGTTAATTACCAAAGACTAAAACTACATCTTCAATTTAATTCTAAATAAATTTGTATTTTTGTAAAAGACACATCATAATCTTCAATATATGGAACGTACATTTTTAGGACTAATAGAGGAAAGCATTCGTAAGAATTGGAATTTCCGAGCACTCACAGACTATGAGGGCGAAACAATCTATTACAAAGATATTGCGTTTAGCATTGCCAAACTTCATACTTATTTTAAAACAGCTGGGGTGAAAAAAGGCGACAAAATAGCCATCTGTGGCAAAAACTCATCAAACTGGGCATTAGCCTTCTTTGGAACATTGAGCTATGGTGCCGTTGTTGTAAGTATTTTGCACGAGTTTGATAAAGGTAGTGTGGAGTTTATTGTAGATCACTCAGATGCTAAAGTCTTTTTTGTAGATAAGACAATCTATAAAAAACTAAGTCCAGAGTCGATGCCAAAGCTGGAAACTGTTGTTGCATTAGATGACTTTTCGTTGCAGCAGACAAAGTCGGAGGAGTTGAAAAGCTTTTTCGCCAATGCTGAAGCGTACTTCAATAAAACATACCCAAAAGGCTTCACCGATAATGATATAGTTTTCCACAAAGAAAATAAAGATGAGCTAGCCATTATCAACTATACATCGGGCACCACAAGTAGTCCAAAGGGGGTAATGATACCGTATCGCAGCTTGTGGTCAAACACGCAGTTTGCCAACGACAACGTCACCTTTATGCAAAGAGGAGACGCCATTGTATGCATG
>SMEQ01000546.1_pt1 | contig 11163 bp, 10 predicted proteins | sample 2456281 | NCBI WGS metagenome assembly SMEQ01 (sample SAMN10132596, study PRJNA489261) | soil metagenome | isolation source: day1 antibiotic-loamy sand soil ammended with raw manure from dairy cow... | place: USA | collected 2015-04-01 | reverse complement strand
ACATTTATGGGCGGGCTCGCCTCATTAGCTCGAGACATGGGCTTCCGCGTTACTGGCTGGGATCAAAACGTATATCCGCCAATGAGCACTCAGTTGGAAAAGCTTGGTATCGAACTGAGCTCAAGTATGAGCACAGAACAATTTGTGCCAGCGCCTGATTTGGTGATTATTGGTAACGCCATGAGTCGCGGTCACCCCTTGGTTGAGCATGTACTTGAACAGGGACTAGCCTTCCAATCAGGGCCACAGTGGCTAGGCGAAAATCTATTGCGTCATAAACAGGTGTTGGCAATAGCGGGCACGCACGGGAAAACCACCACGGCTAGCATGCTCACTTTCATCCTTGAGCAAGCAAACTTACAACCAGGGTTTCTTATTGGCGGCGTTGTGAAGCCTTTCGACCAAACTGCGCGCTTAACCGACAGTAACTACTTCGTTATTGAAGCCGATGAATATGATACTGCTTTTTTTGATAAACGATCGAAATTTGTCCATTACTTCCCGAATGTATTTGTGATTAACAACCTTGAATACGACCATGCGGATATATTTCCAGATTTAGCCGCGATTCAAACACAGTTTTCACATGGGCTTCGTTTAGTCCCTCAGTCGGGGCGTGTTATTGTACCCAGCAATGAAATAGCCATCAGCGAAGTAATAGCGGCTGGGTGTTGGTCACCCGTGGTGTATGTGAACGATAACAGCGCATGGGGTGTTAGCAACATAGCAGCTGACGGCTCAGCCTTTACGGTTTGCTTTGCTGGCCAGCCCTGTGGGCGCGTTGAATGGGCCTTGCTGGGCGCTCATAACGTTAGTAATGGTTTAATGGCTCTTGTTGCTGCTACTCAGGTGGGGGTGTCGGTAGAGGCTGCCTGCGCCGCTTTAAATGAGTTTATGGCACCCGCGCGGCGGATGGAAACCATCGGTGTACATGACCACATACAGGTCTACGACGACTTTGCCCATCATCCTACGGCTATTGAAACCACCTTAACAGGCTTGCGCGCGAAAGTGGGCGTGAATGAACGTATTGTGGCCATTTTCGAACCTCGTTCAAACACCATGAAAGCTGGAGTACATCAGGGCAAACTAGCCCCAGCATTTCATTTAGCGGACAAGGTGTATGCGCTCCAGCCAGAAGGGGCGAGTTGGTCGTTAACACAAGAAGCAGATGATGGGGAAAAGTGGGTGATTGAAGAGACAGTAACCGCCTTGGCAGAACGTATTTTAGCCGAGGAACACCAGCCTGCTCATTGGGTTATTATGAGTAATGGCGGGTTTGGTGGTATTCATCAGCTACTACTTAAGGCGTTAAAAGCGCGAGAGGAATAATGATGACTAAAAACGATCCGCGCATTACTTTAGCGATTACCGGCGCATCAGGTGCGCCTTATGCGCTCAGGCTGTTAGAGTGCTTAGTGGCCCAAGGGCAGCAGGTCATGGTGCTTATATCGAGCGCTGCGAAAGTGGTGTTTGCGACGGAAGAGAACATTCAGTTTCCCAGCGGCACTGAGCGCACCGCAGAATTTTTAAAAACACGCCTGCGACAGCAAGGTATTCAGGTTGCGGAAAATCAAGTACAGGTGTTTGGTAAGCAAGAATGGTTTTCGCCTGTGGCGTCGGGCTCAGCAGCTCCTAAACGGATGGTTATTTGTCCTTGTTCCACAGCCACATTAAGTGCGGTAGCTACGGGCGCTAGTAATAACTTAATAGAACGAGCCGCCGACGTGGTTTTGAAAGAACGTGGTCAACTCATATTAGTCCCGCGTGAAATGCCGTTACATGCGATTCATTTAGAACACATGCTCAAACTTGCACAACTAGGCGCCACCATTATGCCGGCGTCACCTGGCTTTTATCATCAGCCGCAAAGTATTGATGACCTTATTAACTTTGTTGTGGCTCGGATTCTCGATCATTTAGGTTTAGATCAAACTTTAGTAGGCCGCTGGGGTTATTCAAACACTCAACCGCAAACGAGTAAGGAGTTATAACGCATGAGCTATGCGCTTGAAATTACAGGATTAAAGAAAACGTATAAAGGCGGGATGGAGGCATTGAAAGGTGTCGACCTGACGGTAAAAGCGGGTGATTTTTATGCCTTGCTTGGGCCAAATGGGGCTGGGAAGTCCACCACCATAGGCATTATCGCTTCGTTAGTGAATAAAAGTTCGGGCTCGGTGAAAGTATTTGGCTACGATCTCGATACGGAAATTACCGACGTAAAAAAGCAATTGGGTTTAGTACCGCAAGAATTTAACTTTAATCAGTTTGAAACTGTGCTGCAAATCGTTATCAACCAAGCGGGTTACTATGGCGTAAAGCGCAGCCTAGCTAAAGAGCGTGCAGAAAAATACTTAACTCAACTGGGTTTATGGGACAAACGCAATGACCGCGCACGTACCCTTTCGGGTGGCATGAAGCGTCGTTTACTTATTGCTCGAGCATTACTACATGAGCCACGTTTACTGATACTCGATGAGCCTACAGCAGGGGTAGATATTGAACTGCGCCGTAGCATGTGGGAGTTTTTAAAACGCATTAACCAAGAAGGTGTGACTATTATTCTGACGACCCATTATCTTGAGGAAGCAGAAACACTGTGTCGTAACATTGGAATTATCGACAAAGGTGAAATTATTGAAAACACCTCAATGAAGTCCTTGTTAAGCAAGCTGAATGTGGAAACCTTTGTGTTAGACATGGCGACTATAGAAGGAACAGTGGTTTTAAATAGTGTAGCGATGCGACAATTGGATGATCACACGATAGAAGTTGATGTACCTAAAGCGGAAGGTTTGAACAAAGTGTTCGCAGAACTTACTGAACAAGGGCACAAAGTACTTTCTATGCGCAATAAAGCAAACCGATTAGAAGAGTTATTTGTTCACTTAGTGGAACAGGGCAGAAAAACAGAGGAAACCGCATAAGATGGGTAATTTAATTCACTTCAATGCTTTAAAAACTATTTGGATTAAAGAATGTACGCGGTTTCTTCGAATTTGGATTCAAACGTTAGTACCCCCTGCCATTACCATGACACTTTACTTTGTTATTTTTGGCAACCTGATTGGTAAGCGTATTGGTGAAATGGGTGGGGTGTCGTATATGGAATTTATTGTTCCTGGCCTTATTATGATGTCAGTGATCACTAGTTCCTATTCCAATGTAGCATCGTCATTTTTTAGTGCGAAGTTTCAACGTAATATTGAAGAAATGTTAGTTGCACCAGTATCGAACTTAACTATTATTCTTGGTTATGTAGGTGGTGGTGTAGCGCGCGCCATTCTGGTTGCAATTATTGTTACCTTTGTTTCAAGCTTTTTTGTACCTTTGAATATTCAAAGCTACAGCATGATCATTGTTACGGTATTACTAACGGCAACGTTGTTTTCGCTGGCAGGCTTATTGAATGCTATTTTTGCTAAGTCTTTTGACGATATTTCGATTATTCCAACCTTTGTGTTAACGCCATTAACGTACTTAGGTGGTGTTTTTTACTCTATTTCGTTGCTACCAGACTTTTGGCAGTGGATATCGAAAATAAACCCCATTATATACATGGTCAACGGCTTTAGAGCAGGTTTCATTGGTGTGTCTGATGTTGCCCCTAGCATTGCTATTCTAGTGCTTATTGCCTTTAACCTAGTGTTTCTTACCCTCGCTTGGGTGTTGTTAAAGCGTGGTACAGGAATTCGTACTTAAATGCAGCATGAAGCACGCGCAGTAACCAGTAACCAAGAAGGCGTACATGAAGATCTAGCCGTTTTAGTACGCCGTTATCAACAGCATCATTTTCAAAAGCCTGTTGCTAGCCATAGCCAAGAGGCGTTTGATTCGGTGGCTGAGCAAGTAGCCCAATGGAATGGTCCATTGGTTCTTGATTCTTGTTGTGGCGTAGGTGAAAGTACCGCCGTACTGGCTCGTCGCTACCCTGATGCATTAGTGATTGGTGTGGATAAATCAGCACATCGTTTACAACGAAATTTGCAGCATCAAGGAAAGGCTGCAGGTGCACCTTATTTATTATTAAGGGCTGACTTGAATGATTTTTGGCGGTTGGCTGCTGAAGCAAAATGGCAACTCGATCAGCATTTTTTGTTATATCCAAACCCGTGGCCAAAACAAAAGCATTTGGGTCGGCGTTGGCATGCAAGCCCAGTATTCCCTTCATTGGTACAACTAAGTGGCGAGTTAACGGTACGCAGCAACTGGTCCATTTATATAGAGGAATGCGCCACCGCATTAAAGCTCTATGGTATCGAGTCAGACAGTGAACAATTGGCTAGTGAGCTTGAGCCAATGACTCCGTTTGAACGTAAATACCAAGCGGCGGGGCAAGCCTTATGGCAGCTGACCGCTAACTTGGCTATACCCTAGCTCGATATTACGACAACGACGTTAAAGTAAACCAACCGAACGTGCGAGTTCAATAATCTCGGCTTGTAAGCGAGGTGCTTGGGTAGCAATTTCGCGCTGCTCAATAATAATATCTGCCAGCATTTGCTCGGTTGTCAGAGGGTTTGCTAACACGGTTCGAAACACCACAGTAGGCTCCCGATGATATTGGTTAGGGGTTAGTTTAGTTCGCGATACAAAAGACTTACCCGACTCGCGTTGGCTTTTTTGTATAAATCGAGTGAGCGAGTTCAATAAAGGTGTTATCGCTTTTGTTTGTTCTGGGTTAGCTTTCTTTAAGGGCTCTTTTAGTTCTGCAGGAATAAAACGATAGGTTAGTAAGCACAGTTCTGGGTAGGTGATTACTTCGAAGTCGTTTTGTTGTTCAATAATCTCGGCAAAATATTCAGCTTTTTTAATGCTTTTATTGATAAGCAACTCAAAGCCTTGCCGACCAATAACATGCAGCGCCGAGTAAACTAACATGGCCATACCAGGGCGAGAGCCTTCTAAGGTATGACTGCCTAAATCTTTTGAGCCACGACGAATCACGTATTCTGCATGGTACTCAATGGAGCTAGCTAAATGAGGGCTTTTAAAAAGCACCATGCCCGCCCCCATTGGTACATACATTTGTTTATGCGCATCAATGGTCACACTGTCGGCACGGTCAATACCCTGCATTAAATGACGGTATTCTTTCGACAGCAAGGTTGCACCACCCCAAGCAGCGTCAACGTGGAAGTGGGTGTCATATTCTGCGGCAATATCGGCCATGGTATTAATGGGATCGATATGGCCAGTTTCTGTAGTTCCGGCAATCCCAATAATAGCCATAACTTTACTACCTTCTGCGGTTATTTCAGCGCAGGCGGTGCGTAAGGCATTCACGTTGATACGATTGTTTTCGTCAGTAGGAATAGCTACGAGGTTTTTGCGTCCAATACCTAACACGTCGGCGGCTTTGGAAAGCGAGTAATGTCCTCGTTCTGAAACCAGTACAACTAAGCGCTTATAGCCGTAGTGATGTAAGCCTGCAACTAAGCCTTCTGAGGTAATGCCAGAAAACGAGCTGCTGGGGGCTAAGACTCGGTTTCGAGCCACCCATAGTGCTGTTATATTGGCAATGGTGCCACCTGAACAAAAGGCACCTAAAGAGTGTTCGGCACTATGCATCCAAGTGGTATAGAAGTGCTCACTTTCGCCATACACCAGATGATGCAGCATGCCTAGCACCTGGCGTTCTAGTGGGGTGAACGCTTTAGAGGTTTCTATTTTAACCAGGTTTTGATTAAGCCCTACCATGAGCTTAGCTAATGGTAGTAAGAAATAAGGCAAGGCTGACGTCATGTGACCAATAAAGCGAGGTGAAGCGGTATGTACTGAATGAGCGACCAGTTTGTTAAGCAGGGTTTCAGCATGGTCCGATACAAATTCCGGCTGCTCCGGAATAGTACTCGCAGCAAAATCGCGCTCTATTTCTTGCAGCGGCTTTTCTTTTGCCACAATATGGCTCGTCAGAAAGCCTTCAAGGTTTTCTGATAAAAGTCGCTCAATGCGACCTAATGTAGAGTCGGGTGCTTCTGGAACCGTAAAAATACGATGTAAAGACTCAATTGTGGCTTCTGCCGACTGTTTAGGCGTCGTCAATATTACTTCTCCGCATTTTGTGCGCCGAGAACTTTAGCACAGGAACAGGTGTTATCGCCACTGCGAGAAAACGTTCCTGTGGTGTGGGTTCGTTATTTACGGGTGATGGCCAAATTATCTATTAATCGTGTGGTGCCAATGTACGCGGCGGCTAAAATAATCAGTTCGTTATCGCTTGGCGTTGGATTTTGTAGGTCATTCTGGCGTTTGACTTCTATATAATCTGGCGTTAAGCCAGCAGCTAGCCAGTCGGCCAACGCACGCTCAGTAGCGCCAACAACATTTTCACCCTGTTCAATTGCGCGAGCAACGTGTTGTAGTGACTGATAAATAATAGCTGCTTGCTGGCGCTCTTTAGGGGTTAAATATCCATTTCTTGAACTTAAAGCTAAGCCACTTTCTTCACGCTTTGTTTCAACACCTACAATATCAATTGGCATGCATAAGTCTTGTGCCATAAAACGAATAACTTGTAGTTGTTGGTAATCTTTTTTCCCAAAAAATGCGGAATCAGGTTGTACCATATTAAAAAGTTTAGATACAACGGTGGCAACACCTTCAAAATGGCCTGGGCGTTTCGCACCACAAAGTATTGATGTAATGCCAGGCACAGAAACAACCGTTTGTGCTTGAAGACCACGTGGGTAGACTTCATCCACGGCCGGCGTGAATACGGCATCAACACCTAGGTCATGGAGCTTGTTTAAATCGGCTTGCAAGGTCCGCGGGTAACGGTCTAAGTCTTCGTTAGCACCAAATTGCAATGGATTGACGAAAATAGAAACCAGCACTCGATCAGCGTGTGCTTTGGCTTGCTCTACTAAAGCCAAGTGGCCGGCATGTAAATTGCCCATGGTTGGAACAAAAGCGAGCGTTTCACCGGCTTGACGCCACAGAGCGCGTTGTGCACGCAGGGCGGCAATAGTATTTATTTGTTGCATGACAGGTCCTTAGCTAAAGCTATGCTCGGGGCCAGGAAAGCTCCCGTTTTTTACTGCTGCAACATAAGCTTGAACGGCAGCGGCTAAACTGTCGTTGCCGGTTAAAAAATTGCGCGTAAATCTTGGTAAATAATCGGCGTTCATGCCTAACATGTCATGCATAACAAGTATTTGGCCGTCGGTGTCAGCGCCTGCGCCAATACCTATCACAGGAATATTGAGAGCTTCGCTGAAGCGCTTACCAAGACTTGAGGGGACACACTCTACCACTAACAGTTGTGCGCCTGCGGTTTGTAACTGCAGGCCCTCGTTAATGAGCTTATCGGCGTGTTCGGGATCTTTCCCTTGTACACGATAACCGCCAATAACATGAACTTGTTGGGGTAGTAAGCCTAAATGAGCACACACGGGAATACCTTGCCGGGTTAAGTGCTCTACGGTTTCTACTAACCACTCACCACCTTCCATTTTTACCATGTTGGCTCCAGCTCGCATAAGCTCAGCTGCATTGAAACCGGCAGTATCTGGATCTGGATAACTCATAAATGGCATATCGGCAACAATAAAGGCATTTTTTGCACCATTGCGTACCGCCTGAGTATGGTAGGCAATGTCATCAATCGAGACACCTAAAGTGGTATCTGCGCCGTGTAACACCATACCGAGTGAATCGCCAATAAGCATGACCTCGATACCATTTTCATGAAAAAGCTTACTAAAGCTTGCGTCATACGCGGTAACCGCAGTTATTTTTTCGCCTGCTTGCTTCATTTTCAGAAGATGTGAAATACGAACCTTGCTCATAAGCACATACACCTAATTTTTATAAATAGTTAGCTATTGTAACCTCTGCGCAACAGGGTTAAAAGTCAGTTTGCTGGAAGAACAGAATGAATGAGGCGTAATTCTTTCAAATCAAGGCTGTTCGAGTGGGTTAAAGCACTAACGCCATTGGGTAAAATATAGTTTGGACGAAGCTCCGCAAAGGGTACAACGACAAATTCACGCTCTAACATGCCTGGGTGTGGCACCGTAAGGCGTTCGTCGTTAATGTGCTCATTGCCATAAAAAAGCAAATCAAGGTCGAGTGTACGTGGCCCCCAATGCTGGTGGCGAACACGACCGTGTAGTTTTTCTATGTGTTGTAGTAGGTCTAATAAAGCATGGGCAGCTAAAGAGGTGTTAAAAGTGGCAACGGCATTTACATAATCGGGTTGATCACGCGGGCCCATAGGGGTACTACTGTACAGCGACGAAACTTGAAACTGTTGAATGTCGGGATGCTGCAGTAGCTCATTGCAAGCGTCGAACACCTGCTGCTGAGGGTTGTTTAAATTAGCGCCGAGGCCGATCACACATTCAATCATCGTTCAGCAGACTATTTTTGAGATGGCCGACGACGGGTACGAGGTCTGCTACGTTTTGCTGGCGGTCGCGACGTACCCGGAGTTAAGCCAGGGTTGTCAATTTGCAGTTGAGTCCAGAATTCGGCTAGTTTTTGTAGCTCGGAGTTCTTTTCCACTTTGGCGCGCAATAGAAGAAAGTCATAACCAGCCCGAAACTTAGGGTGCGTTAGTAAACGTATTGACCGGCGGGGCGTCGTTTGCTGTAGGCGTAGCTGTAGAATCCAAATGTCGCGCATAGGAATACTGTAGCGCTTAGGTAATGAAATACTGCGAATTTGTAAAGCAATAGCGTCAGCAGAAGCCATTTGATAGGCATCGAATTCGGAAAAACTTGCTTCTTGGCTAATTTCACTGGCGCGTGCAACCATAGGATACCAAAGTATGGCGGCAAACAGGTAGGCAGGGTTAACGGATTTGTCTTCCTGTAAACGAGTATCGGTATCAACAAAGGCTTGGTATACCATTCTATATTCTAAACTTGCTGGGTCTTTAAATGGAACTTTTAAGACGGGGAATAATGGTGTCATTAAGCCCAACTCATTCATTACTTCAAAGTTGGCGACTGCTTTACCGGCTAAAAATAGTTTTAAGAACTCTTCAAATAAGCGAGCAGCAGGAATATCGTCAAGTAAGTGGGCTAAGCGCGGGATAGGAAGGCGACAGGAATCGTCTATACGTAAACCGAGCTTGGTGGCAAAGCGTGCCGCGCGAAGCATACGGACAGGGTCTTCACGGTAACGTTCTTCAGGGTCGCCTATGAGCTTTAAACTACCCGCTTCAAGATCAGCCATGCCACCGACAAAGTCATAAATAGCAAAATCAGCAATGTTGTAGTATAAGGCGTTGACAGTAAAGTCGCGCCGTTGCGCGTCTTCTTCAATAGTGCCGAACACGTTATCACGCAGTATCAGTCCTTCGTCACTGGTGCGGGATACATTACTGGTTGCTTTTTCATCATCGGCGTGATGACCACGGAAAGTAGCAACTTCAATAACATCACGACCAAAAATAATATGTGCTAAACGAAAGCGGCGGCCAATGAGTCGGCAGTTTCTAAACAGCTGACGCACTTGTTCAGGCGTGGCGTTGGTCACAACATCGAAATCTTTAGGAGTCACACCTAATAGAAGGTCACGAACACACCCGCCTACAAGGTAAGCTTCGAATCCCCCTTTATGTAAACGATATAAAACTTTTAATGCATTTTCGGAAATGTCATTACGTGATATGGGGTGCTGGTCACGGGAAAATTTATGTACAGCAACGGCTGCCTTTGGTTGTTTCGTTTTATTGGGCATTGCGTTACGTGCCATATTTACCAAGTGCTTGATAATAACAAGGATCCTTTATCAGGGTGATTGCGTGATATGTGCAGGACGTTATTTTAGCCTATGGCGTATCTATTGGGAAACAATAGGTTGCTCATAGCCCTTTTGCTTTTATTGACCATTCATCAACAACACCCAAAGAGCCCGCATAAGCGAGCTCAACGAATGTAGTAGTTGTTAAGAACCGCGCATTTGTTTTTCGCGGATTTCCGCAAGACTTTTACAGTCGATACATAGTTCGGCAGTTGGCCTTGCTTCTAAACGGCGAATACCAATTTCAACGCCACAGGAGTCGCAATAGCCGAAGTCGTTATGTTCAATAAGCTCTAACGTTTTTTCGATTTTCTTAATCAGTTTACGCTCACGATCACGGGTTCGTAATTCTATAGCGAACTCTTCTTCTTGGGCTGCGCGATCCACTGGATCAGCATAGTTCACTGCTTCTTCTTTTAAGTTACCAACAGTACGATCAACTTCTTCGCGTAGTTGAGTACGCCAAGCTTCTAGAATACGCTTGAAATGAGCGCGTTGCTCTTCACTCATGTATCCTTCGTCAGCTTTTATAACATAAGGCTCTAAATTCGCGAGCGCAAGAATTCCATGTACTTTCTTTCCCTTAACTTCCGCCATAACTACACTCCTCCGGGAGGTCATCATAATATTCCCAAATAAAAGTTGGGTATGTATAACAGAATAAAAATAACCGTGCAATTTTGCAGCTGACCCCCTTCAATGGGGGGCACAAAACCGAATTCAAGTGCGCCAGTGTGAAAACCTTATATCTGCTGAGCTAACTTGAAAATGGGCTTCTATTACATCAATTCCAGCGGCCTTGGCTTGTTCGAGCGCAGCATTATACGTTGGATCGATCTGTTTTGCTGCATTTACGTGCGTTATTGCCGAATGAAGTACTGCATATATCACTACAGCGCGATTATTCGAGGGCTCTAGGCATAATGTTGTGAGCTCTTTTAGCTGTCGTGCTGCGCGTTCCGACCTAGCGTCTGGGAAATAGCCTAACCCACCTTGGTCATGCAAAGTAACCGATTTCACTTCAACATAACAGTCAGAAGCGTTGGTTGCTTGTAACAGAAGGTCAATACGGCTCTTTTCACCGTACCGAACTTCACGTTTAAAGATGTCATAACCACTTAAAAGTTCGGGTGGGCATTGGCGAATGGCGCTTTCAACGAGGGTGTTGGCGCGGTGTGTGTTAACGCAGATCCATTCATTGTCGGAGGTGTGGGTTAATTCCCAGGTGCGAGAATACTTCCGTTTGGGATTATCACTGACACTAAACCAAATGGTACTGCCAGGCTCGGCGCAGCCAGTCATAGCACCCGTATTCGGGCAATATACGGTGACTTCCTCACCGCAAGGTAAAATCACATCGGCAAGGAAGCGTTTATAGCGGCGTATAAGAACAGCCGAATTTAATGC
>SMEQ01000675.1_pt1 | contig 11177 bp, 10 predicted proteins | sample 2456281 | NCBI WGS metagenome assembly SMEQ01 (sample SAMN10132596, study PRJNA489261) | soil metagenome | isolation source: day1 antibiotic-loamy sand soil ammended with raw manure from dairy cow... | place: USA | collected 2015-04-01 | reverse complement strand
AACGTTAAACGAACAGTTCTGGTTCTTTTCTTTCTATATATAGTTCTTCGAGTGTGAGCTTAAGCTTTATATAATCGGGGTTGTCGAAGTATTTAGAGTTTGTTGGACATAGCTTAACGCATGCTCCGCATTTTATGCATGTTCCTGTTATTTTTGTTACATCGGTGAAATCTATACAGCCCACTGGACACACTTCTGCACATATTTTGCAGTCTATACAGTTTTCATCTGTTTTTGGTTCAACTTTTACAGTATCTTCCTTTTTATCTTCATCAACTTTTGGCTTAGTGTATGCTCTATAAGGTCTGTTTCCTTTTATTCTTAGCGTATCTAATTCATCGCACTCTATCTTTTTGTAAACACTGTCTGCAAAATGCTTTGCAATAGATAGGTCGGTATTGTCTGGTCGCTCTTTAGCCAATATAGTAGAGAAACTATGCTCTCCTATAAATGCTCCACCAGCTATTACATTGAATCCGTTTTCTATTAATATATCGTTTAACTCCAACAAAGCATCCTCATATTCTCTATTACCGTACAGCACTATTGGAATAGCCAGTGTATTGTTGCCCTTTATGGTGTTTAGGTAGCTTAGCAAGATGTTGGGCACTCTACCCGAATATACTGGTACTCCTATCAATAAGATATCATTTGATTTAAAAGTTACTCCAGTTTCTCTCTGTTTGGGTAGTGTAAAATCAACTATTTTACCTTGCTCTATGCCATTTTTCTCAACTAATCTATGGCCTATTGTTTCTACTATTGTTTTAGTTGTAGCTGTGGGGCTGAAGTACATTAGGTTTACTCTCTTCATATTTATTGCTTTGTTTTTTTTATTCAACGCTTATCAATTGTGTTATTGACTGTTTCAAAAAGTGTCGAGTTCTTTTTGAAACTTATTATCTATCACAATTTTAGAGCAAGCAATATAGTCATAATATTTTGTTGAATGATGAAATACGTATCGTCATTTTTGCAAATTACGGGTTGCTATATAATAAAAAAACAACCATAAAGCTTCGTAGTTTTGAAGCCTTATGGTTGTGTAATTTGCTGATTGTAAGATTACTTAAACGTCCATCGTACTAATCCTACATTACCAACTTGCATCTCTATTACAAGATTAATAATACTGTTTTCAATTACTTTGTAAGCAGTAATACTATTCAATGTTAGTGTTTTACCATCATCTGCCAACTTCCAAGTTCCTGTTTTTGTATCATTGCAACTATCTTTTTTGCATCTTGTTCGCAATTTGTGGCGATGTTAACACCCGCTACAGTTTTAGTTTTCAAAGTCCAACTCCTTATAATCATGTTGGTTTCCGTTGTTTCCTTTTCACATGATATGAAAATAAAACCAGCAATAACGCATACAGCAAACACGAGTAAACCCAATCTCTTTTTCATCTCTTTTGTTTTTTAATTGTACATAAAAAATCTACATGCAAAAGTAAGCTTTAGAGTGGTTGATTGTGTTACACAATTAAATTGAATAGTTGCATCATTCACACATTGGTAAAGCTGGTTTTCACTGCTTTAGAGAGTTGTTGATGCATCCAATGAAAAACGAGGGTTATTGAAGTTGTTATTCACCCATATGTGCTATTTTACGGTACAACTCTAAGTGAGTTTTAGTTGATGCATATGGATTATCGCTTGCGTAGTAATTTTTATTGGCAGAGTTTTTCACAATAATGGTGTTTGTGGTGGGGTTTACATAAATGTATTGATTGAACACGCCCATGGCCAAAAATTCACCTTCATCGCCATCTGTTATCCACCATTGGTAACCATAACCCAAGCCTTTGTCTGACGAGTTCTCGCTTTCTGGTTGTAGGTGTTCTTCTGATGCAGAAACTGATGCTTCGAACCATGCTGCCGGTACAATCTGTTTACCATTCCAATTACCTTTGTTAAGATACAGGCGTCCTATCTTAGCATAATCTCTTAAAGTAGCGTTGATACCGCCTAGCGCCATCTCCATTCCGTGTCCATCAACAAGCCAGTAGGCGTTGTATTCTGTGCCAAGAGGTTTCCATAGTTTCTCTTCAAGATAGTCGGTAAGACTTCTGCCTGTTGCTTTCACTATTATCATACCCAATACATGGGTGTCCATGCTCACATATTTGTTGTATGTGCCTGGGGTTGTTTCATTTACCATATTAGCGGTAAATTCATCTTGCGAGTCTCCTTCGACAAAGCCTACCCAATATTGCTGAATATCTGATTGTGGATCGCTGTAGGTTTCGTCAAATTTTATGCCGGACGACATTTGCAAAACGTCTTTTATTTTCACGCCCTCATAGCCAGAGCCTTTTAATTGTGGCAAGTACTCATCAACTGTTTGATGGATGCTTTTGATATGACCCTCCTCTATAGCTATGCCAAAAAGAGCTGATATATAAGACTTTGCCATAGACCACGAAATGTGTTGTATATCTTCTTGCTGACCATTCCAGTAGTTTTCATAGACGATAGTGTCGTCTTGAATAACAAGAAAGCCTTGTGTGTCAGAAGAGTCGATAAAGTGAGCCGTATTATACGTGTTCTCATTATGCACAAATTCCTCTGGAAGTGTTATGTTTTCTTTACGAGCGAATAGAAAGGGTTGATCAGACTTCTCAACTATTTTAGTGGGTAGGTACTCATCCATATTGATAAATGAGTATGCTATTTCGTCTAAAGGCATTGGGTCTCTTGGAACAAAAGTTTCGCTTTGTTTTGATGTGCAGCTAATTCCTGCAATTAAAATAATTATCAATGAGCTGATAAAGAGAGCGTGTGGTTTCTTGAAATTCATTTTTTTGTTGTCTGTTTATTAAATGTGTAAATATTTTAAATTAACGAATTGTCTTGTTAGTAGTATATTAACTTAATGCAAGTGTAGCTATGCTTCGCAACCATCTTGCAATACAGCATATACTAACACTATTGCACCAAATTTGTTTGCAATATATGAGTAAACAGTAAAGTTAATCTTTAAGTAAACTGCGAATATCTTTGTTAGTACCGTACAAAACCATAATATCTCCTTCGTTCAAGATAGTCTCGGCTTTAGCAACTCCTTCAATTTGAAATTTAGGTGATTTTTTTACTATTCCAATTTTACTTTCGTCTTTTACACTTTTCATTACAGTAAGTACAATAACATTGTAGTCTTTGTTGAACCCTATTTCCTCAATAGATTTTCCTGCAAATTTTTCGTGAATTACTACTTCCACTACACTATATTTATCGGTCAATTCAAAGGAGTCAACCAAGCCCGACGATGTTAGTTTTTTAGCCCATCTTTCGGCTGTTTCTACTTCTGGCCTTACAATTTCTGTAATTTCCATTGATTCTAAAATAGTTTCATGAATATTAGAAATTGAACGGCTTATTAGTCTTGGAACGCCCATTTTTTTAATCAAAGCCGTAGTTAACAAATTTCCACCCACATCTTCTCCTATTGCAACAATTACTACATCTGTATTTTTTAATGGCAAGCTATTCACAGCGGCCTGATGACTACAGTCTAAACATATAGCGTGGGTTATTTTATCTTTAATTTCCTCAATTTTGTCTATGTTTTTATCAACGCCTATTACCTCATGCCCTTGCTGAGTAAGCTTTTCGGCTAATGCAAATCCAAAGTTTCCGAGTCCAATAATTATAAATTTCATTGTTCTTTTATATTAGTTGATTAAAATATTTTCTGAAGGATAACGATAATTTTCTTGACGTGCTTTTTTGAATATAGCTATTAATATGGTGAGCGTGCTAACGCGCCCTAAAAACATAGTGAAAATCAAGATTAATTTGCTTGCAAAGCCCAATTGTGCAGTAATTCCTCTGCTTAGTCCAACGGTGCTATAGGCCGATACACACTCGAAGGAAATATCCAACAAGCTCTTATCGGGTTCAAAATATGAAATGCCGAAAACAGCAATAGAAATTACAAATATAGAGAGAAAAATTAATGCAAAGGCTTTGTTGACAGTTGTTGACGATATTTCTCGGTTGTATACTTCCATGCGCGTTTTTCCTCTAGCAACACTTATAATGTTGAGTATGGCTATTGCCAAAGAACTGGTTTTAATACCTCCTCCTGTAGAGCCAGGAGAAGCTCCTATCCACATCAAGAAAATAACAATTAAGACTGTTGGTATGCTTAATAATGAGGTGTCAACCGTGTTGAAGCCCGCGGTTCTTGTTGTAACTGATCCAAAAAAAGCTGTTGCTATTTTACCCATAAAGCTATGCTCTGCTAATGTATTGTTATACTCAAACAGGTAAAAAAACAGTGTTCCACCAACAATCAGAACTAAGGTTGTAATTAAAACAATTCGAGTATTGATATTGATTAGTCTTGGAACATATTGTTGTTTCTTTTTGTTGTAAAAGCCAAGTAGATAAAAAGCAATCTTGGCTTTTATAAATTTCAATAGATTAAAAACTATCGGAAAACCCAATCCTCCTAGAATAATTAATGAGGCTATTATTAAATGCATGGGGTAATTGAATTGGTAAGGACCTTCGAAGAGACTATTTTGGAGGGTAGAGAAACCAGCATTACAAAAGCCTGATACAGAATGAAACAGAGAGAAGAAAATACGTTGATTCAAAAAAGGAATGACAGCTTTGTCGATACTTTGAAATATGAATAGAGCTCCAAGTCCCTCAATTAAGAAAGTTATAAGAATTATTCTTCTCATAACAGTAAAAACCTCGGCAATCTTCTCGGTGTTTGTTACTTGACTTAGAACTATCTGATTCTCGTAGGATGAAACTCCTTTGAAAAAGTAACTAAAATAACTGGTGAAAGTCATAATTCCAATACCTCCCGCCTGTATCAATAGTAAAATGATTATCTGCCCAAACTGAGTGAAGAAAGTTCCAGTGTCTACAACAATTAAGCCTGTAACACATACTGCACTAGTTGAAGTAAACATTGCATCGATGGGTGTAATACCCGAGTGTGTTGCATTGGGAAGCATCAACAATAAAACTCCTATAATAATAATGGCTAAAAAACTTATTATAAATAATTGAGCGGGATTTAAAATTGCTTTTCTAAACCTCAATTTAATAGCAAGTAGCTCACGTATAAACACAAGTGTAATGGTGGAGTATAACCAATATAGGTGGTTGAACAAACTAGATGATTTGAAAAAGTAAAGGTCGAGATATTGGTAAATTAGAATTAGTGAAAAAGAGAAGAGAATAATATCGAATGGCAGGATTGTTAATCTTGGACGTGTTTCTTTTTGTATATATCTGCCTGATATTGAGATTGCTCCTATCAATATAGTAGCAAAATATAGGTTTAGAAACAGTTCATCGTTATGAGAATGAGAAATATAACCTATCTCATATATTAAGAGAAACATTGTCAACATGCTAACAATTATAGGCACTCTCCTAATTATTTTGACTGTTCTATTGTTTCTCAGGTCTCTGTTGTTCACCTCGTTATGAATTGAAAGTAGATTAAGACACTGTCTTTGTTATATACGTTGTAAACACATTGTTTGCGTTATATAAACAACATTCGCAAACATATAGTTTATAATAGCTTGTTATTTATAACTCACACAGTTTGCTGAAAGAAAAAACACATTAATAAAACCTCCCAAACGGAAATTGTCTTATTAATGTGTTCAAATTATAATTGGGAGCTCCCAATAGCCATCCTTCATTATCATCTGTTAAATAAAGGAGGTTGTAATAATTACTAAAGGCAGCAGTTATTTTTTACCTGCTTTCTTCATTCTTTTCTCAGCTTTTTTCTCCTTTGGAGTTTTAGTCGCTTCTTTTTTAACCGCCTTTTTAGCGTCTTGACTTTTAGCCATAATGTTGATTATTAAATCTTATTGGTTGTTTTGTTTTACCTTAGTGGCAATTGTTTCTGATATGAATTAATTGCTCTACAAACTTATTGAAAATTCTTTTGAAATATATCAATTGAGTAATATTTTTTTACTGAAAAAAGAAAATGTTTGTTTTCTGTCTGTAAAACAAACATCTTAAGTGATTGGTTGCTTGTTTTCTAAATTTCTTTATACACTTGATGGAATGGTACACGGTATCTTTCGCCATGAACGGCTTTCTCCCCATTACGAATACCACATGGAATAAGCATATTTATCTCTGCACCAGAGGGAAGATTTAGCAACTTTTTTACACGGCGACTATCAAAACCCTCCACAGCACAGGTGTCGTAACCTTCGTTGGCCATGGCAATCATAAATGTTTGAGCTGCCAGTGCACAGCTTTTGTGCACCACAATGCGCTGGTCGCATTCGCTACTATTTGTAAACATGGGGCGGAAAAGACTAACGGGCACAGTAATCATTTTACGAAACAGACCCACTAAACCAAAGAAACGGGCATAAACTAAAGGCATTAATTTGCCATAATAAACCTCGCTCTTTTTTATTCTACTTGCTTGTCTGTCTGGTGGACTGTTGCGCTTAATATTGTCGCGTTGAAAATCGAGCACTTGTTTGGCTCTACTGCGATATAAATCGCCACGAGTAACAAATACCACCAATTGATTGGCACTTGCTACAGCATTCTGAGACAGAGAGGCATACGCCATTTTCTGAATCAACTCTTTGTCTGTTATATGATAAAACTCCCACAGTTGCATGTTGGAGCTATTGGGGGCTAGTGTGGCCAACTCTAGGCAATGTTTCACCTTGGCTGTATCGAGGTTATTATCGGTTTGGTAATCGCGTATCGAACGGCGAAAATTCAAAACTGCTTCTAAATTCATGTTTGTAGTAATTGATTGGTGCTATTAAATGAGGCTAATTCTCACCTTTTTAGTTTTTAGTCGGCTGTTGTTTGTTTTATCTACAAGCTCGTGAGCTATATTGGCATGTACACCAACATAAGCAGCGTCTTGTTTTATCTCTATTACGCCCACTTGATCTTTATTAACCCCTCCTTGCTTTATAAACAACCCTGCAATATCCCCTTTTGATATTTTATCGCGTCTTCCTCCAGTTATGTATAGAGTAGTCCATTTTGTTGATGCCGCTTGAGTGGCTTTGTTTAATTCAACAACATGCAAGCTTTCGGCTTCAATTGCTTGAATATATTCTGGAAGTTCTTCGCCTTCCCAATGCAAAATATAGGCTACACCATCGCGGTTCATCCTTGCTGTACGACCATTACGATGAGTAAATTCTTTTTCGTGTGGAGGAAGATGATAATGGAGAATAAATTGTATTTCTGGAATATCTAGTCCACGCGCAGCCAAATCGGTAGATAAAAGTATTCTACTTGTTCCGTTTCTAAACTTAATGAGCGCTCGCTCTCTATCCATTTGCTCCATTCCTCCATGATAGGGTTCATGTTGAATGTTGTGGTCTGCTAGATAATCGCTTACTCGTTCTAGACCATCCCTGAAATTGCAAAAGATAATTCCTGGTTTGTTGCCTATAAAAGCAAGCGCTTTAACCAAAGAGTCTAGTTTGTCTTTCTCTGGTGAGAGGAGTGTTTTTATAGTTAACTGAGCGCTGCCTTTATCAACAAAGTTGATAAGTACTGGCCTTTGCATTCCTACAAATCTTGGTATATGGGTTTCGCTTGTAGCGGAGGTTAGAATTCTTTGTCTTACATTGGGGAGTGCATCAATAATTTCGGTCATCTCCTTTTCGAAACCTATCTCCAACGATTTATCGAATTCGTCTAGTACTAAGGTGTTTATATACTGCAAAGGAAATCTGTCTCTCCTTATTCTATCGGCTACTCGTCCGGGTGTTCCAATAAGAATGGCGGGACGGTGTCTTAAGTCAATCTTGTCTTGTGCACCTGAGCGACCGCCATATACAGCGTTTACTTTAAAACCCGAACCCATATTGCGGGCTACTTGTTCTATTTGTTGTGCCAACTCTCTAGACGGCACAAGTATAAGAATTTGAATCTCTTCGCATTCCGTATCAAGTGTCTCAATTAGTGGCAATAAGAAAGCCAGCGTTTTACCCGTTCCAGTAGGTGAAAGCAGCACCACATCGGCTTTAGACCTGATGGTTTTGCTTGCCTTCTCCTGCATGGGATTGAGCGCTGTAATTTCGAATTTATCTAAAAACGATTCTGTATTATTATTATTATTTATATTTTCTGACATTTACTATATGTGTTCTAATTATATGCTACGGGTTGCTTTCTTGCTTTAGTTGCTTGTTCGAAAGCATAACCCATTTTTAAAAGTTTATCTTCTTGGTATGGTCTTGCAATAAATGTAAGACCTGTTGGTTCTCCTGTGTCTTGATAACCCATTGGGATAATTAAACAAGGATATTTAGCTGCAGCAGCAAAACCAGCATTCATATTATCAATAGATAATATGGCATCTAGTTGATGCGCTTGCATGGGTGTTTCAAAATAGCGAACCCCTTCGCTGTGCAGTCTTTCTCTCAATTGAGCATGCTCCTCTGGTGTGAGTTGTAATGCTACAATTCCTTCAAAAAGAGCTTGCTCATAAGGAATTCTCTGAAAAGAATCTTCATTATTGTACGCCACAATTTCTTCTACTGAGCGTTGTGTAACACCATCATTGGCATATTTGTTTAAATAATGGGGTAAATCTACCTTCATATCGGCACTCAATAAGTCATTAAATCCATCGAAGTTTATATCAATGGGTTCAAATTCAATAGCGATTCCTCCCAACGAAATAATTTTCTCAACGTTTTCTTTGTACAATGGGTTTGATAGCAATCTTGTGATTACTCCAAATCTCAATCCATCGATTGTTGCAGTGCTTAAATCTTTTAGGTAGTCTCTGTTTTCAGGAATATCTTTAGGTGCCACATCTTCAGCGTCTTTGCCACTCATTGCCGATAGTAAAATAGCATTGTCTACAACATTTCTAGTCATTGGGCCAGGAGTATCTAAAGTGCTTGCCAGTGGAATTCCTCCACTACGGCTCAATAACCCAACAGTTGGTTTAAGCCCTACAAGAGAGCTTTTAGCCGATGGCGATAGAATAGACCCTGAAGTTTCTGTGCCAATAGCTGCTACAGCATAGTTAGCTGCCATTGCTACACCGCTGCCAGAGCTAGAGCCGCCAGTGTCAAACTCTCTACGACCATACGCGTTAAGTGTTTGTCCACCTAAAGCACTAAAGCCATTGGGACCTCCTGTAAACAGAAAGTTGGCCCATTCGCTCAGGTTTGTTTTACCCAAAACAATGCCACCTTTTTCTTTTATTCTCTCCACTACAAACGCATCGGGTGCTATATTGTTTCTTAAAAAATAACTGCCTGCTGTAGTGGGCATTCCTGCGGCGTTTATATTGTCTTTTATTAGTATAGGCATTCCATAAATGAAGTGTTTTTCTGCTGTTTTGTTTTTGTCTCTTTCTCTAGCTTCTTCTACTGCGTTGGGGTTGAGGGCGATAATGGCGTTTAGCATCTTATCTTTGTTGTTCTCATACTTTACTATTCTATACAAATACCATTGTGTGAGCGCTTCATAAGTGAGATTGCCACTGGCTATATTCTTTTGAATAGTGGGTATATCTTGTTCCAAAATAAGAGGTTTCAGCTTCTGATACTTCTCTTCGGAGAAATCTTTTATCTGCTTAGCAACATTTTTCCATAGATCATTTTTATCAAGCGTTTGAGACTGAATAAGTTTAAATCGCATTTTCACCTGTTCGTGATTTTCATTTTCAGCTATTTCTTCCGTCTCATCATACGGAGTCCATACTGGTATAGCTTCTTTAGGTGCTTGTTTGCAAGCAAATACCAGTGCAACAAGAATAAGAGTAAAATAATGTTTTCTCATAATACATGGTTGTTTTAAATGAAGTGATTTACTAACTATATATTTTTATCTTTCATGCAAGAGTTGCCCGCTAGCCAGCCTGTTGAATAAGCAATTTGCAGATTATATCCTCCTGTTTCAGCATCCAGGTCTATCATCTCACCCGCAAAATAGAGTCCCTTTACAATTTTAGACTCCATTGTTTTTTGGGTTATTTCTTTTGTGTTTATTCCACCAGAGGTGATAATGGCCTCTTTGAAAGAGCGATAACTCGATATTTTAAAAACAAGATTTTTAAGAAGATGTAGAATCTGTTTCCGCTCTTTCGAGGAAACCTGATTACACTCCTTTTCGGTATTAATATTAAGAAGATCAACAAATACTGGAATCATGCTAGATGGTAACCAGAGTTTAAAAATATTGAGAAGCTTCTTATTTCCATGCTCATTTAAATCACGTATTAGTCTGGCATCTAGCTTTTGCTCATCCAATGCGGGCTTTAGGTCGATGGCTATTTCCACCCTGTTTTTATCTTGCAATTCTCTCACAACCTCTCTGCTTAAAGTGAGAATGATGGGCCCTGACAAACCGAAATGAGTAAAAATCATCTCCCCAAAATCGTCTGCTCTTTTCTTGCCATTGACCCACACAGTTGCCTTTACATTTTTAAGGTTAAGACCTTGTAGTTTTTGAGCAAGATCACCCTCAGTTTCAAGCGGCACCAATGCTGGTCTTGCCCTTTCAATAGAATGTCCTACATTTCGTGCCAGTTCGTATCCTTCGCCATTAGAGCCAGTTGCTGGATATGATTTTCCTCCTGTTGCAATAATAACATTATTGCTCAGAAACTTTTGACCGTTTGCTTTTACGCCCTTTATGATGTTGTCTTCAACTATCAATTCTTCAACCCTGTGGCCACAACGAATATCTACTTTATAACTATTTACCCACTGTAACAGTGCATCTAATACATCTTTGGAACGGTTGCTTGCAGGAAAATAACGTCCACCACGCTCCAGTGTGCTTTCAACGCCATGCTCTTTAAGCAATTCTATAATATCTTTCGAGAAAAAAGAGGAGAATGCACTGCGTAAGAATCGTCCATTAGGGTACACATGTTTTATAAATTCGCTTATTGGGGCATCGTTGGTAATATTACATCGGCCTTTGCCAGTAATAAGTAGTTTGCGTCCTTCGCGTTTCATCTTTTCCAACACCAACACCTTGCCACCCAGCTCTGCTGCTCTTCCTGCTGCTAATAATCCTGCCGGACCAGCTCCTATTACAATAACATCAAAATTACTCATTACTAAAAGGTGTTGTTTAAAGTGTGAAACGAAATGGTTGCTCTTTTTCTCATTCTTATCAATATTTTATTTGTAGTTCTCTTTTTTTATTAGTTTTCTTTTTAGTCCT
>SMEQ01001285.1_pt1 | contig 11181 bp, 8 predicted proteins | sample 2456281 | NCBI WGS metagenome assembly SMEQ01 (sample SAMN10132596, study PRJNA489261) | soil metagenome | isolation source: day1 antibiotic-loamy sand soil ammended with raw manure from dairy cow... | place: USA | collected 2015-04-01 | reverse complement strand
GCAAAAAAAGAGAACTCTGTAATTGAATATGAGGACAATTACGAAACAAAATATCAAGGTTTTAACCCAAATGAGCCCGAGTCGTACATAATATTTGAGTTTATGTCTAATAAGTTTTTAGAACAGAGCCTCAACTTTGCAACTCTTACTCAACATGAACTTGTGAATGGAGCAAAAAGAACCAATAGAAATGTAAGGCAAGCGGGTTTTTTAGTGTTGCGTGAAATTGGAATGCCAAGTGTTCTTATTGAATTGGGATATATAAGTAATCCTGCCGAAGAAAAATATTTGAACAGTACACAAGGTCAAAACGCTTTAGTAAATTCTATTTATAATGCATTTACAGAATACAAAAAAGAATACGACAAAAGAAATAAGTACGCAGTTTTAGGAATTACAGACTCGGTAGATACACCTGATAACAATCAACATCAATCTGCGACAAGCAAGAGTAGTTCGAAAATTGAATATAGAATACAGTTTCTAACTTCGCCTCGTAAATACAACGCAGGATCGCGTGCATTTAAAGGGCTAGACAACATAGAGTACTATCAAGATGGCAATACTTATAAGTACACCTATGGAAGTGCTGAAAACGAAAAAGATTTATTGCCATTATTAAGAGAAGTAAAAACAAAGTTCAAAGATGCTTTTATAGTTGAATTCCAAGATGGAAAACGAATTAAATAAACATTCTTGTAAAGACATAAACACAATATAAATTATGAAAAACTGGAGTAAAAATGTGAGAATAGGAGTTGCTTTTTTAGTAAGCCTAGTAATGATATATTTTGGCATCAACTTTTTGAAAGGTGTAAACATCTTTAAAACCCAAAACACCTATATCTCTGTATTCGACAATGTATTCAATCTGAATATATCCTCTCCTATATTAGTAAATGGCTATCAAGTGGGTTTAATAAACTCAATAAACATGATGGAAAACGACTCAATGAATCTTGCCGTTGAAATAAGACTCGACAAGGGGTTTAGAGTAAAAAAAGGCAGCAAGCTTGAGTTTAGTACAGATTTCTTAGGCTCGTCATCTGTTAGCCTATTGGTAAATCCATACAGTACCGAGTACTTATCGCCAGGTGATACTATTGCGGGTACAAGAGCAGTAGGATTGATGGATGGTGTAGCAAAAGTAATACCTAAAACAGACTCTATAATGGCTAGACTAGATTCTGTGACTATTGCGCTTCAAACTTTAGCAACAGACCCTTCGTGGCTAACCACTATAGAGTCTATGAGTAAAACTATGAAGCAACTAGAGGCCTCTAGCAGTAGCTTAACAAAAGTAATGGCTAATCTTGAAGATGATATGCCCACAATTGGCAATAATCTTGCAGAGATTACTACCAATTTCAAGCAAGTAAGCAAAGACTTAACTGAGCTAGATGTAAACAAAACGTTCAATACGTTAGACTCAACATTGGTAAACCTCAAGCACTTGTCCGAAAGCTTAACCAGCAAAGACAACTCACTTGGTAAACTCACCAACGACACACAGCTTCACGACAGCTTAACAAGCACTATCAACAGTGCAACTCAGTTGCTTGAAGATATAAGGAAGAACCCAGAAAAGTATCTTAGCGTTAGGTTGCGCTTGTTCTAATCAAAAAACACTCTATTTACAAGAATAAAATATGTTTTTTTCATCGGGTTTAGGCTTGATGTAAAAAACATATACATACCTCACATAAGGCTATCAAACATTCTCGCAACAGGCAACTTTAACAATAACATCAAAGTTGAAGAGTGTAAATGCACCACTTACGAATATTTGCAAAAAACCATTTATATATCACAAACAACACCGTTAAAAACCCCTATTAAGATTTATTCTAAATAAAGGTTTGCAATATAATTCAAGCTAAGTGCTGACTATAAAGGTATTCGAACACTATAATGCAAGTTATCAAAAGCTGTGTATAAATTGTTGATAACGTTTGCAACTCACTGATAATCAACAGCGGCATAGTTGATAAAGGTTACAATCGCCTGTAAGCTAAACTGATATAATTAGCTCACTGATTACTAAAGAACTGTTCAGCTTACATGTTTGGAATAGAAGAATAGATTTTGAATTGTCGATTATTTTGGCAAAATTTGCACAAGAATTAGGAAAATCACTCACACAATAATATACTCATCTCAATATATAATGAAAACTGATTTTAGAAGTTTATGGACTAACTGTCTCATAATTATAAAAGATAATATCTCTGAAGCAGCATATAATACATGGTTTGCACCTATTGTACCTATAAGCTATCGCGATAATATATTTACAGTTCAAGTTCCTAGTCAGTTTTTTTATGAATACTTAGAAGAAAAGTATATCGATCTTATTCAGCGAACTCTTCACCGTGTGATGGGCGAAGAAACTATTCTAAACTACAGAGTTGTTGTGGCCTCTGATAGTGATACGGCAATTGAAATAAGAGGTGAGTCTAAAAAACAATCGTTTCCTAAGCCATCAGTTCCTCAAACAAACAAAGTACCGAGTCCTTTTAATAGAGTAGAGCCACAGGAATTTGATTCGCAAATAAACACCAAGTATAGTTTTGATAACTTCTTTGAAGGAAACAGCAACAAACTTGGTCGTACTGCGGCAGAAGCCGTTGCTGAAAATCCAGCAAAGACTGCTTTCAACCCTCTGTTTATTCATGGTTCTTCGGGTGTAGGAAAAACGCATCTTTGCCACGCTATTGGCGCTAAAATAATGGAGAAGTTTCCAGAGAAGAAAGTTCTATACCTATCGGCCCACTTATTTAAAGTACAGTATACAGATGCTACCCGCTTTAATACAGTGAACGACTTCATCAACTTTTATCAAGGAGTTGATATTCTTATTATTGATGATATACAAGAATTGTCGGGTCTTATTAAAACACAGAATACTTTTTTCCATATATTCAATCACCTACATCAAAACAACAAGCAACTTATTATGACATCTGACCGTGCTCCAATGGATATGGCTGGTGTAGAAGAACGTTTGTTGACAAGATTTAGATGGGGACTTACAACACAGCTTGAACGTCCTGAGAAAGATTTGAGAAAAATAATCTTGCAACAAAAGATTATTGCCGATGGGTTAGAGATTTCTGAATCTGTAATTGACTACATTGCCGAAAATGTTACAGACAATGTGCGCGACCTAGAAGGTATAGTAGTATCGCTAATGGCGCACTCAATTATAAATGACACCGAAATCGACCTTACCCTTGCTCGCAGAGTGATAGAGCAAAGCATTAAGTTTGAGATAAAGAAAATTACTGTTCAGAAAATTCAAGAAGTTGTTTGCGACTACTTCAATATTAAGAGAGACCTTATTCAATCTAGATCGCGGAAACGCGAAATTGTGCAGGCACGACAAGTAGCTATGTATTTTACTAAAACACATACCGAGATGTCGCTCGCTCAGATTGGTTCGCACATCGGAAAGCGTAATCATGCAACAGTACTTCACGCCTGCAATAATATTAGGGGCTTGATTGAGGTTGATAAAACATTTCGCTCTAACATTGATGAAATTGAACGAATACTACACACGTAATTCTGTTTACTCTACACCACCAATTGCTTATTGCTTGTTGCCATCTACGTGAAAAGTGAAGTTAAATCTATATATTTGTATAAGATTTCATATTCAACCTATTCATATGCGCAATATATTACTTACTCTTTCCATTCTTCTTTCATGGATTTCGTATGCCCAACAACCACTTAAAATTGCAGTTATAAGCGACACGCACTATTTGTCGGCTAAACTAGCAAAAGATGGGCCTGCACTCCAAAGATTCGAAAGTGCGACAGGTAGAAACGTTAAAGACTTGCACCAAGTACTCTCTCAAGTGATTTCTGAGCTAGAAGCCTACAGCCCCGACATTGTACTCATAGCAGGAGATATAACCAACCACGGCGAACGAGAGAGCCATCTCGATTTTGTTGCAAAGCTAAAACCTATAACAGAAAACGATACACGCATTTTTGTTGTTCCTGGCAATCACGATGTGAATGTTCCGAATGCTAAAGCATACATTGGAGACAAACCAACCCCCACCTTATCTATTTCAGCACTAGAGTTTGAACAAATATATGCGCCCTTTGGCTATAACCAAGCCTTAAGAAGAGATACTGCATCGCTTAGCTACCTTGCAGAGGTGAATGACAGTATATGGCTTTTAGGCATAGACAGCAACAAGTATAGCCAGCACACTACATCATCTATTTCATCAGGTAGGATTCTTCCAGCAACAATGAATTGGGTGCTCGAAATATTGGAAGAAGCAAAATCAAAAAACATTTTGGTGATGGGCATGATGCATCATGGCTTAGTAGAACACATGCCTTATCAATCGATGCTTATGCCCGATTATTTAATTGACAATTGGAAAAGCACTGCTGAGATACTTGCAGACAATGGTCTAAAGATTATATTCACAGGGCACTTCCACTCCAACGACATTACATTGCTCACCTCACCCAAAGGAAAAAAAATATATGATATAGAGACAGGTAGTTTGGCGGGATATCCTTTCCCTTACCGATTGATGACATTGGAAAACAACAAACTTAATATCGAAAGTTACTTCATAGACTCAATTCCGGGCAACCCAAACCTACAAGAAGAGTACCGCATAAAGAGCGAAAACATAGGCCGCCGTATAGCGCAGTCAAAAACAAACTCAATGTCATTGCCCATTCCAAGTGAATTGAAAGATACATTGATTGATTTGATGGTAAAAATGCAAATTCTACATATGAAAGGCGACGAAAAAATGGACGTTGAAATGGAACAGATGATTGAACAATTAAAGGAGCTGCTAGGTGACCCCAGTGCTGATATCGATTCGTTTAAACTAGACTTCCCACCAGCTGATAATTTTGTAGAGATTGAGTTATGAAAAAGGTAAAGAAAAAAACACCCCTATCTTTGTTTATGCAAAAGGGAGTAATAGAGGTTGGGTGTGACGAAGCTGGGCGCGGATGCTTGTCGGGTCCTGTATTTGCTGCTGCAGTTATATTGCCACCAAACTTCAATTGCGAGCCACTAAACGATTCGAAACAACTATCCGAAAAAACACGCAATGAGTTGCGCATTATCATAGAGAAAGAGGCCACTGCCTTTGCTGTTGCACATTGCACTCCGAAGGAGATTGACGAAATAAATATATTGTGGGCATCGGTTGAAGCAATGCATAGAGCAATAGCTAAGTTAAAGATTACACCTCAACACATACTTGTAGATGGTAACAGATTTAAGCCCTACAAAGACATACCGCATACTTGTGTGGTGAAGGGCGATGGCAAGTATATGTCTATTGCGGCCGCATCTGTTTTGGCTAAGACCTATCGCGATGAGCATATGAAAAACCTACACAACGAATTTCCCGATTATGGATGGGACAAGAACAAGGGCTACCCCACACGCATACATCGTGAGGGAATAGCAAAGTGCGGCATAACTCCTCACCACAGAAAAAGCTTCAACCTAAATCAAAACAGCTCTGATAAAGAAGAGTGACGTGGTATGTTGAGCTTGTAGAAATACAGTATTTGCTCTTTTACTACTAAGACTCCACAGCTTTCATAGACAACTGAACACGCTTGCGCTCAGTATCTACCGACATCACCTTTACCTGTACATACTGATGAAGCGACACCACTTCTGTTGGGTTTGAAACAAACCTATTGGCCAATTCTGAAATATGCACCAACCCATTCTCTTTAATACCAACATCAACAAAGCATCCAAAGTTGGTAATATTAGTAACAATACCCGGCAACACCATTCCCTCGTTCAAATCATTAATAGTTTTCACATCAGGATTAAATTCGAAGGACTCCACTTTACTACGCGGGTCACGTCCTGGTTTTTCCAATTCCTCTAAGATATCTTTCAAAGTAGCCAACCCGACAGTATCTGTTGAGTATTTCTTTAAATCGATCTTCTCTTTCAATGATTTGTCATTAATCAACTCCTTCACAGTACAGTTTAAATCTTTAGCAATACTCTCCACTACCTTGTAGCTTTCGGGGTGAACGGCAGAGTTGTCCAACAAGTTCTTGGCATTGGGTATACGCAAAAAACCTGCACATTGCTCAAACGCTTTTGCTCCCAATCGAGGTACTTTCATCAACTGTTTACGCGATTCAAATGCCCCATTCTCTGTTCTGAAGTCCACAATGTTTTGTGCTAAAGACTCACCCAAACCAGATACATACACCAACAGATGCTTACTGGCAGTATTCAAGTTTACACCCACAAGGTTTACACAACTCTCAACAGTTTGATCCAATGATTTTTGCAGTTTCCCCTGATCCACATCGTGTTGATACTGCCCTACCCCAATTGCTTTGGGGTCTATCTTTACCAATTCTGCTAAGGGGTCGCACAAACGTCGTCCAATAGAGACTGCACCCCGCACTGTAACATCATAATCAGGAAATTCTTCGCGAGCAATCTTAGAGGCTGAATAAACTGAAGCTCCATTTTCACTTACCACAAATACCTTCACCTCTGTTTCGTAACGCAAATTGGTAATAAAACGCTCCGTCTCTCTACTTGCCGTGCCATTTCCAATAGAAATTGCACAAGCTTCACAATTTTATTGCCTGCCTTTTTAAACTCATTTCTTGGAGGATGTGGATAAATGGTTTCGTTGTGCAACAAATTACCCTGTTCATCTAAACACACCACCTTACAACCACTTGCAAAACCAGGGTCGATAGCAAGCACACGCTTCTGACCCAATGGTGGAGCCAATAACAACTGACGCATATTCTCCGCAAAAACTGCAATGGCTGCCTCATCTGCTTTCTCTTTAGAGAGTTTAGCAAACTCGGTCTCCATCGATGGTTTCATCAATCGTTTGTAACCATCTTTCACTGCCTCTTCTACATAATCGGCCGCCTCAGATGAGTTGGTTACAAATCGTTGTGTCAATCTTTTTACACAAAACTCATCGTCTGCAGCAATAGACACACGCAAAAACCCTTCCGATTCGCCACGACGAATTGCCAACAATCTGTGTGACGGACAGCGAGAAAGCAGTGCAGAGAAATCGAAATAATCGCTATATTTCTCACCCTCTTCCTCTTTTCCTTTTATTACTTTAGATGTTATTTCTGCTTCTCGCTCATAAATGCTCCTCACATCTTGACGAGCACGCGCATCTTCGTTTACCCATTCGGCTACAATATCAGAAGCACCCTTAAGAGCATCCTCTGTTGTTTCCACCTCATCTGTTACAAATGCTTTTGCTTTATCTGCAGGAGAACCAAACTGTTGGTTCATCAAGCAAGTAGCTAAATCTTCCAACCCCTTTTTGCGAGCAATTTCTGCACGTGTTTGCCTTTTGGGTCTATATGGCAGGTATATATCTTCCAATATTGTGCTGTCCCAACAGTTTGCTATCTTATCGCTCAACTCGGGAGTCATCTTTTCTTGCTCAGTAATAGTAGCTACAATAAATTCCTTTCTCTTTTCGAGCTCTTTGTAGTTTTCGTAGAGAGATTTAATATTCTCTACTTCCACTTCATCAAGTCCGCCTGTTGTATCTTTTCGGTAGCGACTAATAAAAGGGATAGAAGCGCCATCCTTCAGAAGATTGATGGTGCTTTCTACATTGTTTATATTGAGGTTAAGAGACTTTGATATGAGTGACGATATAATTGACATAATATAGACAGTATATAAGTTGTTTGTTAGTTTGATATACAAAAGTAAAGAAAAATATGGAACATATTCATTATCTTTGTGTTCAAATGCGGTTTGCAAAGAGCTACCCGCTGCAAACAAAAGACAACTAATAGCTCGCACACAAGTTAAAACAACATGAGCTATAGTTATTTACAATGAGAGAGAGAGAAAACAACATAGCAAACAACATGACTTCTTTTGAGCTAACTCATCCAGGAGAAGTGATGAAAGAGGAACTCGAATATAAAGGTATCTCTCAAAAGCATTTTGCAGAAATCACTGGTGTTTCTTACACCATGTTGAACGACATACTAAACGGCATACGCGCTATAAGCACAGACTTTGCTTTAATGTTAGAAGCAACAACAGGAATAAGTGCGGAAATGTTAGTAAACATGCAAACTCGATACAATTTGCAAATAGCACGAAGTAAAAAAATGAACATGAAACGCTGGGAGATTCTAAGAAAAAACTGCGCCTCCCTACTATAACTATATTATGGCAAAACTAAAATCAGTCTATTTTTGCAGCAATTGCGGCAATGAATCACCTAAATGGATGGGCAAATGTCCTGCCTGTGGCGAATGGAGTACCTATGTAGAAGAGTTGATACGCAAAGATAGTGCGGCAGCAGCGATAGAAGACACCCGCTCTTTTTCGAGTGGAAGAAACTTACCTCAATCCCTGAAAGATATAAGGGCAGACGAGGAGCCTCGCATAGATATGCTAGACAATGAGCTAAATCGTGTGTTGGGAGGCGGTCTTGTGCCTGCATCTCTTGTGCTAATTGGTGGTGAACCGGGCATTGGCAAATCTACATTGGTTTTACAAACTATCTTGAAGCTACAGTCTATCAAATCGCTCTATGTGTCGGGTGAAGAGAGTGCACGTCAGTTAAAACTTAGGGCAGAACGCCTAAACATAGAGAACGATAATTGCTTGATTGTGTGCGAAACCAATCTAGATAAGATATTTGAACATATAAAAAACACCCAACCCCAATTAGTTATTATAGACTCGATACAAACAATGTATAGCGACTCTTTGGAGTCGTCACCTGGCAGTATATCGCAAGTGCGCGAGTGTGCAAGTGCTATACTCAAGTTTGCAAAGCAATCAGGCGTCCCCACCCTAATGGTTGGGCATATTACAAAAGATGGTAGTATTGCAGGGCCAAAGGTGTTGGAACATATTGTTGATACAGTATTGCAATTTGAAGGAGACCAACATTATATGTACAGAATACTGCGCAGTATAAAAAACCGTTTCGGAAGTACAGCTGAGTTGGGTATTTATGAAATGAATCAATCGGGTTTGCGAGAAGTAAGTAATCCATCGGAAATGCTTCTTACCAAAAACCACGAGGAGCTAAGCGGAGCAACAATCTCCGCTACAATAGAAGGGGTTCGTCCTTTTCTTATTGAGACACAATCTTTGGTAAGCTCGGCTGCTTATGGCAATCCACAACGCTCGGCAACTGGCTTCGATATTCGTAGAATGAATATGCTACTTGCAGTATTAGAGAAACGCGCTGGATTTAAACTGGCTCAAAAAGATGTATTCTTGAATATTGCAGGAGGATTAAAAATAAACGATCCAGGAATGGACCTATCTGTCATTAGCGCTATACTTTCGTCGAGCTTAGATATTGCTGTTGCTAAAGACACTTGCTTGGCTGGCGAGGTGGGTTTGTCGGGCGAGATACGCCCTGTGAACCGCATTGAACAACGCATTTTTGAAGCAGAGAAGTTGGGATTCTCACGAATTATTATTCCTGACAACAACTTGAAAGGCTTTACCTCTAAGGTTTCAATCAAGATTGAAACAGTTCGCAAAGTAGAAGAGGCTTTCAGGCTATTATTTTCTTAAAGTGTATAGCGCTGATAGTAATACAACTACAACTACACTCTACATTATTATCAACTATATTTTTTTATTGTAGAAAATAATATTATCTTTGCAATCGCTTTTCAAAAGCACCGGTACCTTGGCCGAGTGGCTAGGCAACGGTCTGCAAAACCGTCTACGGCGGTTCGAATCCGCCAGGTACCTCAACACAAATCAGTGGAAACCCTTGTAAGATATGTTCTTATGAGGGTTTTTTTGTGCTTAATAATAAATTGGTATCTGAATTAATACCCAATAAAGCCTCGAAGAGCCGATATTTGCATGCAACAAAAAAAACTCACAACGCAGATTTTCTAATCTAGTTGTGAGTTAAATAATATACTCTTTGATTGCTATCCTCTTTTATAACAACCAAAAAGATTTACTTTCTAATTGAGCTTATTAATATTCGAATCTAACCACCCAATGCGTTTCTCTACAAAAGTTACCAAATAATTGATCTCTGCTTTGTAAGAACCACTTACTCTGCTTGTATTCCAATCTACTTTATTAATAACCCATCCAGCCTCATTACTCTCTTTAGTACTAAAATTACGAGTTTGAGCATCATCTAGCATTAAGGCGCGCTCTTTTATAAAGTTGGGCAATTTGTCTAACTGTGGCTTTAGCTCATTCCATCTATCTTTTAGTTCTGATACAAACTGTGGGTCTTCGAAAAAACGATCAAACCAAGGAGAACATGTTTTAATATACCAACCATCCCATCCTGTAGAAGATGCACCCTGCTCCCAAGTAATATGATCTGCATTGCCGAAAGCTAAATCAAAATCCCATACTAGAGGTTGTTCTATCTTGCCATTTCTACGAATAGCCATATAACAACTACCTCGCATATTTCCATCAACATTTTTAGACAACTCCTGCACAATATAATAATTAATAAACGACTCCACATCTATATATTTACGATAACCATTTTCTGAATCTCTGTAGTTTTCTGAATATAAAACCTCCTCAGCAAGATTATAATAGCTCTGCACATAGTTAAATTGCTCAACAGTAGGCTTCTTGGGGTCTTTGAACATAATTGGAAGTTTAGCCCTTTCTGTTTTGAATTTATAAGCCTCATCAAAATGAAAATCTAATTCAAGAAAATAGCCCCCTGTTAATGCCTCTCCTGAAATATCTGTAGGCTTAACCAATTCAATATCGAATCGATCCTTTGACACCGTTACTTGCTCTGTCATTGTATATACACCCTGATATGCTTCATTGAGATAGAGTTCGAAGCTAACAGACGAAGGAGTCCAACTCATTTCGGCAATCCGGGATATTTCAAAAGCTGTGATATTTCTCAAAAAAGTTTTGTCGAAATAATTGGCCAATACTGCCCATTCTCTATGACTGCTCATGCCAAAAAGTGGAGCTTTGGTATCTAATTTCAATTTGTATGGTTTTTTAGGCATTCCCCAAGTAGAATTGCCCCTTCCCCTAATTGACGTTTTGCCCTCAAAGTTGTCGTATTTTCCATCACCATCAATTTTTATAGTAGCTTCCACATAGTTTTCCTTATCTAAGATAGGCGCACCTCCTCTTGTATTGATATAAACACTGGGAAT
>SMEQ01001386.1_pt1 | contig 11198 bp, 9 predicted proteins | sample 2456281 | NCBI WGS metagenome assembly SMEQ01 (sample SAMN10132596, study PRJNA489261) | soil metagenome | isolation source: day1 antibiotic-loamy sand soil ammended with raw manure from dairy cow... | place: USA | collected 2015-04-01 | reverse complement strand
TCATACCAGCGTGCCAAGCGTATTAAATGCCCTACAGCTAAGAGTAAAAACAACACACCGATCACAGCATGACGCTGTAGTGCCCAGCCGCCTGCATAGCACAGCACTACTAATAAGGTGCCATACAAAAGCGCGTGCTCTAGCCATGGCCATGCTTGTACGCCATGCGGGCGCAATAAACCACGCTGAGTAAAGAAAGGTATAACACGCCCACCAATGATGCACATAATGGCACCTACGGCCCACACACCTCCCAACACCGCCTGCCGCTGTAACGCCTCATCGGCATTTACCACACCGAACAAAACCACAGCATTCAGCGCGGACAGCACCAACAAAACCAACACCAAGGGGTAATTTCGTACTTGGCGCACCGGCCAAACACTGCGCGCCATTTGCAAAGCAACGAGAGGAAAAAACAAACCATTAAGTATCAAAAAAACCGGCTCCGGCACATTCACAAACCACGCTAGCCGCGCCGCAACCCAGATTAAAGTAAGTCCTAGCAGCAGATTACCAGACAACCCCGGGACTCCTGTCCATGTCTGCACCGCAGTGAGTAAAAATCCGGCTATTATTGCCCCAACAAAACCGAATAACAGCTCATGTCTATGCCATGCCAACCAATTTCCTGTGGGCTGCCAATCCACAAAATAGCCATTAAGCGCCAGCAACCACAACGGCACAACTACCGCGGCCAATAGAGCACCTAAAAAGAAAAATGGTCTAAAACCCAAACGCAAAAACGGGGTAATCTTTAATGCTTTTGAGCGATCGAGTAACTGCATTGCTAGTCCCACCCTAGTTAATTCCCAGTAATATAGTCAACTATACAGTTATTTTACTAGGTCCGGAATACGAAACTTGTTCAAAGTCATGTTTCTTGCGCAAAAAAAAACGCCACCTGCTTAGGTGGCGTTTTTAATTCTAGGTTAGATTAACGCAAACCTTGAATGTAGCTTGCTAATGCCTTGATGTCTTTGTTACTAAGCTTTTCAGCTACTCCACGCATAACCATGGCATCACCATCATTAGTGCGGTCGCCTTCGCGGAAGTCAGTTAATTGCTTAGCTGTATAGCCAGCCTGTTGTGCACTTAACTTAGGATAAAAAGCCAAATCCATGCCCTCGCCCGTAGGGGTATGACAACCCGTACATGCAGGTACACCGTCATTTATTTTTCCACCACGGTAAAGCTCTTCACCGCGCGCAGCTAACTCGGGTTCAGCTTCACCCAGAGTTGATACTTGGCTTGAGTACCAAGCTGCAATATCAGCCATGTCCTTATCAGACATCGCAGTAAGCATGCCCGTCATTTCTACAACAGGACGCGCACCCGATTTAATATCCTGCATTTGCTTAAGCAAATAGCGCTGTCCCTGACCTGCTAGTTTTGGGTAGGTCGGCATCAAAGTGCTATTGCCATCTTGGCCGTGGCAGGCAGTACAAAGGAGAATTTTATCCTTACCCGCTTCTGCGTTCCCAGCGGCCTGTGCAAGGCCTGTGATACCCAAGGTCAACAGCAGACTCACTATAATTTTGTTCATCAGCTAAATCCAACTACGGCTAAAAGTAAATTTTTACCGGAGTAATCTAGTTGCCCGAGCAGGCAATCTGATAACCCTCGGCGTGCAAATTATGCAGGCATCATGTTCAACCCACAAATAATAAATTGTAGATTAACACAATCCAATTGATGCACATAATTTTTCACATTATATACTGCACATAATAAAACTGAAATGATCCCGCCTCTTGCGATTTTGGAATCCCTATGCAAATCAAGAATATTGTCACCGGCCTTTGCCAAAAAGCTCAGTTCCTCATCAGTGCTACCCGACTCGATCAGTGCCCTGCAGACGAGGGTGTTGAAATAGCTTTTGTCGGGCGCTCTAACTCGGGCAAATCAAGTGCGATCAATTGCCTCACGAAGACAGGTCTTGCGCGCACGTCCAAAACACCTGGCCGCACTCAACTCTTAAACTTCTTTAGCCTTGATGAGCATCGACGCTTGGTTGACCTGCCCGGTTATGGCTACGCAAAAGTACCCATGCCGCTTAAGCAGCACTGGCAAAAGCATTTAAACTCGTATTTAAGTAACAGGAAAAGCCTAGTGGGTGTAGTGCTGTTGATGGATATTCGCCATCCATTTACACCCTTTGACCAGATGATGTTGGATTGGGCGCAAACCAACAAAATGCCTGTGCATATTTTGCTGACCAAAGCAGACAAGCTCACCTATGGCGCTGGCCGCACTGTGTTACTGAAGACACAAAAAGAACTCAACGAGAACTGGTCTGACACTGCCAGCATCCAGCTTTTTTCTGCAACCAAAAGGCTGGGCTTAGATGAAGCCTATCAACAGCTGGCACTATGGTTAGAGATTTCTGCCGAGGTACAAGGCACTGAGCAAGCCGACTAAGACACTTGCACTTAATTAGTGTTGGCTTGTTGTTCTTTAGAAAAACGTACGAAAAAGCGCAGTTTACATGTGTAAATGAGCATTTTGAGTACGTTTTTAACGCAGTGGTAGCTACGCAGGTAGTTATTCAGAGGCTTCTTTAATTCGAGCCAGTAAGAGTTTTGCTGGTTCTGGCTTACCGTAAAAATACCCCTGATGTAAGGTGCAACCTATTGAGTAGAGGTACTCCTGCTGCTCCTTGGTTTCTACACCCTCAGCCACAACCAACAGTTCAAGGTGCTTAGCTACGGCCATCATGGTTTCCACCAACAGCGCATCACTTGAATCCTGCGGTAAGTTTTTAACAAAAGAACGATCAATTTTTAATTCATTAATGGGTAAGCGTTTCAAATAAGACAGTGATGAATAACCGGTACCAAAATCGTCAATCGAAAAGCTGATACCCAACTGCTGCAGGTTCAGCATGCGTTTATAGGATTTAGTAAAGTCCGTAATCAACAGTCCCTCTGTTAGCTCCAGCGTTAGCCGTTTCGGGTCTGCGCCTGTTTCATCCAATAACCGGCGTAAGCGGTTAACAAAATCCGGATTTCGAAATTCTCGCGGGCTGATATTTACCGCAAACGTCAGCTGTGGATTGTCCTGCATGAGCAACAGCGTCTCTTTTAATACCCACTCACCCAGCGCAATAATCAAACCCGTATCTTCAGCCAGAGGAATAAAAAAGTCTGGGTAAATCAGCCCTTTTTCTGGGTGCTCCCAGCGTACCAGTGCTTCCGCGCCATAAATAACGCCATCACCGTTGGTTTTAGGTTGTAAGTACAGAGAGAGCTGCTGATTATCGAGCGCCTTGCGCAATTCGCCTTCAAGCGCAAACCGGCTTTCAGCCTGCGTTTGCATGCTCATTTGGAAGCGCCGCCACGTACCTCGCCCAGCCTCTTTAGCTGCATACAAAGCAATATCCGCCTCTTTAAGCAGCTCAGCAAAGCTTCTATCAAAGACTGTATTAAATGAAGCACCCAAGCTGCTACTGAGTATAAATTCTCGCTCTCCCAGCTGTATGGGTTGCGCCAGCACATCTTGAAAATGCTGCAACCTTTGCTCAAGCTGCTGCTCTGCCCGCTCAAGATCATCGCTCTGCTGCACCAGCAGCAAAACGAACTCATCACCTCCAAAGCGGGCTAACACTTCGTTGTCTTGCAGCAGTCTGTTAAGCCGACACGCAAGCGCCACTAGCAATTCATCGCCCTTGGCATGACCCAGCGCATCATTGATATTTTTGAAATGGTCTAAGTCGATCATAGCCACAACCAGTAACGCCTTGCCAGGAATCAGCTGGTTACTGATTTCAGCCAGCTTATCTTGGAAAAGATAACGGTTAGGCAAATTGGTTAAAGGATCATAAAACGCCAAAAACTTTATCCGCTGCTCGTTTTGATAGCGCTCGGTATTATCACGACTCACGCCAATAACACCTAAAAAATTATTATCTGTACTTAGCAAAGGGGCCTTTAACTTATCCAGCAAGTGTTTGGAGCCATCCGCAAAGGTAACCCACTCCTCAGTACGTACCACTTCACGTGTTTCCACTACTTGCCGATCAATCGCTCGATAGTCTTTTGCACGCTGCTCTGGGAAGAAGTCAAAATCCGTTTTACCTACGATAGAGGCGCTGTCATGGTGCACAAAATCAGCAAACTGCGCATTACCACCTAAATAATGACCACTTTTGGATTTAAAAAAGATAAAGTCAGGTATTGAGTCTAACAACCCTTCCAGCATGGTGGTTTTTTCGCGTAGCTTGTGCTCGGTTTTACGGCGTTTGGCTATATTCCAAACCAACAAAGCAATAACTAACAGCTGTATAAGCATCGCTGACCAACGCACAATATTCATGCGCTCTTGGGCGCTGACAAGCTGCTGGTAACGTGATTCCGCAAGGCTTTCTAAGCGATCTTTATACTCTAAAATGCTGGCTTGCGATATTTGCCGGCCAGAGACATCTAAAATAAGTGAAAAAAGCAGCGTTTCACCATTATCAGCTTGTAGCGGCCACGAATGCACCTCGACGGTTCGAATATCACCTGCCGCTAATCGACGATTTTCTTTTTGCGCACGCTCGCGCTCTAGCTTTACATCTTCTTCATCTAGAGCATTAATCTGCTGGATATGCATTTTTTGCAGCTGGTTAATGCTGTAACCGTAAAACTCAGCCGCAGCAGGGTTAGCTAGGCGAATGCTGCCGCTTTTGGGTTCTATCACCAGCATGGGGGCACCATATTCTTCAAAGAACTTTGCTGGCAGTTGTGCAGCAAGATTTTGTCCGAACGCTTGTGTTACAAACCCAGTTAGCGCCATACCAGCTAAGAGCAAAATTACGCTATGCACAGCTTTGGTAAAACCTTTAAGCACCATTTAGCCTATCCATTAGTTAATTCAATATACATGGTTCAAGCAAGCCTTATCGACCACTTACTCTAATCCTAAACATGCACCCCATTTTTCCACACGCAGACTGCGCCGTGAAGCTGTTTTCGCCCTAACTATAAATATTCTGGCTAGGGCTGCGCCCGATCACTGCTGCGACTTAACCTACTTTGAAAAACAAAAAAGGCCCACATTTCTGTGAGCCTTTTTCTTTGTATGGTGCCGGCACCACGAATCGAACGCGGGACCTACTGATTACAAGTCAGTTGCTCTACCTGCTGAGCTATACCGGCAATGCGCGCCATTATATAGATCGTACAATTCTTGTAAAGACCTAAGCCCAACTTTCTCTGCAGCCTATACCAAAGCGGCCCAAATCTCGTTATTTTGGTTTAACTGTAAAAGCTTCTGACAAACCGATTTATGGGTACATTGGCAGCCCACAATAAAAATACAACCCACACAGTTATCCACAGGCGCACAAACTTAAGTTAGAGCGCACTCCTATTGTCTGAAAACAAGAAACAATCCTAACCGATTGTTTTTACATTGCTTTCATCAAAACATCTTACTGCTTTAATTTTATGTAGCTACAGGTCCACACGCATACACATGTATTCCACATAGTTATCCACAGCTAAAAGGTTGTCGAGCTAACGAGAGTATTTAACAGCCCTGGGTGCTACGTTCCGCGATAATTAATCCATTGCGCGGTGTAAACTCAGGTACGCAGAATTGCCCCAGCTTTACGCTAAAACCCTGTTCCTGTAGGTATAAAGCCAGATCCAGCAACAGCCATACCTCCAAGGGGCGACGATATAAGCACTGCACCAACTCAAGATTACGCACCTGCGCCAAGCGTTGCCAGCCGCGCTGCTCAGCTTTTGCCCAGGCTACTGCGTTCGGCACAGTTAAGCCCTTTAACTTTGCTACCTGCGCACACCAATGCGCAAAATCCTGCTGTATCCAGCGACTTGCTACTGAGTGCACCGGCAGGTATTCATTCACCCCGCGCCACTGGCGTTGCAACTCATCAAAGGCCAAGCGCCAAGCCATTGCCTGATCGCGTAGGCGCTTATCCCGAGCGCCGGCAGTGACGGTGCTTTGCAGTGGTAACGCTAAGTCGGTGCGTGTTAACTGTAATTGGGCAGCTTGGCCAATACGGGATAATGGCTGATAGTTTTCGGTGTTGATGCGGTTGTAACAACAGGGAGCAACCGCTATACGCTGCACGTTATGCTGCTGTGCTTGGCGTAGCAAATAGGTATGCAGATCTCCACAGGCATGCAAGGCCACCCAGCTATCTGTTTGCGCTAAGGCTGGCTTTGCCGCCGCACTTAATGCATCACAGGGATGCAAGCTGCCCGTAATACTATGCAGCTCATTTAAGCGTTGAGCTTCGGCACACAGGGTTTCATCCTGTTCAACGATACTGAGCCGAGCGGTTGGGTAAGCCAAATAGCGCCCTAAATATCCTTTTCCCGCACACCAGTCCAGCCAGTGCTGTGGCGGTTGAGAGAAATTAAGGCATTGTGCAAAAGCTTCAATTTGCTGCCACTTGCGCCCCGGTATGCCCTGATGCATTTGTATGGGGATAGTTTTTTCGCTCGTAAGCGGCAATGACCCCAGCATTGTTAAGCCAGCTAGCTCGTTGACCCACTGCTGAAAGGGAGCAGGAGCTGCTAGCTGCTCAGGATGCAAATGATCACGCTCAGCCTCTGCCAAACTGCGCCGTCTGAGCCAATGCGCAAGTTCTGAGAAACCCTCTTCCCATGCCAGTGTACGTTGCACAAAGGGTTGAGCGCGCCACAAGTCCTGTCTTGCGTTTAAGATGGCATCGAGCCTGCCAAACTGTTGCGCCAGCGTGAGCGGAGAGGTTGTCATGCGAATCTAACGACCAGCTAGCGGCTGCTGTAGAGAGCATCCACTCTTAGCCAGCGCTCTAATAAACGAAATCCCTGCACCAGCAAAAAGGTCATCAGCAGATAAAACAATCCAGCGGCAAAGAAGATTTCTACTGGCAAATAGGTGCGGGCAATAATGGTGCGCGCCATGCCGGTTAGCTCCAGCAAGGTAATGGTGCTGGCTAATGAGCTGGCTTTAAGCATTAAAATCACTTCGTTACTGTATGCGGGCAAACCAATACGTATCGCCCGCGGCAGCACAACATGCATCATCGTTTGCCAGCGACTCATGCCCAAGGCACGCGCCGCTTCAACTTCGCCCGCAGGCACTGCATAAATAGCACCACGTATAATTTCAGCTATATAGGCAGCGGTATGCAAAGTCATGGCAATCAAGGCGCACCAGTATGGGTCGCGTAGATACGGCCACAAAGGTCCTTCGCGCACAGCTTCAAATTGAGCCAAGCCGTAATAGACTAAAAACAACTGCAGCAGCAACGGTGTGCCACGGAAAAAGAAAATATAACTATAGGGCACAGCACGCACGTACCACAGCTTAGATGAGCGCGCCATTCCCAGTGGGATGGCAATCAACAAGCCGACTATTACTGCAATACCTACCAGCTCTAAAGTTAGCCATGCACCCTCAACCAGTTTGGGTGTCCATTTCCAAATAACATCCCAGTTCATGCTGCGCTCCTGACAAAACCACGGTTAGCGCGTTTTTCAAACACATGCAACGCCAGCATACTGATTACGGTAAGACCTAAATATATCGCGGCTGCTACCATAAAAAATGTGAATGGCTGTTTACTGGAAGTCACGGCTACCTGCGTTTGGCGCATTACTTCATTGAGCCCCACCACAGACACCAGTGCCGTGTCTTTCATCAAAATCATAAACAGGTTGCCAAGACCAGGTAAGGCGATACGCCACATCTGCGGTAAAACTAGGCGCCAAAAAATTCTGCGCCGTGACATACCCAGCGCTAAACCTGCTTCTCGATGCCCACGGGGAATGGCTAAAATCGCACCGCGAAACACTTCGGTTGCGTACGCACCAAAACACAGAGCTAGTGCCAATACACCTGCTGCAAAAGGACTCAACTCAAGCTGTGGCTGACCTATAGCCTCCCCGATAGCCTGCACAGCCCCGACGGAGCCATAAAATATCAGCAGCACCCATAATAGTTCAGGTACGCCACGCACCAAGGTTGAATAGGTATCGCCAAGCAGGCGCAAGATACGAGAACGAGAGGTTTTAGCTAACGCCCCTAGCAAGCCCAAAACCAAGCCGCAAGCTACAGAAGCAACGGCCAACTGGATAGTCATTAAGGTTCCAGCCCACAAAGCTGGACCAAAACCATGTAAATCAAAGTTCATGGGTTATTTGTTTCTATGAGTGCGCTTTTTCGCTATCGAGCCGTTATAGTTCATCAGCTCGCCTATGGTTAACTGGTGGCGCAGTTAGTGAAGGCACCAGCAGCACTGGGCGCTGATACCTTCGAGAGTTACTGCAACTAAGCGACAGTGATTAATAAATACTGAACGGGAAATACTTATCGTTAATCTTCTGATAGGTACCATCGGCCAGAATTTCTGCTAAGGCTTTGTTGAGCCGTTCGCGCAACTGATCATTGCCTTTGCGTACTGCAATACCAATTAAATCATCTTCAAAAACAGGTTCACCCTTAAACTCAAAGTCTTTGCCGGCTTCGCTTTCTACCCATTCCCAGTTAACAAACTTATCCGCCAACACGGCATCCAAACGCCCTGTAGCCAGATCCAGGTAGGCGTTTTCATTGGTATCATACAGCTTGATATCCACATTACGTCCATGATTATCTTCTAACCATTCACCGGCAATAGTAGCGCGCTGTGCACCAATTACTTTGCCTTTTAAGCCCGCCGCATCTACTTTAAAATCAGATTTTTTTGGCGCGATAAACTGCAAACCATTGCTGTAATAATGATTAGTAAAATCCACCGCCACTTTACGTTCTTCGGTAATGGACATCGAAGCAATCAAGAAGTCGAATTTTTTAGCATTCAATGCGGGAATAATTCCATCCCAGTCTGAGGTGACTACCGAACATTCCACCTGCATTTTTTCACACAATGCATGGGCAATATCCAAGTCAAAACCTACCACTTCTCCGTCATTATCAATCAGGTTAAAGGGGGGGTAAGCGCCTTCTGTACCTATGCGTAATTTCTCTGCGGCTAATGCAGAACCGGTGAATATTAAGCTGGCCGCTGCAGCCAAAAGTATTTTCTTGTAGTTTTTCATTTTAAGACCTCAAAGGTAGTGACTCGACATAAACTGTCTGCAGCGCTCGGATTGCGGCTGCTCAAACACCTGCTCAGGTGCGCCTTGCTCTTCTATCAATCCCTGATGGAAAAACACTATTTGGTTCGAAACCTGTCTCGCGAAATTAAGCTCATGGGTCACCAGCAACATAGTGCGCCCCTCTTCTGCTAAGCCGCGGATAACACCCAACACCTCTTGCACCATTTCAGGGTCAAGCGCGGAAGTAGGCTCATCAAATAAAATAACCTTCGGCTGCATTGCTAAGGTTCGTGCTATGGCAGCGCGTTGCTGTTGCCCGCCAGACAACTCATTAGGATAGCTGTACCGTTTATCTGCAATACCCACTTTGGCCAGCAGAGCTTCGGCTGTTTCTATGGCTTCGGCCTTGGATTGCTTGAGCACGCGACGCGGCGCCTCAATCAGGTTATCCAGTACTGACATATGCGGCCACAGATTAAAACTCTGGAAAACAAAACCAACCTGGGTGCGTAAACGGTTGATTTGTTGGTTACTGACAGCCTGCAACGCCCCAGTTTTGTCCGCTTTAAGCTGCAATTGCTCGCCAGAGAAGTATATTTCGCCCTGATGCGGGCTTTCTAATAGGTTTAAACAGCGCAGAAACGTTGATTTACCCGAGCCGGAAGAACCCAATATAGAAATCACATCTCCATCATGTGCGGCTAATGAAATTCCTTTTAAAACCTCTAGCTGGCCATAACTCTTATGTAAATCCCGCACCTCCAAGGCTGGAGTCGGCAATGTCATAAGCATACCTCGATAAAAATAATGCTGCGATAGTGCCAGCTTTCACTTCTTTTGCAAAGTTTTTTGCCTAAGCGATTCGTTTATATTTTTTTTTCGTGCATGCTGGCTTTAGGAGATAAACGCAAGCTACGTAAACTGCGCTTAACACTCTTCAAATGGTTAACCAATGCCGGACCACGCGCCATAGCCACACCCATAGCGAGTACATCAATCACTACTAAATGCGCTATGCGTGAGGTAAGTGGGGTATAAATCTCGGTATCTTCTTGTACATCTATAGCCAAATTAATTGTCGCCAGCTCCGCCAGTGGTGTCTGGCTAGGGCATAGTGTTATTAATGTAGCACCTGTTTCATGCACCAGATTGGCTGTGGTAAGCAGGTCTTTAGAGCGCCCTGATTGTGATATGCATATTGCCACATCACCCGGCTTTAGGGTCACTGCTGACATGGCTTGCATATGCGGATCGCTGTAGGCTGCTGCCGTTAACAGTAAACGGAAAAACTTATGCTGCGCATCTGCAGCCACGGCACCTGATGCACCAAAACCATAAAACTCAACTCGGGGCGCTTTTGCCATCACATCTATCGCTTGGGCTATGCTTTGTGTATCGAGCTTTTCGCGTACATCTATCAGGGTGTGTAAGGTTGTATCGAAGATTTTTAAGGCTACGTCTGTGATCGAGTCTTGCTCATGAATAGAAAACTGGCCAAAACTTGCGCCAGCGACCAAGCTTTGCGCCAACTTTAACTTTAGATCCTGAAAGCCCTGGCAACCCACTGCACGACAAAATCTCACTATGGTTGGTTCGCTAACGCCCACCACTGATGACAGTTCAGCCATTGAAATATGTATTACGGCAGCAGGATCGCTTAGCACATATTCCGCAACTTTCAGTTCGGACTTGCGTAGCTCAGTTTTACAATGTGCTATATGTTGTAACAGGTTCACTGGGTAATCTCTGTAGTAAGTATTGCATGTAGTAGTGCTATAATAGACAAAAAAAACCGCCCCATATAGGAGCGGTTTTTTCTTAGCCTGGACTTAGAGCTTAGGACCAGCAGCGCGAATTGCATCTGAAACATCAAATTTCTTGAAGTTTTCGATGAACTTGCCAGCTAATTCCTTAGCTGCAGCATCATAAGCATTTTCATCAGCCCATGTGTTGCGCGGATTCAGCAACTCAGTTTCAACACCTGGAACTACCGTTGGCACATCTAGGTTGATAATTGGCAGATGCTCAGTTTTAGCTGAAGCAATTGCGCCACTCTGAATCGCCGCAATAACACCGCGAGTTGTTGGAATGCTAAAACGCTTACCAACACCGTAGCCACCACCTGTCCAACCTGTGTTAACCAAGTAAACCTTTGAACCG
>SMEQ01000544.1_pt1 | contig 11201 bp, 6 predicted proteins | sample 2456281 | NCBI WGS metagenome assembly SMEQ01 (sample SAMN10132596, study PRJNA489261) | soil metagenome | isolation source: day1 antibiotic-loamy sand soil ammended with raw manure from dairy cow... | place: USA | collected 2015-04-01 | reverse complement strand
GTACAAGTTAAAATATCGCTCTGGAAATATCGTTCATGAATCGATCGCGCTCGTTCAGGCTTTTCAATCTCTGGCAGAACAAAGGCAAGTTAAATTAATTATTAGACAAGAAGTTAAAGAAAACGTTCTGAATAGTGATTTTGTTTATTCTCAAGAAGCGTTGGCAATTATCATTTCAAATTTACTTTCAAATTCCTGTAAATTCACACCTGCAGGTGGATCGATTGAAGTGGATATTATTTTGAATGATCCCAATGCTTTAATTATAAAAGTAAAAGATACAGGAAATGGAATCTCTAAAAATCACCTACCCAATATTTTTGAACGTTTTTACCAAGTGGATGAACCAGGACAACAAGCTTATGAAGGTTCAGGAGTTGGTTTGGCTCTCGTGAAAGAGTTGGCTCTGATACACGGTGGAAACGTTTCGGTTGAGTCTCCTGAAAAAGAGGGATGTACTTTTACCGTTGTGTTAAAAAGTGCAAGCGAACAAGCAACATCAAGTCCTTCTGAAATTCATCCTCAAGAAAATCCAGTTCAGCAAGTAAAAGATCCAAAGGTTAAAAACAAGGTTGAAAATAATTTACCTTTAATTTTAGTGGTCGAAGACCAAACGGAATTACGTCGATTTATCATTGATAATTTAGGGCTTGAGTACCAATACGCTGAAGCTATCAATGGAAAGGAGGGAATCAAACTAGCTGAAGAACTAATGCCTGATTTAATTATTAGTGATGTTATGATGCCGGAAGTTGATGGCTTAGCGTTGTGTCAACACTTAAAAGGAAACATGTCCACTTCTCACATTCCAATCATCTTACTAACAGCAAAAGCAGATGATGTGGATAAACTTCAAGGCCTAGAGATAGGGGCGAATGACTACCTGACCAAACCATTTTCATTGGCGGAAATCAGGTTGCGAATTAAGAACATTCTTAACTTGAGCCTACTACTGCAACGCAAATTTGAAGGGGTAACGATTCCTAAACTTGAAGAAACACCGGAATTAAATGCCAGAGACAGAGAGTTTATTGAAAAAATTCACGAGGTTATTCAGTCCCAAATTTCAAACAGTCAATTTGGAATTCAAGTTTTGGCCGACTCCTTGTTTCTATCTTCCAGTCAATTTAGTCGGAAATTGAAAAGTATTACGGGTAAAACACCTGCCGAATACATTCGAGATTTCAAACTTCAAAAAGCAATTGAAATTTTAAAAACAGGTAGTTCAGTTGCTGATACTGGATGGGAAGTTGGATTTGAAGACCCTGTTTATTTCAGTAAAGTCTTCAAAAAGCACGTTGGATTCCCTCCGTCTGAAGTCAAAAAAATGTAAATACTAATTCTTAGCTAATTCATTATATGACTTGAAACACGCCTGTTTCATTCTGTAAACGCTTTAATAACACCAGGTTTTTGATCTTTTTTCACCACCTCAAACAACTCAATTCACAATACCTTTGTATCTAGATTTATTTCATGATTGATTTATCTGTTTTGAAGCATTCGAGGGATTAGTTGCTTCACGAAAGAAAACAGAAATATTTAAGGATACTTAAGTCTTAACCACTCACTAAATTTATTCAGAATACTTTAAGTAGGTTTGAAATGAATATCAGTCCTTTGAAAAATCATTCAGGCAATGTTCCTTTTTTTCATTAGGAGAAATCTCTTTTTATCAGTTAATTTGCAGTTAAAAACGAAACCAAAATGCCTCACAAGCCTATAAGCCTACTTATCTTTTTGTTATTTACGTTATTTTTGAACGTTTCGGTTTCGCAAGTAAGCAATAAACAAGATCAAAAAAAAGTAGACTCTCTTTCTTTCCTGCTCCAAAATAAAACTCCCGATACAATCAGGGTCAATCGTTTAAACCAGTTGGCCATGATGCTCACCGAGAGAAAGCAATATGACCAAGCACTTGTTTTGGCTCAAGAATCGAAAGCGCTCTCAAATAAATTAAACTTCAACACTGGAAAGATTGTCTCGCACATTATTATAGGTGACGTGTTTAAAAATCAGGGCGAGATTGAGTTGGGGATTTCTTATCTTAACAAGGCATTAAAAATAGCCAAAAAAAGTCAGGACCTGTATCAAGAAGCGTATGTTTATGACCAATTGGGACTTGCAAATTGGACCAAGGGCGACACCATCGCATCTTTGAATAACCACAGACAATCTTTGCACATCAGAGAGAAAATAAATAATCCTTTTCGTCAAGCCCAATCCAACGGGAACATTGCGGAAATTTATTCTGCACAAGGAAAAATGAAAGAGGCAATCGCATACTACGAAGCATCTTTGAACTCCTACAAGCAATTAAACCAACCATTCATGGTTGCTTGGTCTGCAGGAAATGTTGGCTTGATGAACTATTGGCTTGGGAACACAGTCGATGCTTTGAAATATTTCATACTTGCGCTTGATAAGTACGTCGAAATAGATAACAACGATGGGGTTATATGGATCAGTAGTCAAATATCCAACATTTATAAAAGCATCGATGACTTTGAAAACGCCTTGAAATACGCGAATAAAGTTCATCAAATTCACATTCAAACAGGGGAAGAAATAGGGATTGCTGAGGCCAACTCTCTCAAAGCGGGTATTTATTTTGAGATGAGGGATTATCAAAAATCAAAAAGAACTTATGAACAGACCCTTGAAATTTACTCCAGACACCAAGATTCACTCGGAATTATGAACTCGTTGTTCTATTTAGGAAAAGTTCATTTAGAGTTGAAAGATTACGATGCTTCCTATCGAAGTGCAAAAGGATCTTTGGAAATTGCTTCCAATCTAAATCAATACCGAACAGCTTCACAGTGTCAGTTAATCATTGGTGCGGTTTATGCAGAAAAAGGCGAGACGGTGAAGGCAAGGGCATGGTTTGAAAAGGCATTTTCTTTTTTAAAGAAATCAGAATCAACTAGTAATATGCCATTTGCTTATAAATATTTGGTGAAATTAGACAGCTTAGATGGCGATTTTAAGTCTGCTTTTGAAAACTACAAACGTTATATTCAATATTTAGAATTACAAGAAGCTGGCAATACAGATACTGAAAAAATTGCCATGCGCTATGAGTTTGAAAAAAAACAAGCCATTGCTGAAGCCAATTTAAAAAATCAACGTACCCAAAGAAATGCAGCCGTCTTTGGGTTGCTTTTGTCCACCATCTTGGTAGTTGTATTGTTTTACTTTTTCAGACTGCGAAACAAGAAGGTAAAAATAGAAAAAGAAAAATTAGAGTTACAGAAACGAGAAATTAATAGAATAAAAGAGTCTGAACAGTTTAAGTCCAGATTCTTAACCAATGTTACCCATGAGTTTAGAACGCCGTTAACACTCATCAAGGCACACCTAGAGGTTCTGAAAGAAAAGGGCCGCGATGAAGATCAACAGCGCTTTCAAGAAATGGACAGTAGCGGGAGTCGTTTACTTCAATTGATTAATCAGTTGCTCGATTTATCCAAGATGGAAAGCGGTGAATACAAATTAAAATACCGTTCTGGAAATGTGGTCCTCGAGTCTATGGCTTTGGTTCAAGCATTTCAATCCTTGGCAGATCAAAGACAAGTGAAGTTAGTCGTTCAAAAAGAAATAAAAGAGGACGTTCTGAATGACGATTTTGTATATTCTCAAGAAGCGTTGGCGATTATCATTTCTAATTTGCTCTCTAATTCTTGTAAATATACGCCTGCAGGTGGTTCGATTGAAGTGGATATCCTTGTCAGCGACCCCAATACTTTAATTATCAAGGTGAAAGACACAGGAAAAGGAATTCTTGAAGCGTATTTACCCCATGTTTTTGACCGCTTTTACCAAGTAGACAACCCTGCTCAACGAACTTATGAGGGATCTGGGATAGGATTGTCTTTGGTGAGGGAATTGGCATTAATACATGGAGGAAGCGTTTCAGTTGAATCACCTGAAAAAGGTGGTTGTACCTTTACGGTCATCCTGAAAAGTGCTACTGACCACCAACAACTAACAATTTCAGAGAAAGAAATAGAATCAATCCGTGATCAGCCAGTAGCAATAGCTGATCAACTAATTGATCAAAAAGAAAGTGAGTTACCGCTGATTTTAGTCGTAGAAGATCAAACAGAATTACGTCGTTTCATCACCAATAACTTAGGGAGTGAATTTCGGTTTGCAGAAGCTGTAAACGGAAAAGAAGGCATTCAATTGGCCGAAGAGCTGGTTCCGGATTTGATAATAAGTGACGTAATGATGCCGGAAATTGGAGGTTTGGAGCTTTGCAGACACCTAAAAGACAACAGGGCAACCTCACACATTCCAATCATCCTACTAACCGCTAGGGTAGATGAAGCGGATAAATTGGCTGGACTAGAAATCGGTGCCAATGATTACTTAACCAAACCCTTCTCCTTGGTAGAAATCAAATTGCGTGTAAAAAACCTGCTTCGATTAAGGCAATTGATTCAAAAGAAATTTGAAGGGATTGATTCATCCGGTCAGGATAAGTTTTCAGAATTAAGTTTCAGGGATAAAGAGTTCATTGAAAACATTGACCAAGTTATACAAGCAAACATCTCCAGTAATCAATTTGGAGTTCAAGAATTAGCGGAGTCCTTGTTTTTATCTACCAGTCAATTTAACCGTAAAATGAAAAGTATTACGGGGAAGACAAGCTCCGAATACATTCGGGATTTTAAACTTCAAAAAGCAATAGAAATATTGAAAGAAGGAATACCTGTTGCAGAAGCAGGCTCGGAGATTGGTTTTGAAGATCCTGTTTACTTTAGTAAAATGTTTAAAAAACACGTCGGGTACCCACCTTCAGAAGTGAGAAAATAAAACGTTTTAAAAATAAGTAGTTTAATCACATTGAACCTGTGTTTTATCAGATTCGTGCACGAAATTCACCTAGTTTTTGCCAGTATTTTACCAATCGGAAAAACCAAAGTATCTATACCTTTGTCTAAAGCATTTATGATTGATTTTCTAAAATAATCACTTTTGATTAGCATGAAAGGGAAAGATTGCTAAGCCATCAAAAGAGAGGTTTTAAATACAAAATTATAACGCTAACACTTCACTGATTAAGAAAATGCGACTCCAATGTGTGAGTCGCATTTTTTTTATAATTCCGTCCACTAAACCTAGATCTAATACTTTGTATTTGGCTTGTATTTGTTTAAAGCAACCGTTCATTTGATGAATTTGAAACACATTGCACGATAAACACCAAGTTTGTGATCTTAATTTACCAAATGGATGAGATTAAATTAACATAACTTTGTCAAAAGGTTTAAAGGGTGATTGTATTTCATTCCTTATCAAAACTGAAAGAAATTAAATCCTACCACGTCACTGGATATGAAAAGTGCGACTTGATATTCAGGTCGCATTTTTTGATTGATGCCATCCCTGATTTAATTTACATGGACATTCCTTTTTCACAAGTATGAATTCCTCACAAGCATGGAATGCAAGAAATGTACTAAGAATTTGAAGGAAAATTACCAAGTCGACAGCCTGAGAAAACAATACCTTTGTATCACACTATTTAATGGCAAAGCGCTTCATAACCTACTACTATATGTTTGAAGTGAGAAAATGCGGTTCTTTCATTATGAACCGCATTTTTTATTTTTTAAATAATAGCTACATCATTTACTTTCTTTATAGTTTGATTCCACACTTTTATTCTAATTGAATTTTCAATAATATCTCGTTTGAAAGTATAAAACATTAAGTTGAATTACATACATTTACAGCGTCCCTAAACAAAGCTATGAAATTCATTTATTTTTAAAATGTGAAACAATCCTTCCTATATACTGCTGCCGTATTTATTGCAATTGCAATTCTCTTTAATTTTTTCCTCGACGATCCTACTTTCAAAACACTGGAAGAACGGGCTGAATTTGAAATGGAATCCAACAACCCGAAGCTTGCTGATAAAACTTTGTTTACAATTGCAAGTCAAAATCCCATGAACATCGAAGTTCATTATCAATACATCAGCAATCACTTTCACATTCCGGAAAAGGAAAAGGAAGGGAAAAATAATTACACCTATCGGGACGATAGAAGTATTCAGCATTATTACGATCTTTTTGTCGAAGCGTCAACGAAGGACTCTTCAGATATTGGACATTATGGAAATGGATTAATTCAAGTCAATTTTCAAAATTATCAAGCAGCGCTGGCAGCATTTGAAAATGTTCAAAATAAAAGTCTCAAATATTTGAACAATTCAATTGGAAATGCACACCATAAATTGGGAGATGAAAAGAGCGCGGAATTGTATTTTAGAAAAGAAATAGAAAATAAAGGAAATTTAAGTGGAGCCTATTTTAATTTAATCAAATTACTGCACTTTCAGGGAAAAAATGAACAGCTGATGCAACTGTTAGAAAACCCCGAGACCAAATCGTATTTTCCGTCTTATATCGAAAGAGAGATTTATTTTAAGCAAGTAAAACCGATCAAGTATGCCTATATGTTATTTAAAAACGTGTTATCAGGTTTCAATATTTTCGGATTCATAGCTGCTTTTTTAATCATGGGAAGTTGGATAATGTATTTACGAAAAATCGATATTTTTGATGTGGAAAGATGGCGAAATATTCTCGGAGTAGCTGTTTTGGGAATGCTTTTTAGTTTCATTGTTTTTCCCTTATCCGATTTCAATCATGCTCTTTTTGGGTTTACTTTGAATGGAAATGTACTCAATGATTTTCTTTATTGCGTCATTGGGATTGGAGTCATTGAGGAATTGGTTAAAATTATCCCCTTGTTGCTGATTCTTCGCTATACGAACATTATCAACGAGCCATTTGATTATATTCTATATGCATCGGTTTCCGCTTTGGGATTCGCCTTTATTGAAAATCTGATTTATTTTACGGAAAGTAACCTACACATCATTCACGGCAGAGCAATGGTGTCGGTAGTTTCTCACATGTTCGATTCGTCCATTATCGCCTATGGCTTGATTCTTAATAAATACAAGAGACGATGGAATCCGTATTTCAATTTTCTATTCTTTTTTGCACTTGCCGCAATCGCACATGGATTTTACGACTTTTGGCTAATCAATGAATACGTCAGCGACTTTAGCTTGATTACCATTTTATTCTTTATAGTAAGCATGTTTATGTGGGGGTCATTTAAAAACAACGCACTCAACCAATCTGCATTCTATGACAAAAAGCTTTCCATCAACAATGCCAAACTGGAGGATTATTTGTTTTATTCCTTATCGGGTGTTTTACTCTTTGAGTACCTTGCACTTGGTTTTAAATTTGGCCCCTCCACCGCAAATGACGGACTTTTAAACTCCATGTTTTCAGGTACTTATTTAATCTTTTTCTTATCCAGCAGTCTCAGTAAATTCAACCTCAAACAAGGAGAATGGGCACCGATTCAATATTGGGCAAAAAAAGAAGTCGTCGATTACGAAATGATTGTGGAAGAGCAGATTCAACTCAATCGATTCACAAAGAACGATTTAACCACTGCCTATTTACCCGACTCTGCCAAAGTGATTCAATCAATCACGGTTTCCAATGAGCCTGACTGGTATTTGGTTAAATTGAGTGAAACGGTTTTTACCAATGTACACTTGCCGGATTTAGTCGCGATTCGAACCAAAGATAAAGAGATTCAATTGCTAAAGGGTAAGAAAACACTAGTTGCCTTTTATGTAATTCCAAATGAAACCGACTTAGAAAGATCTGATCTATCGCGAACAGATTTTGTATTCGGTGGTTGGGCAATGGTTTTGTAAATACGGATGTTAACATGAAAGCACTTTTAACAATTACACTCTTAATCATCAGTAATTCATTCATGATTATTGCATGGTACGGACATTTAAAGTTCTCCGAATGGAAATGGTTCAGCAAGCTCGGCTTGATTTCCATCATCTTGATTAGCTGGGCATTGCGCTCTTTGAATATGCTTTTCAAGTGCCTGCAAATCGAATTGGATATAAAGAAAACGGAGGTCCTTTTACGTTGATTCAATTGAAGGTGATTCAGGAGGTCATTACTTTGGTTGTTTTTGCAATTTTTACTTTGGTGGTGTTCAAAACAGAAGTTTTCAGAGTCAATCATTTGATTTCCTTTGCTCTTTTGATTTTAGCAGTTTACTTTATGTTCAAGAAGTAAAAGTTCAATGGTTGATTGATTGAAGGAGCTTTCGAATACTTTTCTCAAATATTAACATCCTGCATCTAGTATTTTTCAAGTGAAAAGAATATGTTTGTTAAGAGAATAAATCAGCTGCATGAAAGTAGGTCGGAATTATTCAAGTGGATTATTAGCAAGCTCTTAATAAGAAAAAATTGAAAAAAGAACTGTATGTTTTTAGTGGTCTTGGGGCAGATGAAAGAGTCTTTGTTAGCTTAAATTTCTCTGAATTTAACACGACCCACATTCGTTGGATCGAGCCCAAAAAACGAGAGACCATTGAGTCTTATGCGGCGCGTATACGTTCGCAAATTAAAACGAAAAACCCCATTTTGCTTGGCATCTCTTTTGGCGGAATGATGGCTGTGGAAGTAGCAAAGCAGATTGAAACAGACAAAGTCATCTTGATCTCATCTGCCAAAACAAAACATGAACTTCCATCGTATTACCGTTTTAGTGGAAAGTTAAGACTCTATAAAATCATTCCCACTTGGATTTTGAAATCTGCCAACATGGTGGTTTATTGGTTTTTCGGCGTCCAATCTAAATCAGATAACAACTTTTAAAAGACATTTTAAAAGATACCGAACCGAGATTCTTCAAATGGGCCATCGATCAAATCGCTCGGTGGAAAAATGAGACTTTGATTGAAAACCAAGTGCATATCCATGGAACCAATGACCGAATTATTCCTTTGAAAAATGTAACTATACAATTAAGTCAGGGGGACATTTAATGGTATTTAACAAAGCAACTGAATTGAATCAGGTATTGAAAGAACTTCATAGCTGATTTTTGATTCACTTTGAAAGGTATTGACTGTTACATATAAAATGACATGAATCTAACATCAAATGAACCGTTTTGGTTAATCAAAAATGGACTGGTTAACACCTATCCTTCACTCAAGGAAGACTTGAAAACGGAAATTTTGATTGTTGGCGGGGGAATCACGGGAGCTTTAATGGCACATCAATGCATGGAAGATGGATATCAAACCACCTTGATTGATCGCAGAGAAATTGCCAACGGAAGCAGCTCTGCAACTACATCCATGTTGCAATATGAAATTGATGTACCGCTTTATAAACTAACGGAATTAATTGGTAGAGAAGGAGCAGAAGCTAACTATTTAGCTGGAATTGATTCGATTAACGAAATAGAAAGACTCGTTAAAAAGATAAAGTCACCCTGCGGATTTGAAAAGAAAGAATCCTTATTGTATGCTGCTTTTAAAAAAGATATTTCCAATTTGGAAAAAGAATTTGAAGCCCGAAAAGCCTGCGGAATGGATGTGGAATGGCTCACAGCAGAAAAGATTTTAAAGAAATACCAGTTGCACCATGCTCAGGCCGGGATTTTGGCAAAAGAAGGTGGCAGCATCGATGCATTTCGTTTTACACATGACTTATTGAGCTACAACATTGCTCGAGGTTTAAAAGTATATGATAAAACCGCTCTTGTAGAGACAAAATACGCTTCTAACCATGTGAGTTTCAAAACGAATTATGGCAATGAAATTCAGGCCAATCAGGTGATTTATTGCAACGGTTACGAAAGCAACGAGATGATCCAAGATGATTTTGTCAAATTGCTTTCTACGTATGTCATCATCGGCGAGCCCAATGAGAAAGACCAAGAGCAGATTCAAGACATGTTGTTTTGGGATACCGATTCACCTTATTTGTACATGCGAACAACAGCGGACCACCGACTTTTGGTTGGAGGAGAAGATGAAGAGTTTGTCAATGCAGCAAAAAGAGATGCACTCATTCCTGAAAAGAGTAAAAAGTTACAACAGAAAATTGAGAAGGTTTTTCCAAATTATAACTTTAGGCGCGATTTTGCTTGGGCAGGTACCTTTGGGGAAACCAAAGACGGATTGCCATACATTGGTGTGCATCCTGATTTTAAGAGCTCATTTTTCCTGTTGGGATTTGGTGGAAATGGCATCACGTTTTCAGTTCTCGGAAAAAATGTAATTTCAATGATGCTGAAAGGAGAAGAACATCCGTTGCAAAAGTATTTTCAATTCAAAAGATAATTTATAACATCATGCAAGAAAATAGGTCACAAACCTTTGGAGAAAAAGTAATCGAATTCAATCGTAAATTAAATTACAAAGGAAAACTGCCGCCTGGATTTCAAGTGGTCAATCCATACTTGGATAACCCAGAAACCATGGCGGTGATGACACAGTTCTATCAACGGTTTTACAACGATTTAAATACCCGAAAATTCATTGTGGGAATCAATCCAAGTCGTCATGGAGCTGGTGTAACGGGAGTTCCGTTTACAGACACCAAAAGACTGGAAAGTGCATGTGGAATTCCGATGCATTCCGCACATACGCATGAAATCTCTTCGGTATATATGTACGACATGATCTCCGAATTTGGAGGAGTTAAACTATTTTATGAGCAGTTTTATGTCAATTCACCTTTTCCACTGGCCATCATTCGCCAAAACAAAGAGGCTAGATGGGTGAATGCCAATTACTACGACGACTCCGAATTATTTGGAATGGTCAAGGATTTCATGATCGCTTCCTTAAAAGATCACATCAGTTTGGGACTAGATACTTCAGAAGTTTATGTGCTGGGTAAAAAAAATGCAGTTTTTATTCAAAAACTAAATCAAGAGGCTAAACTTTTTGACAGAGTTCAAGTTTTAGAACATCCGCGGTATATCCAGCAGTATAAGTCTAAAGAGAAACAAATGTATATCGACAAGTATATTTTGACTTTGAACAATGCCTATTGATTTGAAAAGTATTTTTAATGGTTGAAAAAACATATATTTGGAAACCGTCTCCGCAAAAGGTTTTAAAATGACTACTGATATATTTTCCTATTTCGATCAAACGCATCTTGTAAAAGATTTGTCGGCGAGAAATGCCTTGAATGCATTAATCCAAGAGCAAAATTTCGATAAAAACGATGTCATTCAGGAACCTGGAAATAGATGTAAAACCGTGTACTTCGTGATGGATGGTGTGGCGAGAATTTTCTATTTGAAAGATGGAAATGACCTCAC
>SMEQ01000541.1_pt1 | contig 11236 bp, 11 predicted proteins | sample 2456281 | NCBI WGS metagenome assembly SMEQ01 (sample SAMN10132596, study PRJNA489261) | soil metagenome | isolation source: day1 antibiotic-loamy sand soil ammended with raw manure from dairy cow... | place: USA | collected 2015-04-01 | reverse complement strand
CCGCCATTAATAATGGCAACATTGGGCGTGACGTGCTCAGCAATAAAGTGTGCAGCGCCTGAGTCAGCGTGACGGACCACAAACATATCCGCCGCCATCGCCTCAAGAGTACGCAGGGTATCGGTGAGGGTTTCACCTTTACTGGTCGAGGAGGTGGACACGTTGAGGGTAATCACGTCCGCTGATAAACGTTTGGCCGCCAGTTCAAAAGTGGTGCGCGTGCGCGTGGAGTTTTCAAAGAACACGTTACACACGGTCATACCGCGTAATAAAGGGACTTTTTTAACGGCACGGGCACCCACTTCTAAAAAAGAGTCAGCGGTGTCTAAAATCTCGGTGAGCATGCTGCGAGGCAGGCCGTCGAGGGATAAAAAATGGCGCAGGCGGCCTTGGTCGTTGAGCTGCAACGGGCACTTGGGGGCAGGAGGAATCATTGCGAGGATCTCATAGGTTGTCGATGGTTTGCAGTTGGATAGCTAAGGGTTCAGGACCGGTTAATTTAACCCGCTGATTGGGTTCAAGTGACAGTGTGGCGCCGACAATATCAGGGCCAATGGGTAATTCACGGGCATTGAGGTCAAGCAAGCACACTAAGGTCACGCTGGCTGGACGGCCATAATCAAACAGCTCGTTGAGCGCTGCGCGGATGGTGCGCCCGCTCATTAATACGTCATCAATCAGCACTAAATGCTGGTCGGCAATTTCAAACGGCAGCTCAGAAGGGCGCACTTGCGGGTGCAAGCCGGTGCGGCTGAAGTCATCGCGGTAAAATGAAACGTTTAAAATACCTAAGGGTTCTTCATGCTTGAGCTCTTTGAGCAAGGCGTTCGCGACCCACACACCACCGGTGTGAATGCCGACAAAACGAGGGTGCTCAATACCGCGTGCTTTGAGGTGGTCTTGCAGTTGTTGGGCTATTGTAGAAATCAATACAGCAGGATCAGGTAAGCTCATATCAATACACTCCTTTTGGGCGGTCAGCTGTTGCTGTGTGCTTCGAGCCAGCCTTGCAGTAATAATGCAGCGGCTAATGCATCCACAGGTTGTTCGCGGTAGCTGCCACGTTGTTGTCCTTGTGATAAGCGCTGACCTTTAGCTGCAAATGTCGTGAGACGCTCATCGTGGGTATGGACAGGTAAGTTAAAACGGCCATTTAAACGCCGGGCAAATTTTTCGGCGCGCACGCACATATCGCTGGGTGTGCCATCCATATGCAGCGGTAATCCTACAACAAGTGCATCGGGCTGCCACTCTTTTATCAGTGCTTCGATCTGCTCCCAATTGGGGATGCCGTCACGAGCTTTTAAGTTGCACAGCTCGCGCGCTTGCTGGGTGACCATTTGCCCGACGGCCACGCCAATTTGTTTGGTGCCATAATCAAAGCCCAGCAGTAACTTAGGTGCAGTTGTGGCTTCGCTCATGCGTGACCTACCTGATGACTGAGGCGGTCTAAATCGACACCCAAGAGTGCTGCGGCAGCGCTGCGGCGTTGTGCAATGGGGGTCTGGAAAATAATATCTAAATCAGCCGGACATGACAGCCACGCATTAGCGCGCAACTCGTCTTCGATTTGCCCTGCACCCCAACCGGCGTGGCCCAAAGCAATTAAGCTGTGTTCTGGACCCTCACCTGTACTGATCGCCTGCAGTGCATCTTGTGATGCGGTGAGGGATAGATGGGGAAACACCGTGGTGCCTTTGTATTGCGGACCATGATTGTGCAACACAAAACCCAGTTCAGTTTGCACCGGACCGCCACTAAAAATATCGTGATTGTGGCTGTGTTCAATCATGCTGTTTTCTGGCTGTAATTGCTCCAGCACATCAGTCAAGGTCAAGCCACTGGTGCGGTTGATAATTAAACCTAAAGCACCGTCGGGGTCGTGAGCTAATAAATACACCACGGACTCAGCAAAAGCTGGGTCTGACATGGTTGGCATGGCAATTAAAAAATGCCCCGCCAAAGAAGTGAAATCAGAAGTCATAGTCTGTATTGATCCTCAGTAATAAGCGAGAAAGAGGCTGCTCAAGAGGAGCGTATTGATTATCGCAGATTATTGACTTGAAAGACGATCGCCGCGCTCAAAACGCCACGTACGGATGATCTCAACTTGGTCATAACTTGCGGCCAGTTCCCCAGTAAAAGCAGCAAAAGGCGCTGAAAAACGGACAATATTCAGTGCTGCTTTATCTAAGACAGGGTGCCCAGATGACTCTAAAACGCGCATGCGCTCTAAGGTGCCGTCACTTTTTATAATCACCAAAACGCGCAAGCTGCCGTAAATACCTTGTTGACGTGCTTCTTCGGGGTAGTTGAGGTTGCCGACGCGCTCCACTTTTTTACGCCAGCCATCACGGTACCACGCACTGATATCACGCTTAGTGGCGGCGGTATTTTGTCGGCTGACACGTGGGCGTTTAGCGTACTGTTGTTGTTCAAAGGCTAGTTCAGCTTCGAGGCTGGCAATATCAGCTGACAGTTGATTGCGATCAATCACTGGGGCTTTGCGTGTGGCTTGTGGTTTCACTGGTGTGGTGGGTGCGCTCACAACTTTGTGTTTTTTGGGCGCTGTGGTGCTGATCACTTTTTTTACATCGGGTTGTACCGGTGTGGGCTCGACCGCACTTTCCACCTGGACTTTTTTAACTTTGGTGTCTTGGAATTGCGCTTTTTCTGTTGTTTTAGGGATGACCGCATCATCCAAGGTCCCGCTGCCTTGCTGGTTATCTTGTGCAATAAAATCAGCGTCCTGTGGTGCTTTTTCACTACTAAAGGTCGTGAGTGTGACATCCAAGCTTTTACTTAATGCCGGACGCTCATTCACCGTGAAAGTGACGCCAAAAATAATCAGTAGATGCACCAATGCCGCAATCAGCAGCAGTGCTCCTAAAGGGTTGCGCGGTGCTGGGGTGGGTTGCAGTGCAGCACTGATGTGGGCAGCAGATTTTTTCATAAGTGTATCAATGGTATCGGCGACGACGGCAGTCTGCCGAGAAGTTACAGTAAAGTCTATGAGTCAGCGTATCTAGGCGCATGGTGCGCTCTAGACACGCTGCACAGCTTAATGGCGCTCTGCGAGTTTGACCGCAATGGCATCCATTAATTGATCACCAATTTTGGTGTCATACGTATCATCAATTTCACGGATACAGGTGGGGCTGGTGACGTTAATTTCAGTTAAATGCTCACCAATCACGTCCAAGCCGACAAATAACAGACCGCGCTTGCGTAACTCTGGACCAATTTGCGCTGCAATCCAGCGGTCTTTTTCCGTCAAAGGTTGCGCAACACCACGACCACCTGCCGCGAGGTTACCGCGTGTTTCACCGGCGGCTGGAATACGTGCAAGACTGTAAGGTACTGGCTCACCATCAATCATTAAAATGCGCTTATCACCGTCTTTAATTGCAGGTAAGTATTTCTGCGCCATGATTTGCTGCGTGCCGTGTGCTGTTAGAGTTTCTAAAATAACCGACAGGTTAGGATCGCCTTTCATATGACGGAAAATAGATGAGCCGCCCATGCCATCTAAAGGCTTGAGAATCACATCACCATGCTCTTCGGCAAACTCACGCAGTACATCCGCGCGACGGCTGACCACTGTGGCCGGTGTGCATTGTGGGAAGAGGGTGGCAAACAGCTTTTCGTTACAATCACGTAAACTTTGTGCACGGTTGACCACTAAAGTGCCTGCCGTTTCGGCTTGCTCAAGCAAATAAGTGCTGTATAAAAACTCATTATCAAAGGGCGGGTCTTTACGCATTAAAATAACGTTTAGATGACCCAGAGGCTCATCAATTTCTTCGCCCAACTCAAACCAGTGCTCAGGGTTATTAAAGACCTGTAAAGGACGCATCCGCGCGCGCGCTTCACCCGCGTGTTGGTATAAATCCTGTTGTTCCATATAAAATAACGGCCAACCGCGTGCTTGTGCAGACAATAGCATGGCTAGGGAGCTGTCTTTTTTGAATGAAATACGATCAATAGGATCCATGACAATCCCAAGGCGAACTTGCATGATAGAGTCTCCAAGAAAATTAATGGGCCAATAATGCACCCAAGTGCAGCGCAATAACAGAGTTAGATTGACTGACTGTGACGCTGTGAGAGTATGGCGTCTACAGCAGGTGCACATCCTATCATTATTTATTCTCGAGGAAATTATGGCTCGCATTTTGATTGTGGATGACTCGCCAGCAGAAATGCATAAACTGGTGCTGATTTTAGAGAAAAATGGTTATCAGGTGTTAAAAGCAGAGAACGGCGCCGATGGTGTGGCTTTAGCTAAACAAGAACAGCCCGATGCTGTGGTGATGGATATTGTGATGCCCGGCTTAAATGGCTTTCAGGCCACCCGTCAATTGACCAAGATTCCTGAAACAGCACATATTCCGGTGATTATTGTCACCAGTAAAGATCAGGAAAGCGATCGGCTGTGGGGAGAGCGTCAAGGTGCAAAAGCCTATTTAATCAAGCCCACCGATGAGCAAACTTTAGTGCAAACCTTGGCGCAGCTACTCGCCAAGCCATAGTGCAAGCTGCTATAAAAGTGTGTGGGTCAACGAAACGCGTGCAGCATAAGCTGCAGCAACAGTCACGATCAAAGCCGATACTGCAGTAGCAGCGGTTGAGTTTAATGCATGCATGCGTAGGTTTTTAGCATGCAATGCACGGCCAATAGGGATGTTGAATAACAATGCAAACGCGTGATAAAAACACCGCACCAAAACGACTGGCATCTGAACAACGCGGCATGGACCCTGTGGATACTGTCTTTACCGTGGAGCTGGACAGCGTCACTTTGGCTGTCTTTGTGGAAGAAGCCCAAGATATTTTAGCCAGTTCACGTCAGTTGTTGGAGCAGTTGGTTTTAGCACCCCATAATAAAGCGACTATTTTAGCGCTGCAGTACGATCTTGAGATGCTAGCCGGTGGTGCTGAACTGATTCAGCTGCAAGCCATTGTGACTCTAGCTAACGAGTTGGAGTGGTTATATGCAGGTTTACTGGACGTGCGCTACAGCTGCAATGAGGCTTTGGTCAGTTTACTGTTTCGCAGCTACGATGGCTTAGAGCTGCTGTTGACTCAACTGCAGTCCGACGTGGCGCTAACGTCCATTGAAGACATAATATTTCGTTTGCGTACCTATCGTGCGGCACAAGCCGAAATATTTTTGCAGCGTACCACGGACGACGATACAGCGGCATCGGCTTCGCAGCGGCCGAACTATAGCGCTCTGAGCCCCGGCCAAACCTACTTGAGTGTGCGCGCTCCGGAATTGATCGCCGTCTTTCTTGAAGAAGGCTTCGATATTATTAACAATGCCACCAGCGCTTTATTAAGTTGGATGGCGCAGCCTGATGCGCCTATAGAATTGGAGCGTTTACAGCGTTATTTACACACCCTAAAAGGTAATGCACGCATGGTGCAGATTACGCCCATGGGTGACTTAGCGCATAAACTTGAATTTTTATATGAAGATTTAAGAACGGGTTTATTTCAAGCCGATCAGTCTGTTTTAGAGTTGCTGTGTGAGTGTCATGACACCTTAGTCACGATGCTTGAAGCGGTGCGTGATGAAATTGTGTTGCCTGATGCCCAGCATTTAATTGAGCGTATTCAATATTTGCGCGCTGAACAGATTCAGCTCAATCCCTTAACCTCTGCGCTGCATATGCGTACTGAAGCTTCGAGTCTACCCGAGCAGGCTACAACGCAATTACTGTTAGACAAAGCTCAGCAAGCTGAGTCGCGCGCTCATCTGCAACGCTTTTCTTCAGACTCTGTGCGCGTGCCGGCGCACGTGTTGGAAGAGTTATTGCAATTGGCCGATCAAACAGCCGTATTTCGCCAGCATATCTATCAGCATGTGGATGATTTTGGTTATCTACTCAAGGATATGAGCGGTACCGTGGAGCAGATGCGTGAGCAGTTGCAGCGTTTAGATGCACAGATTGAGCGCACTTTAATCAACGCCGATAGCACGCCGCATACAACGGATGCTATAGAGCTGGAACCGTTAAAAATGGACTGTTATGCACATTTACAGCAGTTATCGCGTACCTTATTTGCCTCTTCATCGGACTTATTAGGCTTGCAAAATCATTTGAGCGTCCAGTACGCCGATACCCAGACTTTGTTACTGCAAAAGGGGCAGCTCAATACCCAACTACGCGACAGTTTAATGCGTACGCGCTGGGTGGCATTCGAACATATTGTGCCGCGCTTGCAGCGTTGTGTGGATCATGTTTCTGTGGAATTGGGTAAAAAAGTGGACCTGATGGTCACCAATGCCCAAGCCCAGCTCGATCGTGGTGTGCTCGAGCGTCTGCTTGCCCCCTTAGAGCATATGCTACGCAATGCGCTGGATCATGGGATTGAATCCGCTGATATACGCCAGACTATTGGGAAAGCACAAACGGGCTGTATTCACTTGGAGTTGCGTGAAGAAGGCGAGCACACTGTGTTGATTGTCTCGGACGATGGTGCCGGAATTGATCTAGCGGCGGTGCGTGCTAAAGCGCTGGAGCAGCAGTTACTTGCTGGCGATGAGCCGCTCTGTGATCAGGCAGTGATGCACTTGATTATGCAGGCTGGTTTATCCACAGCTGAGGCTGTCACGCAAATATCAGGGCGTGGTTTTGGTATGGATGTGGTGGCCACTGAGTTGCAGCACTTGGGGGCTTCACTGCAGATTGATTCGCAGTGGGGGCAGGGCACGCAGTTTTATATCCGTTTACCGCTCAAACATTCTCTGCGCTCTGATGCGTTAGCCTCTGCAATGGAGACGACTACGCCAGCGCTATAGCCGTCGTTATGCTCTGTGCTAAGTGCTGTGCACGCGGTTACGCCCGGCTTGCTTAGCTGCGTATAAGGCTTGGTCGACACGCTCAAATGCCTGCTCTAAAGATTCATCGGCGGCTATTTTACCGACCCCAGCCGATAAGGTGACCGATACCGGTTCGCCTTTAAAGTTAAAGGGGCAAGCAGCAACAGCTAAGCGCAAGGTATTGATCAGTTCACAACCAGCATCCAAGGCTGTGTTGGGCATCAGTACGGCGTATTCTTCGCCCCCAAAGCGTGCGATAAAATCAGTATCGCGCAGGTTTTTCTGCAATTCGTGGGCAATGATTTTTAAGACTTTATCGCCCGCTAAATGGCCATAATTATCATTAATGCGCTTAAAGTGATCGATATCGATAATGCTTAACAGCAGCGAGCTGTGAGTGTGCAGCTTGGCATATTCCTGTGCGGAACGTTCGTTCCAAGCAGCTCGATTGGCCAGACCGGTGAGCGGATCAATGAGTGCCTGCTGACGTTGTTCTTCGAGCTGAATCGATAAGGTCTGCGCTTCGAGTTCCATCTGTTTGGAGTGTGCAGATAAGGCCTGCAAACGCTCAATAATCTGTGCTTCGCTGCTACTGCGCTTTTCTTGGTAGGACTGCAAGGTGTTCACCACCGTATTTAAGCGGGTATCGATCAGCATTTTTAAACCATCTAAATCTTTAGAGGTTTGCACGTCATCTTTAAAACCTGTGACATGCAGGCGTAAATCATGATCCAAGGTTTGAGCATCTTGCACCGAGGCCAAGTAGCCTTCAGAGGTGCTGGCTAAGCTGTTATAAAATGAGGTCAGGCGCTGATTGAGCTCTAGCAGGTAATCGGTCAGTTCCTCATCGACGCTGCCGTGCGCAGTGGCGATGATAATCACTGAGAGCTCATCGAGCAGCGGCACCAATTCATACCAGTTCAGACCATCACTCAGACGTTGACGTAAGTGCTGTACTTGCTGCTTATGTTCGCTGCTGATGGGTAAATCATTGAGCAAACGCGTCAGGATCTGGTGAATATGTTGTGCTACCGAACTGTAGCTGATGTCGGTGAGCGGCTGTGCTTCGTCTGCGCTCGCGCTCCGCACTGCAGCAATAGCTTTGTCTGGGGCGGGCGTGTCTAGAACTGTCACGGTATCTGCGTCTGCGGGTGTCGTAGGCTCTGCGTTGTGCACCTGTTGCTGCGCTGTTTCGTGGTTTGGTTCAGCCGTTTCATTATTGAGTACAGTGCTCTCATTGGCTTTAAAAAGACGCCCAAAAAAGCCCGGTGTGGCTACTTTTGTAAGCGCCACAGCCTGCGGTTGTGCTGTCTCTAAAGCCTGTTCTTGCAATGCCTTAAATTGCTCCAGAGCTGCATAGAGGCCATGTCGCTCAGTCAGTTGTTTGGGGAGCTCTTTGACAAACAATTTGAGGCTTTTCTGCAGTGTTTTTGGCAAGGCTAACTGTTGCAGTTGTTGTGCTATCTCGAGCAGCGTGGCATTGAGTTGCTCTTGGCGCTGCCGCGCGCGGGTTTCTGCTGTTAAGGCAGCCTGCTCAAGGTGCTCAATATGGCGCTCTAAACTGTCAGGTTGGATTGTTTTGCGCGCGTGTAAGCGCAGCGACTGCAGTGCTTGATCAAGCTGCGCGTCGTGACCTTCAGCGGCTACACTGCTGCGTACTAAAGCGCGCTTTAGCAGGTCAGTTTGTAGAGCAAAGTGCGCCTCAAGGGTTTCTTGTTGATCGAGCAGTGTCAGGTATTTTTCTTTCCAATCGAGTGCGTTATTGGGCATTGCTTATCCATGTCACTGCTGTGGAAATTGATAGGTGGTTGCAGCCTGGGGGACAATAATGTCCATTGAAACGGGTAAATGGTCTGAAATCGGCATGGGCACCACAGCCATATTGGCAATATCCAGTTCAGAACTGATCAAAATATGATCGAGGCAACGCTGTGGGTTCCAGCTTGGAAATGTCGCGCAGACTTGCGGTGCACGTAAATTCAGGCTGCTTAATGGCGAGTTGACTAACAATTTTTCGGCATGGGTATTCATGTCACCCATCAAAACAATGTGTTGATAATCGCTGACGATTTCGCGCACATAATCCAACTGACGCGCTCGTGCCCGTGCACCTAAAGCCAGGTGCATCGACACCACGGCAATGGCATCTGCACCATCACCAATTTGTGCCAAAATCGCACCCCGCCCGGCAGGACCAGGCAAGGGGTGGTCTTCTAAGCGCTGTGGTTCAAAGCGCGTAAGCAAACCATTACTGTGCTGTGCAAAGGGCCCTAAGTTGCGATTGCGCTGCTGGTACCAGTAAGGGAAATTGCCCAATTGCGCCAATTGTTGCACTTGATTGATATTGCCTGAACGCAAGCTGCCACCATCGGCTTCCTGCAGTGCAACAATATCGTAATCGCTGAGCATAAAGCCGATTTTTTCAAGATTGCGGTAACGCTCCTGATGCGGAATCAAGTGTTTCCAACTGCGCGTCACATAGTGCCGATAAGCACTGGTGGTGATGCCCACTTGGATATTAAAACTCAATAAGCGAATGCGTTGATCATTGCGCGGTACAACCTCAGGGCTGCACAACGCGTTGTGATTGGCATCGCACAATATCATTGAGCGTTCTTGATTAAAGCGCGGTAGCGTCAGCACGGCAATATCCTATTTAGGTTGACGTTCTTTCTCGATCAGTACATCAGCAACATCGACAGTTTCTTGTAAACCACCGGCCATACCGATATCAAAACGGTATTTACCGTTCACAACGATGGCAGGCACGCCACTGATTTGATACGCCATGGCCAGCTTTTTAGCTTTTTCCATTTGGCTTTTCACGCTAAAGGAGTTCCAGGTTTTTAAAAACGCATCTTTATCCAGGCCTTGCGTGACAACAAACTGAGTGATGTCATCGAGTGATGCAAGTTTGCGGCCTTGGTTATGCAAGGCATTAAAAATACTGTTATGTACTTTTTCGCCTGCTTTTAAGTTTTCCAAGGTATAAAAAAGTTGGCCATGCAGGTTCCAGATACCACCAAACATAGCGGGTACACGGACAAAGTTCACATCTTCAGGCAGCTTTTCGGACCATGGGTTGATCGTGGCTTCTAACTGATAGCAATGTGGGCAACCGTACCAAAACAGTTCAACCACTTCGATTTTTTCAGGTTGTGCAGTGGGGACTGGGCTGCTGAGAGCCACATAGTTGCGACCTTCAATCGCCTCTTGCGCAAACGCGGTAGAACCCAATAGGCTGGCGCCTACTAATACAGCTGACATAAACAAATTGCGCATCATGAACTCCGGGAACAGTGTGAGGTAGTGAATCAACTTAAGGCCATATTAATAGACCCTTGGGCAGTGTGCCAGTTCCGCGTGCTAACGCTGCCTAAAGCCTATATGACTTATACTCGAATGCGCTGCTGTTTGTCTTGAATACGCAGTGTATTGACTGCAAAACAGGGTGGTGATGTTTAGATGGATATCGAACTGGCTCGTACATTTTTAGCGGTGACACGTTATGGCAGTTTTATCGCTGCAGCTGAACACTTATGCGTGACCCAAACCACAGTAACTGCGCGGATTAAAAATCTCGAAGCACAATTGCAGTGTTCATTATTTGTGCGTAATCGTGCTGGTGCCAGTTTAACCGTGCATGGTGAGCGTTTTGTGCATTATGCGCATCAGCTGATACAAACATGGGAGGCCGCGCGTAATGCCTTACCTTTCCCAGACAGCTTACAAGTCCAAGTGCGCATAGCAGCGGAGGCCAGCTTGTGGAATCCTTTGCTGAAGGATTGGTTTGCGCGCTTGTCGCAACAGTCGCTCAGTTATGCCGTAGATGCCAGTATTTACGACAGCAACACCTTGCGTGCGAAGTTGGAACATGGTGAATTGGATGCCGTATTGATGCATGAGCCGCATTATTGGCCGGGTTTGCAGGTGGAGCAATTACTGGAAGAAAAGCTTGTGCAGGTGCAGTCGACAACGCAGCCCGATCCTTATATCTATGTGGACTGGGGCGTATTATTTCGTCAGCAACATGATGCGGTATTGCCTGAGCATGCGCACAGCGGTCTGCGCTGTAATTTAGGCCCCTTGGCTTTATATACGATTTTGGAAGAAGGCGGTCGTGGCTATTTTAGAACGCGGGTGGTGCAATCTTATATTGCCGATGGTGCGCTAGCACGAGTAGCGCACGCACCTGAGTTTTCTTGGCCTGTCTACATTGTCTATGCTGATGCACAACCTTGTGTGGCATTGCAGCATGCATTGTCAGTGCTTAAAGACTCCATACAGCACCAAGCCAATTGGCTGCAAATACATGATCGTCGCGTGTGTTAAAAGCGTGCTAACCAACTGCGATACAGCGTAGCGATGATGTCGGTTTGCGTAATAATACCGGCCAGTTGGCGATGC
>SMEQ01000538.1_pt1 | contig 11245 bp, 9 predicted proteins | sample 2456281 | NCBI WGS metagenome assembly SMEQ01 (sample SAMN10132596, study PRJNA489261) | soil metagenome | isolation source: day1 antibiotic-loamy sand soil ammended with raw manure from dairy cow... | place: USA | collected 2015-04-01 | reverse complement strand
GGCAGCGTTTCTATCCTTATCTGTTGGCGTTGGTTCTAGTCGAGCGAACTTTTCATTGGCTTCTCGTCGTGCAATTTCATCGCCTAAATAAGGCAAGGCAAGATTTAATGTAACGGGCATGAGTAATAAGGGGTACAACAACCCAGCGGCTAGCAAGCTAAGTACCTTCCAAACTAAACCTGGAACATACACTAGAGACCAAAATAAACCGATAAGAATAAGTAATTTAAGAGCGCTTGCTATAGCACGTCGGACAAAGGGCATCTGTTTCGCAGCCCCTTGAATAATTTTCACCCGCTCGGCAGGACCAAAAGGCTCTAATATCGCAATATTTTTCGATGAAAAATAAATCATAACTACACTCCCTCAAAATGAGCTCCATCTTACCCTATTTCCCCCACCCCCACCCTAACTTTGGGCATAATTGCGGGGTCAGGACCAACAGTTTTGGGGTCAGAACCAACCCTCTACAACCCGCATAACTCCATAAAAGAGCCAGGCTTTTGTGCTTCTGACCCCAAGGTTAAGCATGGTTTTAGGGCGAGTTTGGTTCTGACCCCAAGTTTTGTTCATCTGGGCTTAAGTTTGCTAGGATGGGGGAAATAAAATGAAAAAAGGAATGAAAATGGGTCAGCAAGACCGCGAAAATGATTCAATTAAACCCGATGGTGACGTGACACCAATCAACACAGACTACCAAATTGGGCAAGACAATATCGCCCTCAATATAGGCCCATTTAGCCTCGACATCCACAACCGCGTTTTTCTCATCTCCAGCTTATTAGTTGTTGTTTTTGTGGCGATGACGCTGCTTTTCAAAGAAAATGCTGAGCCTATCTTTACCAGTATGCGCAACTGGCTGACATCAAACTTAGATTGGTTTTTCGTCAGTGCAGCCAATATATTTGTCCTGCTAGCCATTGGGCTTATCGTATCTCCCTTAGGTCGAGTTCGCATCGGCGGTACTAAAGCCGGCCCAGACTTTTCCTATATTAGCTGGTTCGCTATGCTCTTTGCTGCAGGCATGGGCATTGGCCTTATGTTTTACGGGGTCTCCGAGCCTTTATCGCACTTTACCGCCGCTTTTGAAGCTAGCGACTGGGCTCCATTGGCTGGGGCCGAAGGCGATGCCATGGCTGCACGCCGCTTAGGTATGGCCGCGACAATCTACCACTGGGCGTTACACCCGTGGGCAATTTACGCAATACTGGCTTTAGGCCTTGCGTTATTTTCCTTTAACAAGGGCTTACCGTTAACGGTTCGCTCCATATTTTATCCTCTGCTAGGCGAAAGAGTTTGGGGCTGGCCGGGGCACATCATTGATATTTTAGCTGTATTGGCAACGCTCTTTGGCCTTGCCACCTCTCTCGGATTTGGCGCAGCGCAAGCGGCCGCAGGCATGAACTACCTGTTTGGCACACCGGAAGGCGTCGGCATGGAAGTGCTATTGGTTGTCGGCATTACCCTTATTGCCACCGTATCCGTCTTTGCCGGTCTGGAAGCCGGGGTAAAACGGCTGTCGGAAATTAACCTCGGCCTTGCTGCCATTTTAATGTTATTCGTTATTATTGTTGGCCCAACATTAGGCATAATCAGTGGTTTTTTCGAAAACCTAGCCGCTTATTTGAAAAACCTACCTGCTTTAGCCAACCCCATTGGCCGAGAAGACTCCAACTATTTACATGGCTGGACCACGTTTTACTGGGCCTGGTGGATCTCCTGGTCACCTTTTGTAGGCATGTTTATCGCCCGCGTTTCCCGGGGCCGTACCGTACGCGAGTTTCTTATTGCCGTACTTCTAGTGCCTTCGCTCGCCTGCGTACTCTGGATGACCGTTTTCGGCGGCACTGCAATCACTCAATATCTGGGCGGATATACCGAGGCAGCCACTTCGGAACTACCCGTACAGCTCTTTGCCATGCTTGATATTTTACCATTTGCGCAAATAACGTCCTTTATTGGAATCGTTTTAGTTGTAGTCTTTTTCGTAACTTCTTCCGACTCTGGCTCATTAGTTATCGATACCATTGCTGCCGGAGGTAAGGTAAATTCTCCAACACCACAGCGCTTGTTTTGGTGTGGTTTTGAGGGTTTAGTAGCAGTGGTGCTCATCCTCGGTGGGGGGCTGGTGGCCCTGCAAGCTATGGCGGTATCGGCTGGCTTTCCGTTTGCCATTGTACTATTGGTGAGTTGTGTGGCGTTGGTGAAAGGGTTAATGGAAGAACCGCGTGACCCCTCAAAAGCGAAACAACGAAAAGGTTTAAATTGAGTAAATTAAATGCAAGCTGAACACTTAGAAATACTCGACTTTCTTCGTCCGTACCCACCTTTTCGTGAGTTGCCAAGCGAAGAGCTGGAACACTTGGCCGCTTTTGTCGAAGTGGGTTACTTTAAAGCAGGTAGCCAAATACTTGAATATAACCAAAACATTAGTGACCTGCATGTGGTGCGAAGTGGTGCTGTCGAAGTATTAAGGCGTACCGGTGAACTACATAACCGTCTTAGCGAAGGTGGTTTTTTTGGTGAGGGCGGGCTGCTCAGAAGCGGCCGCGTTCGCTACCCGGTAACGGCGCTTGAAGACACGCTCGTGTATTTTATATCCGGTAAAGAGTTCAACCGTTTATATGACGAGTATGAGGAGTTTGCCGACGCAGTTGAAATTGAAGACAGGGAACGTTTAAAGCGAACGGTGTCGCGTACGCGTAAGGCGAGCGATCTCATGACTGCGACAATCAATAGCCTAGTTTCACGTGAGCCCGTTACTATCGCGCGGGAAAAAACAGTGCGTGAAGCAGCGGAGCTCATGACCGCTGAACGAGTGTCGTCGCTGCTCATTCATGACAAAGAACAATCCATACCGGTAGGTATTATTACCGACAAAGATCTACGTCGCCGAGTACTGGCGGTAGGCTTAAGCGACCAAACAACGGTAGCTGAAATCATGACGGAAAACGTGGTGATGGTGGAATCAGAGCAGCGAATATTTGAAGCAATGCTGATCATGCTGCGCCGCAAAGTTCGCCATTTACCTGTGGTGAAGAACAAGAAAACCATTGGCGTGCTGTCGCTTTCTGATTTAGTTCATTATGAGTCGAAAAGTAGCCTCTTTGTGGTGAGTAGTATTTTCAAACAAAATACGGTGGAAGAGCTGGCCAGTTTAGTAGACGACGTGCGCGGCAGTTTCATTCGATTAGTAGAAGAAGACGCTAACTCACGCATGATCGGTTCAGCTATGGCAGTGATAGGGCGTAGCTTTAAGCAACGCTTAATTGAGTTGGCTGAAGAAAAGCTTGGCCCAGCGCCAGTACCCTATTGCTTCTTAGCGCTTGGTTCTATGGCACGGGGCGAACAGCTTATTGTTACCGACCAAGACAACGCTTTGGTACTCAGCGACCGTTTTATACCGGAACAACACGACGAGTATTTTCGCGAGCTAGCGCAGTTCGTTAGTGATGGGCTCGATGCCTGCGGTTACCCTTACTGTTCTGGCAATATCATGGCAACAAACTTGCAGTGGCGTCAGCCGTTAGCGAAATGGAAAAAGTATTTTAGTGACTGGATCGACAACCCGTGCCCTGAAAGTCTGTTGCATAGCTCCATATTTTTTGATTTGGAAGGGGTATGGGGGCGCACCGATTACGCCGATATTTTGAATGATCTGATTCAGAAACGTGCCCAACGTAGCAAACGCTTTTTGGCCTGTATGGCACGAAATGCATTAAATAGAACGCCGCCATTGGGCTTTTTTAAAAGCTTTGTGATGGAAGTAGATGGCAAACATAATAAGTCGATCAACACCAAGCGTAGGGGAACCGCCCCCTTGGGTGACTTAATTCGAGTGCATGCCCTTGCGGTGGGTACAAAACGGCGTAATAGTTTTGCCCGCTTGGAAGACATTCACGAGGCTGACATTTTGCCAAAAGGCCGTGCGGCAGATCTGCGCGACGCGCTTGAGTTTATTTCGATGGTGCGCATTCGTCATCAAGCACTCGCTTTACAACGCGGTGAGCAACCCGACAATAACGTGGCCCCCGACGAACTGTCTGACTTTGAGCGAAATAATCTGAAAGACGCCTTTCAAATACTCAGCAATTCACAAAAGTTTTTGCGCTTCCAATACCCTATGGGGCTAAGTTAAACCTATGTTTTATTTAGACCGGGAAAAAGTGCAAAACCAGCCGTCGGTAGGAGAGCTCGACGAGCACATGCTTGAAGGTTTAGTCGATTGGCGGGCACGGTATGAAAAACTAGCGCGTAAGGCCCGCGACCCACGGCTCAAACGCTTTTATGAAGCGGGCATTGCCGCCGTAGACACCCCCATTAGTAACGTGGCCATGCTGTCGCTCGACTTTGAAACCACAGGCTTAGACCCAAATAAACACGGCATTGTCAGTGTTGGTTGTATGCCTCTGACCTTGTCGCGCATTAATAATACCAAAGCTAAGTTTTGGCTCGCTAAGCCACGGCGAACATTGTTAGATGCTTCGGTTGTCATTCACGGCATTACGCATTCGCAAGTGGAGGCGGCGCCTGACTTCATTGATATTGTCGATGAAATACTCGAAGAAATGGCTGGTCGAGTCATAGTGGTGCATTACCGTGGTATTGAACGACGATTTTTTTATCAAGCGCTAATGAATCGCATTGGTGAAGGTATAGAGTTTCCAGTCATCGACACCATGGAGCTCGAAGCCCGACTGCACCGCTATAAAAGCCGGTCTTTTTGGCGTAAATTTAGGGGCGTAAAGCCAGTTTCTATACGCTTAGCAGACTCTCGAACTCGCTATAATTTACCTTGGTATCGGCCCCATGACGCGGTTATCGACGCCCTTAGCGCAGCAGAATTATTACAAGCCCAAATTGCCCACCATTATAGCCCCGACACCCCGGTTCAGGAGCTTTGGCTGTAAGAGACCAACAGGCTTATCGAGCGTTACGTATTAAAGTAGCGTGGGTGTGAGCATGACAAATAGCTACGCCAAGGGCGTCGGCGGCGTCCTCTTGAGGTCGGCTTGGTAGCTTTAGTATTTGCATAACCATGTGTTGTACTTGCTCTTTAGTGGCTGCACCGGTGCCAACCACGGCCTGTTTTATTTGCCGAGCTGAGTATTCTGCAACCACTAAGTCGTGTTTTGCGGCAGCAACCATAGCAACGCCTCGGGCTTGGCCAAGTTTTAACGCAGAATTAGGGTTTCGCGCCATAAACACTTGTTCTATCGCGAATTCATCAGGGTTAAATTGAGCAATCAGCTCAGCAATGCCATCGAAAATAATCCGTAGCCGTTCAGCCATGGACGGCTCACCGGTCGCTTTAGTGCTAGCACTTGTGGAAGCGGCCCGAATACAGCCGCTACCAAGATAGGTAAGGCGCGCGCCTTGCTGGCGAATAATGCCATAGCCGGTAATACGCGAGCCCGGGTCAATTCCTAATATAATAGACAACTAGTCGTAAGCCTCTGGCGGAATGTCGGCGTTGTGGTGCACTTCCTGAACGTCGTCGAGCTCTTCCATCATATCGATCAATTTCACAATACTTTTGGCAGCTTCAAGGTCTAGTTCTACTTCCGTCGATGCAACTTGAGTTACTTCGGCGTTATCAGGCTCGAACCCTGCAGCCTTCATGGCATCTACCACGGCACCAAAATGCTCAGGCTCCGTATACACATCTACACTGCCGTCGTCGTTGGTAATGACATCATTAGCACCGCCTTCAAGTGCCGCTTCCATAATGCCGTCTTCGTCGGCACCTGGGGCAAAGCTCAACACACCCAGTTTAGTAAACATGTAGGCTACAGAACCGTCGGTGCCTAAATTACCACCATTTTTGGTAAACGCATGGCGCACATCGCCGGCAGTGCGGTTGCGGTTGTTGCTCATGCACTCAACCATAATCGCAACCCCGCCTTGGCCGTAGCCTTCATAGCGAATCTCTTCCATGTCATCGGTGTCGAGCTCGCCAGCACCGCGGGCCACTGCATTATCAATAGTGTCGCGTTTCATATTATTCGACAGCGACTTATCAATCGCCGCCCGTAAACGCGGATTAGTTTCGGGGTCAGAACCACCTTCGCGAGCAGAAACCACAAGCTCACGAATTAACTTGGTAAATATTTTGCCCCGTTGAGCATCCTGCGCCGCTTTGCGGTGCTTAATGTTTGACCACTTGGAATGACCAGCCATTTAGAAAAACTCCTCTTATAATTATTATTAATATACGGCAGAGCCGTAGCTACATTCAGGCGTCGGTTTTGGCAGTTACCGAAATATGCAATTCGGCCAAGGCTTCTGGGTTAGCGTAGCCTGGGGCGTCGGTTAACACACAAGCAGCGGTAGTGGTTTTCGGGAACGCAATCACATCACGAATACTGCTCGCACCCACCATTAACATAACCAAACGGTCTAAACCAAAGGCCAAACCAGCATGTGGTGGTGTACCGTATTTTAAAGCTTCCAATAAGAAACCAAACTTTTCTTGTGCTTCATCGGCATCAATGCCAAGAATTTCAAACACCGTCGATTGCATCTCAGCGTTAAAAATACGCACCGAACCACCACCTAGTTCACACCCATTTAAAATCATGTCATAAGCATCTGAAATTGCATCGGCCGGATTCGCCTTCAATTCTTCAGCGCTAACGCCAACGGGTGCAGTGAAAGGGTGGTGAATGGCAGCAAAGCCCCCTTCGTGCTCTTCAAACATGGGGAAGTCAACGACCCACAATGGTTTCCAGGAATCTTCAACTAAATCAAAGTCCTTGCCGGCTTTCAAACGCAGAGCGCCAAGAGCTTCGCTGACCACAGTTGCGGTATCGGCACCGAATAATAAAATGTCGCCGGTTTCAGCATGGGTCCGAGCAAGAATTTCTGTCACCGCGTGTTCAGGTAAAAACTTCAATATGGGCGATTGTAAACCGTCCATACCAGCGTCTTTGTCGTTCACTTTGAGCCAAGCTAAACCTTTCGCACCGTATATTTTTACGTAGTCCGTGTAGTCGTCAATCTGCTTGCGACTGAGCGAAGCGCCACCAGGAATACGCAACGCGGCAACACGGCTGTTCGGGTCGTTGGCAGGCCCAGCAAATACTTTAAACTCAATATCTTTCAGTAAATCAGCCACATCAACTAATTGCATGGGGTTACGTAAATCAGGTTTATCTGAACCATATAAGCGTTGTGCTTCAGCGTAGGTCATCACTGGAAAGCTGCCGAGCTCAACCTGCAGCAAGTCATTAAACAAGCCGCGTATTAAACGCTCGGTCAAGTCACGTACTTGCTGTGCACTCATAAAAGTTGTTTCTATATCAATCTGGGTGAACTCAGGTTGGCGGTCGGCACGTAAGTCTTCGTCGCGGAAGCATTTTACAATTTGATAATAGCGATCAAAACCCGACATCATCAGCAATTGCTTAAACAGTTGCGGCGACTGCGGTAAAGCGAAAAACTTACCTGCATGGGTTCTTGAAGGCACCAAGTAGTCACGCGCACCTTCAGGAGTGGCACGGGTGAGCATCGGCGTTTCGATATCCAAAAAACCTTCCGTATCGAGGAAGCGGCGAACGGCACTAGCCACCTTGGCCCGGAACACTATTTTTTCGTTCATTTCAGGGCGGCGCAAATCTAAATAACGAAAGCGCAAACGCTGCTCTTCACTCACTTGGTTGTTAAAGTCGATAGGTAAAGGCGCAGCTTTATTTAAAATGTTCAGTTCGGTGGCCAATATTTCAACTTTACCGGTGGTCATGCGTTCGTTCACTTGACCGTCAGGGCGGGCCCGCACTTCACCGCGAAGCTGAATACAGAACTCTTGGCGTAAGCTATTAGCAGTATCAAAAATAGTGCTAAGGTCAGGGTCAAAAACCACCTGTACAATGCCAGTACGATCGCGCATATCGACGAAAATAAGGCCACCTAAATCACGGCGTCTGTGAACCCAACCTGCCAAAGTGACTTGTTGACCAAGAGAATTTTCGGTGACTTGTCCGCAATAGTGACTACGCATGTGCTATTTATTCCTGTTTTTAATAAAATTCGGTGTAAAACCAACGGATGTAAGGGCCTTTGTTCATACTTAGCTAAGCGCTTTCGGCCCCCAGTGTTGTGAATGGCGTGTAGTATACGATACAGGGTGCTTGAGGTACAATTCACGATGCATTTGTTGTGGCAACTTAGCCGAGGCTAAAACATGCCGCGGTTTGTCCCAATATAGAGAAAACGACGAAAAGGAACCAAGGTTCATGAGTTCTCCACGCGATTCTATTTATGCCACACCCTTGGGCGATGTGGCTAACTTTGCCTTTGACGACCGAGTTGCGGAAGTATTTCCCGACATGATTAGCCGCTCAGTGCCAGGCTATTCAACCATTGTGCAAACCATTGGCTTGTTGGCAGGTAAGTATGCACAAGAAAATACACGCGTTTACGACCTGGGTTGCTCGCTTGGGGCCACCAGCATTGCTATGAAACAACATATAAAAGCAGCAGGCGTGACTATTGTAGGCCTAGACAACTCTGAAGCCATGGTGCGGCGTTGCCAAGCGCATGTGGATGCGTGGCGAGGTGCGGTACCGGTGGAAATAAAATGCGCCGATATTACCGAAGCACCATTAGAGCCCTGCTCTGTAGTGGCAATGAACTTCACCATGCAATTTATAGCGCCTGAAAAGCGCGCTGCTTTAGTGCAAAAAATTTACCACGCCTTATTACCCGGTGGAATTTTATTGCTATCAGAAAAAGTTCGCCATGAGGACTTAGTTGCCGACGCTTTAATTGAAGAGTTGCATCATGAGTTTAAACGTCAAAATGGCTATAGCGAACTCGAAATATCACAAAAACGCGCCGCCATAGAAAATGTCATGCGCATCGACACCGCCGAACAACATGCTGCACGCCTCAGCAACGCCGGTTTCAGCACCGTCCAAAACTGGTACCGCTGCTTCAACTTCACCTCCTGGCTCGCCATTAAGTAGTTGTGGGGAGTTGTGGGGTCAGAACAAGCCCTTTACTGTTAAAACAAAGAGTTACAGTTTGGGGTCAGAAGCAAAGTGTTGGGGTCAGAACAAACAAATTAATGGGGTCAGAACAACATGTACGATTTTACCCAGTTCTATGCGCGATTAACTGAATCAGGCTTAGGTCATTGGCTTGAGACGTTGCCGGCAGCAATCCGTGATTGGCAGGCAAACGAGCGGCATGGAGAAATGAAAAAATGGCAGCGTAGCGTTGAACAGTTACCCGATATTATTCCGAGTTCTATCGATTTATCTAAACAAGTGCGCATTGGCACTAAGCATGACTTGAATGAGGGCGAGAAAGCGCGTCTTGAGGGCTTACTAAAACAGCTGATGCCATGGCGTAAAGGCCCGTTTGAATTATTTGGCGTGACGATTGATACGGAATGGCGCTCCGACTGGAAATGGGATCGTGTGTTGCCACATATTAGTGACTTAACCGGCCGCCGGGTGCTCGATATTGGTTGTGGAAGTGGCTATCACTTATGGCGAATGAAAGGTGCGGGGGCGTCGTTGGTAGTTGGGGTTGATCCTACGCCGTTATTTATGATGCAATTTCGAGCGATTCAGCGTTTCTTACCTGTGGAAATTACGCGTGATGTTGAATTGTTACCGCTAGGCGTTGAACACTTACAGGCTGTGAAAGCGTTTGATAGCGTGTTCACAATGGGGGTGCTTTATCACCGTCGTTCGCCAATTGATTTTTTGCAGCAATGCATTGATCAACTAACAGAAGGTGGCGAGTTAGTATTAGAGACATTGGTAATCGATGGTGATGAAAATCAAGTATTAGTGCCAGGTGAACGCTATGCACAAATGCCAAACGTGTGGTTTATTCCGAGCTCCAAAGCAATTTGTCATTGGCTTGAACGGTTAGGGATGACTAACATTCGGGTAGTTGATGAAACAATTACCACCCTAGAAGAGCAGCGCAGTACTGAATGGATGCAGGCCCAGTCGTTGGTAGACTTTCTTGATGTAAGCGACCATTCACTCACCTGCGAAGGCTACCCAGCACCCAAACGTGCCGTAATTGTTGCCACCAAACAGTAGCGATTTCAGCCTGAGCTTTAACTGGGTTCTAACCGAGTTCTAGTCGAGCTCTGGCTGAGTTCTGATCTAGCCTTGCTAGAGTCCAGGCGGAGCTCGGGGTGAGTGCGTATAGAGTTAAAGCAAGCTCAGGCTTGGGTTAAGTTTACGTTAAGCTTGAGTCAGGCTTGGTTTGGGTGTGGGTCTAGGTTGAATTCAGGTGGCGTATCAAGGGTTGGTGGGGTCAGAAGCAACAAAATTGGGGTCAGAAGCAACTTTTCCGGCCCTTTTCGCGGATTCCGTGGCCTACAGGGCATGGGGTCAGAACAAAACTCGGTGGAAATAGGAAAAACCTATATACTACAAAGACAAAGGTGGGGTCAGAAGGACTAAACCTTCCTTCTGACCCCAAAATTGCACCTACCCACAAGGGAGCGGTAATGATTGGACGTTTGCAGGGAACGCTGGCGGTGAAGCATCCGCCGGAGTTATTAATTGATGTACAGGGCGTCGGCTACGAAGTACAAATGCCAATGACTTGTTTTTACGAGTTGCCGGAAATAGGGCAGCCAGTAACAGTGTGGATACACTTTGTGGTGCGGGAAGATGCGCAGCTCTTATTTGGCTTTAATACTGTCGACGAGCGCGCATTATTTCGTCTTTTACTTAGAGCCCAAGGTGTTGGGCCAAAGCTAGCGCTTACCATCATGTCGAGTATGAGTGCAGAACAATTCGTTGGCGCTATCCAACAGAAAGACATTATTATGCTCACAAAAATTCCTGGAGTGGGCAAAAAAACCGCTGACCGTCTGGTTGTAGAGCTGAAAGACCGGCTCAAAGACTTCACCGGAGCCGATTATAATACGGGGCTTCCAGGTAGTGAAACGAAGCATGTGTTTACAACCCCAGTGGCCACCGCTGAAAGTGAAGCGTTAAGCGCCTTAATTGCTCTAGGATATAAGCAGAATCAAGCGGAGCAAGTATTGAGAAAGGTTGCATCTGATGACATGTCAGCAGAAGATATAATTCGACAAGCTTTAAAAGCAATGATGTAAGTGGGGTCAGACCCCCAGGGTTTAAACCAAATTTTGGTTCTGACCCCAAACTGTAAGTTGTTGTTTTAACAGTAAAGGGGTTGTTCTGACCCCAGCGTTAAACTGGCCCAGCATTAAAGGAAAGCAGATGATTGAAGCGGATCGGATGATCCA
>SMEQ01000537.1_pt1 | contig 11258 bp, 9 predicted proteins | sample 2456281 | NCBI WGS metagenome assembly SMEQ01 (sample SAMN10132596, study PRJNA489261) | soil metagenome | isolation source: day1 antibiotic-loamy sand soil ammended with raw manure from dairy cow... | place: USA | collected 2015-04-01 | reverse complement strand
GGTAATCGTCGTTATCAGCGCTATTACAAGAAAATTCAATGGTGTTTAGTGCAACTGGGTTTTGATTTAAAGAAAGTCAAAATTGAACCGGTTGAGCACCACTTAGCCCACGCTGCCAGTGCTTATTTGTGCTCAGGTTTCCAAGAGAAAACTGCCATCATGGGCATTGATGGTAAAGGTGAATACGCCACGACCTTCTTCGGCTATGGCGAAAACGGCAAGATTCATAAGATTAAAGAGTTTTTTGATCCAGATTCACTGGGTGGCCTGTACGGTGCCATGACTGAGTTTTTGGGCTTTGAAATGCTCGATGGCGAATTTAAAGTGATGGGTATGGCGCCCTACGGTGATCCAGACTTATATGATTTATCGCGCCTCGCCAAATTTGAAGATGGTGAGTTGATAGTCAATACCGAGTACGTCAACGTTGTAGGCCTGCGCCGCTACAAAGAAAAAGGCAAAGGCTATTACTTCTCGCCTAAGTTGATTGAGTGGTTAGGCCCTAAGCGTGAAGGCGATATTGCTGACGATCCCTATATTCACTACGCCGCCAGCGTACAAGCGCTGTTTGAAAAACTGTCGCTGGAGATGATGGATTACTACCTCGGTGACATCATCAAAGAAACCGGCCGTATTGCCTTTGCCGGTGGTAGCGCGCTGAACGTTAAACTCAATCAGAAAATCATTGCCCGCGATGAAGTCAAAGAGCTGTTTGTCCAGCCTGCCGCCGGTGATGCCGGTACTGCAGTGGGCGCTGCAGCCTATATTTCGCAGCAGCGCGGTGTGCCTGTGGAGAAGATGGAGCACGTCTATCTCGGTCCTGAGTACAGCAACGAAGAAGTGATCGCCGCCTGCGCCAAACACCCCGGTCAGCCGCAGTGGCAAAAAATTGATAATGTGCCTGAACATATCGCTAAAATCATGGTGGATGGCAATCCGGTGGCGTGGTTCCAAGGCCGCATGGAGTTTGGTCCACGAGCACTCGGCGGTCGCTCTATTATTGGATGCCCAAGCATCCCCAATGTGGCCGATCGAATTAACGCACAAATTAAATTCCGCGAACGCTGGCGCCCATTCTGCCCATCCATGCTGGATACCGTGGCCGAGAAAATGCTGAAAGTCGACCATCCATCGCCTTTCATGACCTTCACCTTTGAAGTCAGCGATGAGTGGAAAGCACGTGTGCCAGAAGTGGTGCATGAAGACGGTACCTCACGCGCACAGGTGTTGGAGCGTCAATACAATCCTCGTTGGTACGACCTGATGGTTGAATTAGAGAAACTGACCGGTAATGGCGTATCACTGAATACCTCGCTGAATCGTCGTGGTGAAGCGATGGTTTGCTCACCCAAAGATGCGCTGGATATGTTCTATGGGTCGGATCTGCAGTATCTGATTATGGAAGATATATTGGTGGTGAAAGAAGCGTAGTTTAGCTATTTAATTAGGGGCGATTGATGTCAGTAAGCCATAGCAACTCAGAGGTACAAGAAGCAAACGAGAGTAGCATCGATGTGGTGTATTACTCTCGCATGTTTCAATCAGTGCCGCATTTAGCGCAAGTGTGTCAAGAGTTACCAGGAACCTTTGTTACCAGCCGAAGTTCTACATTGAAGGCTGCACAAAGGTTGTATCCAGCTATGCCTTCCATTAAAACGTCTAAGTTTTTTGGTGACTTTAATCGCGGAAATCGCGCGCTGAAAAAAGCTGATGTCATTGTGACTGGCTCGCCTTATAAAAATGTATTGGCACCTTTCTCAGCTAAGAAATGCACTGTGTTTCACGGTACCTGTATGATGCTGAGCCGTGAAGCATTACTGAGTTATACTCATTTTGATTTGCTGTGTGTAACAGGCCCACGCATGCAGCAGATGATTGCTCGTCATGCGGACGAGATACCCGTCAATACAGTGCAAACAGGTTTTTTACCTTTTGCTGAGTTTCCAGTGAAAAGTCTAGCCTTTACGCAACAAGCATTAGAGCGCTTACATTTAAATCCTGAATATAAAACTATTTTATATACTCCCAGTCGCCGAGGTGTTGGCTCATGGAATTATGCTGCTGAACAGTTGATATTAACGCTTCCTAAGCACTTTAATCTCATTTTAAGACCCCATCCTAGCCAAGCAATAACGCCACGGAAAAAAGATAGAGTAAGTTTTAAGAAAGTAATAAAAATGGCAGAAGCTCGAGGCAATACGATCGTTGACTTAACTTTGCTTCCTTTGTCAAACTTACAGTGTATTGCTGATCTAATGATATCTGATGCTAACTCACCGGCTGAGGAGTCATTGTTTTATGATGTGCCACAATTGTTTATTGAAACTATTGACTTGTCCAGACAGTATATAGCTGAATTAGCTATTAAAGAACGTATGCATAAAGATGACACTGAAAAGCTGTTAACATTGTATGAAATAGGTGAAAGTGTTTATTTGAAAAATACGGGCTATGATTTTAGTGATGTAGTTGAGAAAGTATTATTAAATTCAGAGAGCTTTTCTAGGAAGAGGGAAGATTACTTTTCTTGGGTGTTTGGAGTTAGGGATCGACTCGCTGGGAAAAGAGTTGCGGATGAAATCTTTAATTTAACACGAAAAGTGTAATGAATACCTGTCATATAATTTTAGATAAATTTCATATCTGGAAGGTACTGTTTTAAATGAATATGGTATATATGCCTGCAGGCAGAAAAGTTTGGCAGGACGTTTCTGAAAAGCTTAATGATAAATCAATAAGTCCTAAAATCTGGCTTGGTGATCCTGTTCATGATGAGTATGCTCGTGAAAATTATAAAGACTGTATTGTTCTAGATTTTTATAAGTTAAATAAAATTATTGGTACAGAAAGACTTTTTTTTAGCTGTGCGCCAGATTTGCTTGAGAATAAGTTTTTTTATGTTTTGAAAGATCAAGTATATAAAATGATGGATCGGCAAGATGATTTTGGTGTGTTTGGCCGTCTAGAGAGAGAAGCATTATTTTATTCATTATTTTTTTATTTCTATACAATAGTATTAGAGCAAGAAATAGACCTTTTAGTCGCCTCAGAGGCGCCGCACTCACCAGCAAGTATGATTTTATATGGTGTTTGTAAGATTCTAAATATTAAAACATATCATCTTGCTCAAAACTCAATTGTTCCTGTTGCTCATATATGTACCGATTTTTATGGTGGTAATATTAAAGTTGAACATGATTTATGTTTTTTAGAACAGCATAAGATTATATTTGATTATATTGATTCTATTGATTCTATTTCTGAAGTTATCCCTGAGCCTCATTATATGCAGCTTCAGAGTGATTTTGATGAGAAGACAAAGAGCTTGGGTTTTAAGCTTAAAAAGTATTTTATTAAACCGGTTAAAAGTTTTATTTTTAATAGAAATAAAGAACATGGTTATAGTATCTATCATAGAGATTTCTTTAATCAAAACATTAGACCGTTTTTTTATGAGAAAATAATAAGCTCTAGAAAAAGAGACTTGTTTTCTGGATATAGCTCTGTGTTGAGTAATGTTGACTTAACTAAAGAGTTTGTTTTTGTTCCCTTGCATTACGAGCCTGAGCGAACTAGCAACCCTGATGGGGGTGATTTTTATAATGCTTACGATATGATTTTATGGCTAAGAAGTTTTTTGCCAAGCCATATTTTTATAGTTATTAAAGAGCATTCATCACAGTTTACAAGTAAAATGTACGGTTATAGAGGGCGTAGTCCTCTTTTCTATAAAGCTGTAAACTCTCTTCATAATGTTTTTTTTGTTGACATTCAGAAAAAATCAAGTGAGTTAATTGGTAAATCAATATTTATTGCAACTCAAACTGGATCAGCAGCATTAGAAGCTGCTTTAATGCAAAAAAAGAGCTTAGTTTTTGGTGCGCCATGGTTCTTGGGTGTTCCAAATATTTATTCTTATAAGGATGTTGATTGTTTTTATAGGTTTTATGAAAAAGAACTGTTTAATAAGAATGATATTAAAAATAGTTTGATTTCTTATGTTGAGGGTTATGCGATTCCTGCATGTGTTAACCCTTCTGGTGAGAAGTATTTTATGAAAAAATTTGGAGACTTGTTTTCGGTTTTAGTTGATGATGATGTTTTTTCAAAGGCTTTTACAGATACTGTTTATAAAGACTATATGAGTAATAGAAATGCTGAAAAATAAAACTATCTTAATAACAGGCGGCACCGGCTCATTCGGCAACACTTTCGTTCCAATGACTTTAGCCAAGTACAACCCTAAAAAAATCATCATTTTTTCACGTGATGAAATGAAACAATGGGATATGGCCAAGAAGTTTGTAGGCGATGATCGCGTCCGCTTCTTTATTGGTGATGTGCGTGATAAAGAGCGCTTGTACCGTGCGCTCGATGGCGTTGATTATGTGGTGCATGCCGCTGCTACTAAAATTGTACCGACTGCCGAATACAATCCGTTTGAATGCGTAAAAACCAATGTTAATGGTGCCATGAACCTGATTGATGCCTGTATCGATAAAGGCGTGAAGGGTGTTGTGGCTTTATCAACAGATAAGGCAAGTAGCCCAATCAACCTTTATGGCGCGACTAAGCTTGCGTCAGATAAGCTGTTCGTTGCTGGCAACTCGTACTCGGGTGAGCACGGCTCTAAATTCTCGGTTGTCCGCTATGGCAACGTGATGGGTTCTCGTGGTTCAGTGATTCCATTCTTTATGTCGATAAGAGATAAGGGCGTATTGCCGATCACAGATGATCGTATGACGCGCTTTATGATTTCTTTAGAAGATGCTGTTGATCTGGTTTGGCATGCCTTTGAAGATATGATTGGCGGTGAAATTTACGTCAAAAAAATCCCTTCAATGAAAATGACAGACTTAGCACGTGTTGTTGCGCCTGATGCTAAGCAAGAAATTATTGGTATTCGTCCTGGCGAAAAGCTACACGAACAAATGATCAGTGCTGAAGATGCGTACTACACCTACGAGTACCCAGAGCACTATAAGATTTTGCCAACGATTAATGAGTGGGCAACCTGTAAAAAGCGTATTAAAGATGGCAAGCGAGTAGCGGAAGGTTTTGTTTACGCGAGTGATAACAATAGCGAGTGGATGACTGACGCGGATTTACAAAATTGGTTAGAAGTCAATAAAGATAAGATCGGGAGCATCTAAATGATTCCTTATGGCAGGCAGGATATTTCGCAAGCAGATATTGATGCAGTTACAGCAGTCTTGCAGTCAGATTTCTTGACCCAAGGCCCACAAGTGCCTTTGTTTGAGCAGGCTGTGTTAGATGCTTGTGATGCTAAATATGCTGTAGCAGTCAATAGCGCAACCTCTGCATTGCACATTGCTTGCCTTGCTTTGGGATTAGGCAAAGGTGATTGGCTCTGGACTACACCCAATACTTTTGTGGCTTCTGCTAACTGTGGTTTGTATTGTGGTGCCCAAGTTGATTTTGTTGATGTTGATCCGCGTACCTACAACCTGTGCGCGAAAGAGTTAGAGCAAAAACTAATCATTGCAGAACAACAAGGCAAGTTACCCAAAGTGCTGGTGCCTGTGCACTTCAGCGGCCAGTCATGTGATATGCAGACAATCCATGCTTTATCACAAAAGTACGGTTTTAAAATCATTGAAGATGCTTCGCATGCCATTGGTGGTCAGTATCAAGGCGAGCCGATCGGTAACTGCCGTTACAGTGATATCACTGTATTTAGTTTTCACCCGGTAAAAATAGTCACCACTGCTGAAGGTGGTATGGCCGTTACTAATGATGCGCAGCTAGCAGAGAAGCTGGGCTTGTTGCGCAGCCATGGTATTACTCGCGATGCGCATTTAATGACAGAGCCTGTACACGGTCCTTGGTATTACCAGCAAGTTGATTTGGGCTTCAACTATCGCCTTACCGACTTGCAAGCAGCATTGGGTGTTTCACAAATGCAGCGTTTAGATGCTTACGTGTCTAAGCGTCACCAACTTGCGCAGCGTTATGATGAGTTGCTTAAAGATTTGCCTGTAACAACCCCTTGGCAGCATGAAGACAGCTACTCTGGCTTGCATTTGTACGTTATTCGTTTACAACTCGATAAGATTCAAAAGACGCACCTAGAAGTGTTTGAGGGTATGCGGGCGGCAGGGATTTTAGTTAACTTGCACTATATTCCTGTACATATGCAGCCGTATTATAAGTCTATGGGCTTTAAAGTTGGTCAGTTTCCACAGGCGGAGCAGTACTATAAAGAAGCCATTAGTATTCCAATGTTTCCAGTGATGACTGCAGAGCAGCAAGAAAAAGTTGTGGCTGTGCTTCGAGAATTATTGCTGTGAAAATTGCAGTAATCCCTGCTCGTGGTGGTAGCAAGCGTATACCTCGCAAAAACATTAAAGATTTTTGCGGTAAGCCTATGATTGCCTATTCAATTGAAGCAGCTCTGCAATCAGGCTGTTTTGATAAAGTCATCGTATCGACAGATGATCTTGAAATTGCAGAAGTAGCTAAGCAATACGGTGCTGAAGTGCCGTTTATGCGACCAGAAGAGTTGTCGAGTGACTACGCCGCTACTATTCCGGTTATTCGCCATGCTGTTGAGTGGTATATACAGCAAGGTTTTGATATAGATTTGGTTTGTTGTTTATACGCTACTGCACCTTTTGTAACACCTGAGTATTTACAGAAAGGTTTGCAGCAACTTGAAAAAACAGATGCAGCTTATGCGTTCACGGTGACCAGTTATGCATTCCCGATTCAAAGAGCAATCAAAATAAATTCTGGATTGGGCGTAGAAATGTTTAATCCGGAAAGTTTTGATTCGCGCTCCCAAGATTTAGAAGAAGCTTGGCATGATGCTGGTCAGTTTTACTGGGGTAAGGTAGATGCTTGGTTAGCCGGTAAAGTTATTTTTGGCCCTGAATCAACACCCGTTATTTTACCAAGACACCAAGTACAGGATGTTGATACTCCCGAAGACTGGGTGCGTGCTGAATGGTTATTTAAGGCGATGCAGGCATGAAAATTGTCTTCCGCTGTGACGCATCAATCCAGATGGGTACCGGTCACGTCATGCGCTGCCTGACCTTGGCTGATGCTCTAGCAGAGCAGGGCGCTGAATGTCACTTTATTTGTCGTGAGCATTCGGGGCACTTGCTGGATATGGTTCGTCAGCGAGGACATATAGGTTATGGTCTGCCTTTAGAGAACAAGTTGCATCTAGATGACAAAAGTGAGCCAAAGCTTGCTCATGCAAACTGGCTAGGCAGTACTCAGCAGCATGATGCTGAACTATGCAGCCAAATACTCAAGGCAGTACAACCTGACTGGCTGGTGGTTGATCATTACTCTTTAGACATCCGCTGGGAAAGTCAGTTACGTCCATATTGCAAAAAGCTGATGGTGGTTGATGATTTAGCTGATCGCCAGCACGATTGCAATATATTGCTAGATCAAACCTTTGGTCGTGATCCGCACGATTATCTTCAATGGACTCCAGCGGGTTGTCAGTTACTATGTGGCTCTCATTATGCTTTATTAAGACCCGAGTTTGCACAGTGGCGTGAGTACAGTCTTAAACGTCGTGAGTCGGGGCAGCTTAAGCATGTGTTGGTTAATCTGGGTGGTGTTGATAAAGATAACTTAACAACGCAATTACTTAAGGCATTGCAAAAATCTTCTTTGCCAAGTGATTGCAAAATCACGGTTGTGATGGGTTCAACAGCACCTTGGGTTGATGCTGTAGAAGAGCAAGCCGCATTGATGCAGTGGCCAACCGAAGTTAAACGAGGCGTCAGTAACATGGCTGAATTAATGGCTAATAGTGATTTAGCCATTGGAGCCGCTGGCTCAACTTCTTGGGAGCGATGCTGTCTGGGGCTTCCAAGTATTATACTCTGCACAGCAGAGAATCAAATTAAAGTAATTGATATGCTTACTGAGGCTGGAGTGTCTGTATTACTTTTACCTGAAGAAATAGAAGATCATTCAAGTAGGTCTCTAAATTCTAAATTTATGATTATTAACTCAAAGCTAAGTGAGTTTATAAATAATTCAATTAAAGTGAGTAATGGGCTAGGTTCTTATAATGTGGTTCAAGCAATAGTTGACAGTAGATGAATACTATAGTTTTAACAGGTATAAGTAGAGGGTTGGGGAAAGCCTTGCATGATTTTTTATGTAGGGATTTTCCTGAAGATAAAAAAATATTTATATCAAGAGAGTTTTCAGATATTAATAAGTCTGGATTAATTAATTATTTAAATATAGATTTATCCAATAAGAAAATTCAGTGCGACAGTATTGATATTTCAAATGATAGCAATAAGGTGATATTTGTTAATAATGCAAGTGTTATAGAACCTATAAGAAAAGTATTAGATGTATCGTTTAATGAAGTCGAAAAAGCTATGGATGTTAATTTTTGGGCTCCATTGCAGTTGGCTAGATATTTAGCTGCTGAAACTAAACGCATCAAAGCAGATTTTTATATTATAAACATAAGTACTGGAGCTGCAGCTCGACCGATACAAGGATGGCTAGCATATTGTGTTAGTAAAACAGCAATTAAAATGGCAATCGATGTTTTAGTTGAAGAAAATAAACATATACAGGTAGTTCATTTTGATCCGGGTGTCATGGATACTGGAATGCAGACTGTTATAAGATCTTCAGCTGAAGATGACATGTGTGATGTTGAAACTTTTAAAGCATTTAAAACTAATAACAAGCTTCGCGACCCTTCAGAAGTAGCAACTGAAATCATAAGTATTATAAAAGAGTTTGAGCAATGAAAATAGCATTAATATCTGATGTTCATGCAAATATTTATGCATTAGAGGCTGTGTATGCGGATCTTGAAAAAGAGAATGTTGAATGTATATTAGTTGCAGGGGATTTGATTGGTTACTATTATTGGCCTAAAGAAGTGGTTAGCATTTTACGGAATGATAGCCGGGTTTTTTGTGTTCGTGGCAATCATGAGGAAAATCTTAAGAAAATTTTATTTGATAATGAAGCTTCTGATTTCTATAAGTCTAAATATGGATCTGGATATAATGAATGTAAAAGCTTATTGAGTGATAAAGAGCTTGAGTGGTTGATAAGTTTGCCTGATAAAATAGAGATAGATATTGAAGGTCTTTCATTTTATGTTACGCATGGAAGCTTAAGTAGTGTAGATGAGTATATATATCCAGATTCTAGTATTTGCCGTTTAAATAAAAATAACTCTGGATGTGATTTTACTGTTTTTGGACATACTCATTATCCTTTTATACATACATTAAATAATAAAAAATTAATAAATCCTGGATCAGTTGGGCAACCAAGGGATATAGGTGGTTTGGCGAGTTATGTTATTGTTAATACTGTGAATCAGTCAGTACGCTTTAAACGGCTACCATTTGATTTTTCTAAGATAGTTAAGGCTGCAAAATATAGAGATCCTGATTTAAAATATCTTTGGGAAATTATGAGTAGGTGATAAATAAGTGAATATATTAGTGAGTGGTGTTGCTGGAGATATAGGTTTTGGCGTAGGAAGGATTTTACGAGACTTAGATTGGGTTAATAAAATATATGGTATAGATATTCAGTCAGATCATGCTGGCAATTTCGTGTTTGATACATGCTCTGTTAGTTTAAGAGCTGATGATCCGAATTATTTATATTGGCTCTCAAAATATATAGAAAGTAATGAAATTGATGTTTTTATTCCTACAAGTGAAGCAGAAATTTCAAAGATCTCTCTAGCAAAAATTGAATATATATCTAATGCGTTGGTTGTTATCACTAATAGTTTTGTAGTTAATAAATCTTTGGATAAGTATGAGTGCTTAACCTATCTGTCGTCATGCGGAATAGATGTGCCTGCACATGGATTAGTAGGGAACTCTTCACCTGCTTTTTATCCTGTTATTGTAAAGCCGCGTTCAGGCCAAGGAAGTAAGGGTATTGTTAAAGTTAATGATGCAAGTCAACTACCTTTCACCACAGAAAAAAAATTAGTTTGGCAGGAGTATTTAGCTTCTGATGAAGATGAGTATACATGTCCTGTGTTTGCATCAGCAGCAACAGGGACTCGTATTTTAATATTAAAGCGAAAGTTGCAAGGAGGCTTCACACACAGTGGTGAGGTTATTGAAAATGATGAAATATTTGAATATGTTAAATCTATAGCTGTTGCTCTTGAACTAGATGGGGTTATGAATGTTCAATTACGATTAACTAGTTTAGGACCAAAACTTTTTGAAATTAATCCTCGCATATCAAGTACTCTAGTTTTTAGAGATAAAATGGGGTTTAATGATTTGAAATGGTTGTTAGAGTTGCGGCTTAAAAAAATTGTTTCTCAATACAGTCCTCCAATGCTAGGTACTCGTTTTTATCGTGGCGTTCAAGAATATATAGCATTTTTTTAAATGTAATTAAGTTAGAGGTAAAGCATGAGAACTCCAAGTATAGTTATTGATGGGCGAACTATTTCTACAAAGCATGAGCCATATGTCATTGCAGAGGTTTCTGCTAATCACAACGGCTGCTTAAATACTGCTCTTTCTTTAATTGAAGTAGCTAAGAATTCAGGGGCGTCTGCTGTAAAGTTACAAACCTATCATCCAGATACTATTACTTTAAATTGTAATAGTGATGAGTTTCGTCTTAAAGGTGGCTTATGGGATGGCCGTACCCTGTATGACTTATATCAAGAAGCGCACATGCCGTGGGATTGGCACAAGCCTTTATTTGAATATGCTCGTAAATTAGGTATTACAATTTTTAGTTCTCCTTTTGATAATACTGCAGTTGATCTGTTAGAAGAGCTGAATGCGCCTGCTTATAAAATAGCCTCTTTTGAAGCTGTTGATTTACCTCTGATTAAGTATGTTGCCAGTACAGGCAAACCAATGATTATTTCTACTGGCATGGCAGATGCTGAAGAAATTCAAGAAGCGATTGATGCGGCCCGTGAGGGCGGCTGTAAAGAGCTCGCTATCTTGCATTGTGTGAGCGGTTACCCTGCACCTGCTGCAGATTATAATCTGCGTACAATTCCAGACATGATGCAGCGGTTTGGTTTAGTCACAGGGCTGTCTGATCATACGCTTGATAATACAACGGCTATTACGAGTGTCGTACTAGGTGCTTCTATTATTGAAAAACACTTTACGCTTGATAGAAATGGCGGTGGGCCTGACGATAGTTTTTCATTAGAGCCAGCTGATTTAGCAGCACTGTGTCGTGATAGTAAAACTGCTTGGCAGGCGCTTGGTAAGGTTGATTATGGT
>SMEQ01000534.1_pt1 | contig 11291 bp, 8 predicted proteins | sample 2456281 | NCBI WGS metagenome assembly SMEQ01 (sample SAMN10132596, study PRJNA489261) | soil metagenome | isolation source: day1 antibiotic-loamy sand soil ammended with raw manure from dairy cow... | place: USA | collected 2015-04-01 | reverse complement strand
AAAGGGATGTTGATGCTTTCTTGATATACATTATTGCCATGCTGATAATGCCAATGCTCCCCAAAGCTTTCGCCATGATCCGCTATAAAGATAAATAGCGTATTTTCATAATAACCGCTGTCTTTGAACTGCTGGAATAGTTGCTCTAAAAAGCCATCCAGATGATGAACAGCATTTAAATAATTATTAAATAGCGCACCAAAATCATATAGAAAAATATTTTTATCACTGCCTAAATAATCAATGCGCTGGCTTTTATCGTAAAAATCATAGGGCCAATGCGGACCTAACGTTAGGTAATTAGCGAAGAAAGGTTGCTGCACCTCGTTTAACCATTGCTCGCTTTTTGTCAGCATTATCTCGTCTTGATAACCAAACACATTCGATTTTAAACCGCTACCATCAAAATCCTCGGCGGAGAACAAGGTATCAATGCCCCAGTGTTTTGTGAGTAGCGGCATATTGCCATAATCAACCGTGGCGCTTTGTATGAAAACATTGCTGTAGCCATTGTCCGCAAGCCAATGGCCTAAGCAGGTGCTAGGCAATCCATAGACTGACTCAAGAATGGAATAACTTAAAAAAGGATATATGCCACAGTTAATCGACGTTAAGGCTTTGATGGTAAAAGGAACCGTGGTGTACATATTGTTAAATACTAAGCTGTTTTTTGCTAGCGCATCAAAAAACCCTGTACTACGTTTTAACTCGTTATTGTAAAAACTCAACGCGTCTTTACGCGTGGATTCCATGGTAATAATAACCACATTCGGCTTGTCTTCGATAATGTCTGATCGGCTAAAGCCGGGTGCTGCATATATGGGCTCTTTTGCTTTAAAATCCTTAATCTGCGGGGTTTTATCTGCAGAGCTGAAGGCATAAACTATTGCGCTCAAATTAGCGCTGCGTGGGGCGTACTCTGAAAAAGGAACAAACGATAGCGTTAATAATAACAAGCTCAGCAACAAGCCAAGCCCTTGTCTTCTTTGTCTTAATAGCCAGATATCGCGCAACCTTATTAGGCTAAACATTAAAAAACCGCCTAAAAATGTCACATAAAACGCAGTAAAAAACGTAGAGAAGCTGACGCTTATAAACTTAAACTGCGTCAGCAGGTAATAAAGCGAAAATAGACTCATGCCATCGCCGATAGCCTTTAGTATGGCCGAAGAAAGCCCATCAAAACCTAGCACTAACAGCATAAATACCGTCAACAATAAGTGCTTTAGCAAACTCTTAGCAAAAATGGGCAGCGTCATAACGGCAAACCAACCAGCAAGACCCAAATAAAAGCTAGCACTGGGCAAGTAAAGCAAAACACTTTGCCATACATTCAACTGCTGATAAAAAAACAACAGCGCGTGCCAACGTAGCTCTATAGCCATAACGAAAGCTGCAAAAGTCAGCAGTAGCAACACAATAGCGATAGAAAAACGTAAAAATTTAGACATAAATTAGCGATGGTCGACTAGATTAGACTGCGGAGCGGCCAATGGTTGAAAACGGTTTTTATGCCAGTGTAGTAGCTGATATTGGCCTAACTTTTCTTCGTTTATTATTAGGCCTAGTTGGGTTGGGTTACCTTGCGGATTAACGGCTAATACGCTTAGTTCGGCCTCAGCTAGCGTGTATTTGTCGCCTACTTCTAAGGGCTCTAACTGTAGGTCACGTAGAAAAAAATCTTCACCCGCCAAAATGCCTTGCTTGGCACGAATCAGCCATCGGTTGGCTGCAAGTTTTTCTATGCTGCAATCACACTGATCTGTAAAAACTGTATGCATCGATAAAGGCTTTGCTTTTCCTGCTAATTGTCGTGTTGGGTGGATAAAGGTGCTATGCATCATGGGAACGCCGAATAACAACACATGATTATCGTCCATCACCTCAGGCAAGGAATTGATCGTGCTATTGATTGGATTGTTCACCATAAAAATCATGTATAAACACGCAATAGGTACGAATACGGCTGCCAGCACAATGCGTAAAAAAACTAGGCTATAGAATGCAGATTTATTCAGCCATCCTCTATTGCGCCATAAATAGTCGAGTAACAAAGCGAGCAGAGGCGATAAAGCCATGGAGACAAAGACAAAGTTACGTTCATGCAGTAGGGCAGATGCTAAAGGCAGTATAGAAAATAAAAAGGCCGCCAATAAAAAACCTAGCATACGGCTTTTAAAGCGCAGTGTTAAGCCCAGCCAAAGAGCGAGCACCCCGCTGCCTAAAGTGGCTAAAACTAGGGGAGTAAAAATCGCGGGGAAAAGTTTCGGATAAATGCTGAGCTGCAAAGCTAACACCAAAGGCGTTCTTTGCGCATATTGAGCGATAAAGCCGAAAGGGCGGGTGATGGGATCGATATACATGGCTGCACTACCGGACACGCCATAGCCTAAAACCTTGTAACTAATAAACCACACGATCGCTAAAACAGCATAGGGGATAGCAACCCGGTAAGCTTTAGGCTTGTTATCCAAAAATAGCGTATAGGCAAACAAAAAACCCAACACAGACACGCTAATCTCCGCCGACAATAAAGCTAGCGAAAAACAGATTAAAGAAAGCCATAAACGCCATGGGCTTTGCAATTGGCGATAGTCGATATGCAAGATTAGGCTTAATAGTGAAAAAACACCGGCAATAATAATGTTTCTATTCGCCAGCCAAGTAACGCTGACCGCATGGAAAGGCTCACTAACGAACAACAATAAAGCCAGCAGCCAAACAATTTTATTGCTAAAAAGCCGACGGTAATACGCTGCCAATAAAAACAGCATCACACCATACCAAATCAGGCTATGTAGGTGTAAAAGTTTGGGTTGCTGTAGAAAATAGCGATAATCAATATGGCTGAGCTCTGCTACTGGCCGCCAAAAATTGACTTTTAAATCAGCCACTGTCCACCAAGGGATGGCAGCGGAATTTAATAAGCTTTGATAGACCTGTGTTGCTGGGTTAATAAAGGAAAATAAACCAAAAAAAGACCATGCAGATCGCGCCTTATTGCCCTCTACACCCGTTACCCATAAGGCATGCCAAGTATCATCAGCGATTAAGCCGGCATTTAAACTGGGTAATAATAAAATAATAGCAAAAACTATGATGCAGCTTATCCATAGCTTTGTGGAGGCAAGGCGTCTTCTCATAAACAACAATTCGACAAACGTATTTTTTATTATTCTAGTACTGCCGTTTATAAAACGCCTGCGGGTCGCTATTCTTTGCCGCAGGCGCTAAAACCGCACTGATTGCTTTGGCCTTAGCCTTTGCTTTGATGCAGCAAATTACCTCTATCATCATAGACGCGGGTGTTCACCTTAATGCCGGCCTGTACACTTTGTGTCACCGTGCAAAAACCTTCAAACTGGCTGAGTGCTTTGTCCAAGCTAGGTAATAATGCAGCATCGTTAGCCAAATGAATTTCAGCGTCCATACTTTCAACCCGTAAGCGACCATCAACGCGGCCAACTTTGCCGCTGATGGTGGCAGTGATATCACCCGGATCACCCTTATATTTACGCACAGCGAACAATAGGCTCGCGGATAAACAATTCAATACGCCTGTTGCTAACAAATGGATTGGCGTTGGGCCTTCACCATCGCCTAAAGGCGGGCCTTCATCGGTTAAGATACGGCCAAAATCACCAAAGTCGGCTTGGAAGACAAAGTTTTCCAACAACTTCATCGATACTGAAAACGATTCTTCACTCATAGAATTTTCCTTTTAAATTGTTACAAATACGGCTGCAGCAGTGTTTCGCTTAGCTGCCATAAACGCTCTGCATCTTCGTCAGAACGGGCCCAGCGCTTGCTACCATGCGTTTTACCACGGTAATAATAGCCGCCACTGCTTTTTACTTCATCTGTTGTGGCTAAATAGATTATGGTTTCTGCGCCTTTTTTAGGGCTTATCGCTATTAGCTTCATTAGCATCATCAATAAAGGCGTGTACCAAGCCGTATTTTGCCCACCTAATTGGGTGGCGACCATGCCAGGATGTAGACTATTGACGATAACGCCTGTGCCCTCAATACGTTTAGCTAATGCATGTACCATGAGCATATTGGCGAGCTTGGATTGGCCATAGGCTTTAAACGTCGCGAAATCTTTTTCAAATTGCATATCTTCAAATTGTATACCTGGGCAAAAAGCATGTGCTCCAGATGCTACGACTACGATACGGCCTTGGCTTTTCTTGAGGTTCTCTAGCAATAAATTAACCAATAAAAAATGGCCTAAATGATTCACGCGAAACATTTGCTCAATACCCTCATCAACAATACGTGTATTGTTAACAATACCGGCATTATTGATTAACACATCTAAGGGTATATCTAATGCTATAAAATCTTCAGCGGCTTTTTTTACTTGAGCAAAGTCACCGAGATCGGCTAGTAATAACTTAGGGGCTTTTGTTTGCGGCAATGCACGAATTTCCTCTACCAGTTTCTCGCCTGCTTGTGGGTTGCGGCACAATAAAAAAAGCTGATGGCCTTGCTTCGCTAAGCTAATAGCCGCCTCTTTGCCTATGCCACTGGTAGGGCCCGTAATAATAATGTTTTTGCTCATGTTTTTATTTTTATCCGGTTAAAATTGCCTAGGCTTTATTTTACATTACGTTTTACAATAGCTACTGTAGTGTAATAACACGATTGGCGAGTAGAATACTCATTGCATTAACGTGGCCTATATTGATAATAACACTGTGCACTGGTTTTTTTGCTACCAGTTTTTAGATGATTGTTTTATAACGAGGAAGCATTATGGCAGAAATATCCCGCAAAGTTGTACCTTACGAGTATAACTATATATGCGATAGCTGTGGTAAAGGTATGATGATTGCCACTGGCGAAAAAACAGCAACAAGCTTCACCCATGCCTGCGCCATTTGCGGCAGTAAGGCTGAACTGAAAAAATCCTACCCTACTGTAGGCTTTTATGGCGAAGATGAGCAGCCAGACGTTTAATTCACGCAAAGCCTCCTAAGGGAGGCTTTATGCTATCAAAAACTGCCTTATCCGAGCAAACACGGGCTCACGAAACTCTTGCGCTTCATTCACTAAGTGATGATTCGCTTCTGGCAAATGAAACTCTTCTAAACACCTAAACTTCTCTCGCACACGCTGGCAATTATAATCCCCATCGACCACCACATCTTTACCGCCCTGTATTAGCAAGCACGGTATTGTTGCACTGGGGCTAGCGTCAAAATGTGACTGCCAATCATATAAAGACTGTACCCATGAGGTACGTATCAGCCTTGGCTGTAATGGATCTTTGTGCTTAATAAAATGTAAAAACTGCCCATTACTGCTATTTTGATTAAATCGCCTAGGCACGGTTTCCAGCAAACCACCCACAGCAAACAGTTGCAGTTTCACCCAAGGCCAATGTACGGGGATAACTAATGGAGCCAACAAAATCAATTTATCAAAGCCATGCTGGGAATTATTGAGAATATAATCCATAGCAATCGCGCCGCCCGTGCTTTGACCTAGCAACGCCCAATTCCCCGGCAGCTGCCTCAAGGCATCATTGACGATAGGAATAAGCGCATGCTGATATTGCTCAAAGCCTTGGATACCGGCTCTTTCGCCGGATAAGGATAGGCCATGACCGGGCAAATCCAAACCTACAACATTAAAGCCTGCCTGCATCAAGTTGAGAATTAGCTGATCGTAAAGCCCTAGATGATCGGTATAGCCGTGCAATAAAAAAACGTTGGCATGGTTGTCTGGATGAACAAAAGCCTGCATTAAAACGCTAAAACCGCCTGCATTAACTTCGCCAAAAGAGTGGCAAACTCCCGCTAATTCGGTAATTTTATCTAAACGGTAGAAATGCCGATAAGCCAAGATAGCCTCGGTTTCTTCAACCGCCTGCCAAGTAAACAGCGGCAGGTCACGCAATTGCTCAGGGTCAAACATCCTTTTTCTCCGTAGCGGAATAAAAGGGCGCTTTATAGCGCCCTTAACGAGCTATTTAAATCTCGCCTCTTTCGTAACGTTTGTACATCGTTTCTAATGATAAAACTTTTATCTTATCTGCATGACCAGCACTGCCAAATGCACGATAGCGATCGATAACGATAGCTTTCATCGCTTCCACCGACTGCGCTAAATACTTGCGCGGGTCAAACTCTGCAGGGTTTTCCGCTAAGTAACGTCGTATTGCACCGGTTGAGGCTAAGCGCAAATCGGTATCAATATTCACCTTGCGCACACCGTGCTTAATCCCTTCAACAATTTGCTCTACAGGCACACCATAAGTTTCAGGAATCGCACCACCAAACTCATTGATGATTTTCAGCCATTCTTGTGGCACCGAGGATGAGCCATGCATCACTAAGTGCGTATTGGGGATGCGTTTGTGAATGTTTTTAATCCGCTCAATGTCTAAAATATCGCCTGTAGGTGGGCGAGTGAATTTATAGGCGCCATGTGACGTACCGCATGCGATCGCTAAAGCATCCACACCGGTTTTTGCAACAAAATCAACGGCTTCGTCTGGGTCGGTCAGCATTTGATCAGCGGTTAGTATACCTTCTGCACCGACGCCATCTTCTTCACCGGCCTGACCGGTTTCTAAAGAACCTAAGCAGCCAAGCTCACCTTCAACAGAAACACCGCAAGCGTGCGCCATTTCTACCGTGCGACGAGTAACATCAACGTTGTATTCATAATCAGCAGGAGTTTTACCGTCTTCAAGCAAAGAGCCGTCCATCATCACCGAAGAAAAGCCTAGCTGTATAGAGCGCTGACAAATCGCCGGTGATGTGCCGTGATCTTGGTGCATACACACAGGAATGTGGGGGAACTCTTCAATAGCCGCTAAAATTAAATGACGCAAGAAAGGTGCACCGGCATATTTACGCGCACCAGCCGAGGCTTGCACAATGACGGGTGAGTTAGTCTCGTCAGCAGCTTCCATTATGGCGCGCATTTGTTCTAAATTATTTACGTTAAATGCAGGAATACCATAATTGTACTCTGCGGCATGATCTAATAATTGACGTAACGAAATTAAAGCCATAAGGGCTACTCCTATTTGTCTTTGTTATTGTAGAGAAACCACTGTTTCTCGTGGATAAAACGTTTGGCCAACATCATTTGCTGGCATTTACTCGGCTAAGTCTTGGCGCGTGCTTTTAATACTGCAACCGCTGGCAGCTCTTTACCTTCGACGTATTCTAAAAATGCCCCACCACCGGTGGAAATATAGGATATTTTGTCGCTTATGCCGTATTTATCAACTGCAGCTAATGTATCACCACCGCCGGCAATAGAAAATGCTGCGCTATTCGCGATAGCTTGGGCAATAGCTTTTGTACCTGCACCAAACTGATCAAACTCAAAAACACCGACGGGGCCATTCCAAATAATCGTACCGGCTTTTGCGAGAATCTCCGCTAATTGTTGGCTAGATTGTGGGCCTATATCAAAAATCATATCATCGTCTAAGACAGCATCAGCAAGTTTGGTTTCTGCTACTGCAGTTTCTGAAAACTCTTTACCAGTAACAACATCAATGGGTAAAGGAATATGCGTCTTTTTCATTAATGTGCGAGCAGTATCGATTAAATCGACTTCGCACAAGGATTTACCAACCGGCTTGCCACTGGCGGCTAAGAAGGTATTGGCAATACCGCCACCGACGATCAACTGATCGCACTTATCGGCAAGCGCCGATAATACGGTGAGCTTACTTGATACTTTAGAGCCTGCGACAATGGCGACCATTGGGCGCGCTGGGTCTTTCAAAGCTTTTTCTAGCGCATCTAACTCACCCGCCAGCAAGGGCCCAGCACAGGCGACCGGTGCAAACTTTGCTACACCATGGGTGGATGCTTGCGCACGGTGCGCGGTACCAAAAGCGTCCATAACAAAAACATCGCATAACGCTGCATAGTGTTTAGCCAAGGTTTCGTCATCTTTTTTCTCGCCTTGATTAAAGCGCACATTCTCTAATAAAACGATCTCACCAGGTTTTACCTCTACAGGATTGAGCAAGTAATCCTTGATCAAACGCACATCTTGGCCGAGTAAGTCCGCCATATAATCGGCGACTGGCTGCAGGCTATACACTGCATTTTCTTCGCTTGTGCCGCCTTCAATAGGCCGACCACAATGCGACATAACAATAACCGCAGCACCCTGCGCTAAGGCTTTTTTTAGCGTAGGCAAGGAGGCACGAATACGCGCATCACTTGTGACTTGGCAATCCTTAATCGGCACGTTTAAATCTTGACGAATTAACACGCGTTTATTCGTTAAGTCGATATCCTGCATGAGCTTTACAGACAAGATCCTATCTCCTGTGATTATCTAGGTATTCATCATATGGGCGGCAACATCTAACATACGATTCGCGTAGGCCCATTCATTATCAAACCAAACAAACAATTTTAGCAGTCGATCGCCACTGATGCGTGTTTGCGTAATATCAACAATCCCGGAGCGGGGATCATGATTAAAATCGATAGAGGCTAAAGGCTGATCACTGCAACCCAATATACTTGGGTATTTATCGGCAAACTGCTGTAAAAGCTGATTCACAGCTTCAGCGGTAACCGCTTTATCCAACAAAATACTCATATCCATCGCCGAGACATTGAGCGTTGGAATCCGCAAAGCTTGAGCGCTTAAGCGCCCCTCTAATTCCGGCAGTATACGCTCTATGCCACGGGCTAAGCCGGTGTCCACAGGAATCATCGATAAGCTGGCACTGCGCGTCTTGCGTAAATCGGTATTATGGTAGGCGTCTAAAACCGGCTGGTCATTCATTGCTGAATGGATAGTGGTTATAGAGGCACATGCTATACCGAAGTGTTCGTTTAACAGCTTTAACACCGGCACACTGCCATTGCTGGTGCAGGAGGCGTTAGATACAACGGTAAAATCAGGCTGTAATAAATGGTGATTCACACCATAAACAACAGTTAAATCAACATCGGTTTCAGCAGGCTGCGAAAATAGCACTTTGCTTGCCCCGCCCGCCAGATGCTTTTCTGCCGTGACTCTATCGGTAAAGCTGCCGCTGCATTCCAACACTACATCCACATTCGGCCAGCGAATATCATTCACTTTTTTGTGGTGGGTAAGGGCTATTTGTTGGCCATTAACTTCGAGCAGGTTTTCCGATAATAAAGCTACTTCACCATTAAAGCGCCCATGGGTTGAATCATAGCGACTAAGGTGGGCGATGGTTTGACCATCTGCAGGCTCGTTAATCGCAACGATTTGCATACTGTGTTGGTAGGGGCTTTCGTATAGGGCGCGCAAAACCGAGCGCCCTATACGTCCATAACCATTGATTGCCAGTGTGATCATTAGTTATCGAGTAACTCATCGGCAGTTTCAAGAATGCGCTCAACGGTAAAGCCAAAGTATTCGAATAGCTGATCCGCAGGGGCGGATTCACCAAAGCTGTGCATGCCGATAATGCGGCCATCTAGGCCAGCATATTTGTACCAAAAATCGGCAGTCGCCGCTTCAATAGCAATACGTGGCAATACATCGGATGGCAATACTTGTTCACGATAGGCGGCATCTTGCGCATCAAACACATTGCTCGCTGGCATGGAAACCACGCGTACTTGGTGGCCTTTTGCAGCAAGCGCTGCTTGTGCATCCACTGCTAACTGCACTTCGGAACCGGTGGCAATTAAAATCAACTCTGGCATGCCTTCGCAGTCTTTTAAAATATACGCACCACGGGCGATATCGCTGACTTGTTGGGCGCTACGTGGCTGGCAAGCTAGGTTTTGACGCGAGAAGATTAAGGCACTGGGGCCATCTTGACGCTCGATGGCTTGTTTCCATGCAACGGCGGATTCTACCGTGTCACACGGACGCCAGGTGACTAAATTTGGCGTGTAACGTAAGCTGGCCATTTGCTCGACTGGCTGGTGGGTTGGGCCATCTTCGCCTAGGCCAATGGAATCGTGCGTATAAACAAAAATGCTGCGCTGCTTCATTAAAGCGGCCATACGCACCGCATTGCGCGCGTATTCCATAAACATCAGGAAGGTTGCGCCGTAGGGGACAAAGCCGCCGTGTAAGGCGATACCGTTCATCATTGCGCTCATGGCGAATTCACGCACACCGTAGAAAATATAGTTGCCGCTAGCATCGGCAGCACTGATGCCTTTGGCGTCTTTAAACAAGGTTAAGTTGGAACCGGCTAAATCGGCAGAACCGCCTAAGAACTCAGGCAATAAAGGCGCGAAGGCATTCAAAGTGTTTTGTGAGGCTTTACGGCTAGCGATATTGTCCATTGCCTGTTGGCATTGCTGGATATATTCGTCCGCTTTAGCGGAGAAATCAGCCGGCAAATCGCCATTCAAGCGACGCTGTAGTTCTGCACCTTGCTCGGGAAAGGCTTTTTGGTAGGCCGCAAAACGCTCATTCCATGCTTTTTCTGCGGTATCGCCTTTGCTGCGCGCATCCCAAGCTTGGTAGATGTTTTCAGGAATTTCAAACGGCGCATGTGGCCAGTTGATAGTTTTACGCACCAAGGCGATTTCTTCATCACCTAAAGGCGCACCATGGCTGGTTTCAGAGCCTTCTTTATTGGGCGAGCCTTTACCGATTACGGTTTTACAGCAAATGATGGTGGGCTTGTCGCTTACAGCACGCGCTTCTTCTATCGCCGCTTTGATGGCTGCGCTATCGTGGCCATCAACATTCGGGATAACGTGCCAGCCGTAGGCAGCAAAACGTGCTGGCGTATCGTCGGTAAACCAACCTTCAACATTACCGTCGATGGAAATACCGTTATCATCATAAAAAGTGATCAGCTTGCCTAAGCCTAAGGTGCCGGCTAAAGAACAAGCCTCGTGCGAGATACCTTCCATCAAACAACCATCGCCCATAAATGCGTAAGTGTAGTGGTCGATGATGTCGTGATTGGGCTGATTAAATTGCGCTGCAAGGATTTTCTCGGCTAAAGCCATACCGACGGCATTGCTAATACCCTGGCCTAATGGGCCGGTGGTTGTTTCTATGCCAGGTGCATAGCCGTATTCTGGGTGGCCAGGTGTTTTGGAGTGTAACTGACGAAAGCTTTTTAAGTCGTCTATGGTTAAATCATAGCCACTTAGGTGTAATAAAGAATAAATTAGCATAGAGCCGTGACCGTTAGACAGCACAAAGCGGTCGCGGTTAGCCCAATTAGGGTTGTTAGGGTTGTGCTGTAGGTAATCGTTCCACAACACTTCGGCAATATCTGCCATGCCCATTGGCGCGCCTGGATGCCCACTTTTGGCTTTTTGAACGGCATCCATACTTAAGGCA
>SMEQ01000533.1_pt1 | contig 11305 bp, 9 predicted proteins | sample 2456281 | NCBI WGS metagenome assembly SMEQ01 (sample SAMN10132596, study PRJNA489261) | soil metagenome | isolation source: day1 antibiotic-loamy sand soil ammended with raw manure from dairy cow... | place: USA | collected 2015-04-01 | reverse complement strand
AATAAAACAAATAAAGAAGTCATGGGCATTGTTATTAGTGCAATATAAGGAAGCGCTAATGTAGATATTCTAATAAAAGCAGTTCTATATATTTATAGAAAACAAAGTCTACGCAAACAAAACGTTGCTTACCGCCCCACGCTATCTTTTGTTAGAATATCTACATTAGCGCTTCCATATATTGCACTAATAACAATGCCAGCAATCTCCCTATCTATTTTATTACCTTTCGTACTTTTGGGTGAGATAATTGATAGAAGTGAGTTTTATTACGAGTCGGAAGTGACAACACCACAAGGTGAATTATCCTTTATACAACAAAGCGTTTTAAAAGAAGTAGGAAATGGCAATGAACAGTGATGAAAATAAATTTGAGATAAATTGCTCTTCCAACAATATAACTAATCTTTTTGACTAGATTTGCTAAGTATATAAACATCACTAATTAAACCAATTAAGAGAAATATTGATATGAGCAACAAGATTATAAAAGTTTCAAGAAACACAAAAGATGCACCAATAGCCAACGTATCATCACAAACGGTAGCATTTTCTCACTACAACAATATTTCGGCTCAGCTTCCAATCAATCCTGCAACAGGTAAAATTGAAACTGGCGATGTAAAAGAGCAAGCAAAGCAATGCCTAATAAATATAAAAGCAATTGTAGAAAGCATTAATCAGGAAATGGATGATGTTCTTAAAATCGCTGTATTCCTAAAAAACATAGCAGATATTGATGCTGTAAACAATGTTTACGCAACATTCTTCCAAAACTATCTGCCTACCCGTACAATAGTAGCTGTTGATGCACTACCAATGGATGGTGCTTTGGTTCAAATTGAGGCAATTATTTCAAACGGAATTGGTACACCTCCACAAGACCCTTGCAATCTCATAAAAGTGGCGAACAATACAGATAATGCACCAATAAGCAACCTATCTACACAAACGGTTGCTTTTTCTCACTACAATAATATTTCTGGTCAGTTACCCATCAATCCTGTATCAGGAGAGGTTGTAGAGGGTGGAATAAAAGAGCAAGCTGTACAGTGTCTTCAAAACCTAAAGGCAATTTTAGAAAGCATAGATGTACCTTTTGACGATCTTGTGAAACTTAATATTTTCCTTAAAAACATATCGGATATTGATGCTGTAAACCAAGTTTACGCAACATTTTTTCCAGACTCGGCTATTGCTAGAACGGCAGGCTATCTTCCGGCACGAACTATAGTTGTAGCTTCGGCTTTGCCTATGGATGCTTTAATACAGATTGATGCTGTTGTTTCTCACGGCGATGGAACGCCTCCACAAGCTATTGAAGACAGACATGGCATTGTAATGAGGGCTAACAATACAGATGATGCACCCAAAAGTTCTCTATCTTCACAAACAGTGGCTTTTTCTCATTACAATCACCTCTCGGGCCAATTACCAATACACCCAAAAACTAACGAGAAAATAGCTGGTGGTGCAAGAGAGCAAACTATACAATGCATGAAAAACATTCAGGCAGTTGTGGAAAGTATAGATCATGCAATAGACGATATAGTAAAAGTAAATATCCAGTTGAAGAATATGGCCGACCTTGATGTTGTGAACGAAGTTTACACCTCTTTTTTCAAAAGCGAACTTCCTGCAAGAACAACAATTGGTGTTTCGGCTATTCCTGCAGACGCATTGGTGCAAATTGATGTTGTACTTTCTAATGCTGAAGGTACACCGGCTTAAGAACTAGATAGTTTTTTTATTTTTATCTTTATGGATTTGCCTCATTAGCAAATTCACAACACAACACGCTGTTATATTGGCGGAGTCTGACGCCGTATCATTATTGCTAAGACTAAAAACATTATAATTAGGGAGGTTGATAAATTTGCTTCATGTAACAAACCCACAATTGAAAACAAATATGGTTAACTGAATAACAAACAATTATAGCGCCATATATTTTTTATTAGTGGTATGCTCTGCGGCTCGCGCGGAATAAACTAGAACACTGATGACGCTGATTAAGACTGATAATCAATTACGAATTACGAGAGTCCAAATATCATTATCGCTCTTATGCGTGAGGCAGGGCACTGCGGCTTCCAGCCCGCACTGCCCATAAAAAAGATAGAATGTAAAATGGTAAAATAGGCTTGCCAGCAATCAACAACCCCCTAACCACAAAGTGATTAAACATGAATAGCCGCGGGTGTAAACCTTTGGTACATTGCCAACTAGGCAAACAGAACCCTGAAGGGGTTCAACTCTACACACCAGCAAATTACACATCAAAGATGGAAGCTTTGAATACATACAATGCAATTTGAATGAAACTAACCAATCTCAAAGGGATTGTATGTTTATAGTAAAGCGTATAAATAAAAGGTGCGACCACCAGGTGGTCGAATGTCACTACTAGATGGCCTACTATAAACATGTGACCTGTTCGAGGGTCGGGATTGTTTCTCTGTTTCATCAGTGAATATCTACATCATCTATCCATCTATCCATCTATCCATCTATCCTATCACCATTCTATCTCATTCACAAAAAATCATTTTAATCACATAAATCAACCGTTCAGACAGTTATTTGGGGCGTATAGCAATACACCCATACTATATACCTTTCAAAGAGCTTCCACATATTCAAAAGCCATTGCATTGCAACAACAATATAACCAAAGAGTATTACGATTCTCAAATAAAGTATTACTTTTGTATTATAAGTTTCACTTTATTAAGATTTCAAGATATTTATAATGATGATGAAAAAACTACCCCTAATCTTCTGTTTGCTATTTACCACACTCCTATTTTCGTGTGTAAACAACAATAACAAAGACAATAAAGCAGGACAAAAAGAGAGCTTAATTCTAGCAATTGGTGGCGAACCCGACAATGGTTTTGACCCCACAACGGGTTGGGGGCAATATGCAACGCCACTTTTTCAGAGTACATTGTTGAAATACGACAAGGATTTTAATATAGAACATGATGCCGCTATCGATTATACTATAAGCGACGACGGACTGCAATGGACAGTAACATTACGAGACAACATCTTGTTCTCGGATGGTACGCCCCTCACCTCCAACGATGTTGTCTTTACATTCGAAACTGCTAAAAGCAGTGCTTCGGTAGTTGATCTTACCAATCTAAAAAACGTGGAGCGTGTTGATAATCTAACAGTTCAATTCACCTTGCACAAACGCAACTCCACATTTATTCACTATCTCACAACCTTAGGTATTGTTCCACAGCATGCTTACAATGCAGCCTATAACGAAAACCCACTGGGTTCGGGTCCTTACCAAATGGTGCAATGGGACAAAGGGCAACAACTCATACTGGCAGCCAATCCCTATTATTATGGGAAAGAACCTTTTTTCAAAAAACTGATATTTTTGTTCTTATCGCAAGATGCTGCTTTTGCTGCAGCTAAGGCTGGCCAGGTAGATATTGCATCAGTTACCCCCACATTGGCCAACGAACAAGTAAAGGGCATGAAATTGGTTGCTCTCAAAAGTGTAGACAATCGCGGAGTGGCACTCCCTTTTATGCCAGAAGAAGGAAAATCTATCGACGGACGATCCATCGGCAATAATGTAACATCGGATATAGCCATCCGTAAAGCAATGAATATAGCGGTAGACCGCCAGGCTTTGGTAGATGGAGTTCTAAAGGGTTACGGCACGCCAGCTTACTCCATAGCCGACCATCTCCCATGGTGGAATGCAGAAACTGTAATTGAAAACGATGGTGATATAGAAACAGCCAAAGAGATATTAGAGAAGGCCGGTTGGAAAGAGAGCAAAGAGGGCATTCGCGAAAAGAATGGCGTAAAAGCACAATTCACCCTCCACTACCCTTCCAACGACCATATACGCCAATCCTTATCTATTGCTTTTGCCGATATGATGACACCTTTGGGCATTAAAATAGAGGTGAAAGGCAAAAACTGGAATGGTATAGGAAAAGAACTCCACTCAAGCGCCACGCTATTTGGTTTGGGAAGCCACGATCCGCTTGAGCTATACAATGCCTTTAGTAGCAACGTAAGGGGGGTGGCACTCAACAACCCCACCTACTATTCAAACAAGGTGGTAGACACTTATTTCGACAAAGCACTAAGTGCTACAGCGCAAAAAGAAGCCAATGAGTATTGGAGAAAAGCGCAGTGGGATGGAGATACAGGGTTTTCTAATAAAGGAGACGCTCCATGGGTTTGGTTGGTTAATATAGATCATCTTTTCTTGATGCACGAAAACCTAATTATTGGTGAGCAAAAGGTGCAACCTCACGAACATAGCTGGCCCATTACAGATTTTATCGAAAACTGGCGCTGGGAAGAGCAAAATGAGACTAGCAACAAGCAGTAGATGATTAAATTTATTCTAAAGAAACTCGGAAAATTAGGAGGGTTGCTATTAGCTATTAGCCTTTTATCTTTTATGCTAATAAGTTATTCGCCTGTCGACCCTGTTCAATCTTATATAGGTGCCGAAGTATCGCGGATAACACCCGAACAGCGAACAAACATTGAAGAGTATTGGGGTTTGCACAAATCAAAACCCGAGCAATTCTTTCTATGGGCAAAAGCTGTAGTGCAAGGCAATTTGGGAGAATCGCTTATATACCGCAAACCCGTTGCTGAAATCATTGCCAGTCGGTTTTTCGCCTCCATTGCACTTATGGGCCTTGCATGGTTGTTCTCGGGGTTGTTTGGTTTTCTGCTAGGCGTTATAGCGGGCATGAACGAGGGGTCAATTCTCGACCGCATCATAAAAGGCTACTGCTTTATACTAGCTTCCACCCCCGCCTTTTGGCTGGGCTTATTGCTCTTAATGTTTTTTGCCGCTTATCTTGGCTGGTTTCCAGTTGGATTGGCCTCCCCAGCAGGCAGTTTAGCGGGAGAAGTTAGCTTGGCCAATAAAATAAGCCACCTATTTCTTCCAGTGCTCACCTTAAGTATTGTTGGAGTGGCAAATATTGCCCTACATACACGAGAAAAATTAATAGAGGTGCTCAACAGCGAGTACATTCGCTTTGCAAAAGCTAAAGGAGAAAAAGGTGCGAGTCTGTTATGGCGACACGGATTGCGCAACATTTCGCTACCCGCCATTTCATTACATTTTGCATCCTTTGGCGAGCTTTTTGGTGGAGCAGTATTAACCGAACAAGTGTTTTCTTATCCAGGTTTGGGCCAAGCTGTTGTGAAAGCCGGGTTGGGTGGCGATGTGCCCCTTCTTCTCGGAATTACCTTGTTTAGTGTAATCTTTATATTTGTTGGAAACTTCATGGCCGATTTATTATATGTAGTTATAGATCCACGGATGAAAATAAAACAATCTGTATGACAGAACTTATAGCTAGATATTTTCCTTTAAAGCGCTTTAGACAAAGAAACAGACGAAAGCAAGCACTAATAACGTCGGCCATAGCTGTTGTTTTATTGTTACTACTCATTGGTAGTGGATTTTTTATTGGCGCAGACAGATTAACGGTCAATTTCGACATTGCCAACAGTGCACCCTCTTTGAAGCATCCGTTTGGTACCGACTGGCTGGGTCGCGATATGCTTGTACGCACTGTTAAAGGCTTGGCCTTAAGCTTTTGGGTGGGTTTGCTGGCTGCTTTCATCAGTGTAGTTATAGCGCTAGTTCTTAGCCTGTTGTTGCTTCTTAACAAGACAATGGACACACTTGTAACTGGCCTTATCGATCTATTTCTAGGTCTGCCACACATAGTAGCACTTATTCTAATCTCTTTTATGTTTGGTGGCGGACTTAAAGGAGTTATTATTGCTGTAGCCTTAACGCATTGGCCGCTACTAGCGCGGTTGTTACGCGCAGAAATTATGCAAATAAAAAACACAGAATACATCACAGTATCTCGCAATATGGGCAAATCGTGGTTTTGGATTGCCCGCCATCATATTATGCCCCATCTACTCCCACAATTAGTTATAGGGTTTATTTTAATGTTTCCACACGCCATTTTACACGAAGCAGGCATTACATTTTTAGGTTTCGGCCTATCGTCAGAGCAACCAGCTATTGGCATTATCCTGTCGGAAGCCATGGGTTATCTATCCTCTGGAATGTGGTGGTTGGCAGTATTCCCCGGATTAATGTTACTGTTGATGGTGGCTGTTTTCGATAGTTTGGGTCGCAATCTACGTAAAGTACTAGACCCATTTAAAGGACAACAAAATTGAGTGTTGCTATGACAAATAAATCAAATTCTGAAACAAAAAGAGAGACCCCATTATTAGAGGTGAAAGATTTTTCACTCTCATTTCCACAATATAAAGACGGACTAGAAGAATCTTACATTCATGTAATCAGAGATTTTGAATTAACCATTCACGCTGGCCAAATAGTAGCTGTGGTGGGTTCCAGTGGTTCGGGAAAAAGTTTATTGGCAGACTCTATTTTAGGAATTCTGCCCAATAATGCCGAAACCAAGGGAACTATTTTATTTAATGGCGCACCATTAACAACAAAAAGGCAAGAACAACTACGCGGAAAAGAAATTTCATTAATTCCACAATCGGTAAAGGCATTAGACCCGTTAATGAAAACTGGCAAACAAGTACAAAGCGTTGTCCGTGATAAAAAAAACAAAAAAACAATACAAGAGGAGGCCTTTCTTAAACTCAACTTGCCACCCAATACGGGCGATAAATATCCCTTTGAACTGTCGGGTGGAATGGCCCGCAGAGTGTTGATAGCAACAGCAATGCTAAGCGGGGCAAAACTAATTATTGCTGATGAGCCTACCCCTGGATTAGATGAACAAGCTTGGGAAGAGACGCTCATCAACATAAAACAACTAAGCGAAACCAATGGCGGCATTATGTTTATTACCCACGACATACATGCAGCCCTTAAAATAGCCGACAAAATAGCGGTTTTCTATGCCGGAGAAACCATAGAAATTGCCAATAAAGAAGACTTTTCAGGCCTGGGAGAGCACTTGAGGCATCCCTACACAAAAGCCTTGTGGCGTGCCCTACCCGAGAATGATTTTATAGCCCTCAAAGGTAATCAACCCGAATCTGAGGAGGTTTTCACTGGCTGTGTATTCGCCCCGCGATGCCCTATAGCTACAGAACACTGTAGAAACAACAAACCAAAATCGGTAGTAATTAATAATGGAATAACACGCTGTTTTTATGCTTAAAGCCAATAACATTAGTTTTAGTTACCACCCCAGCCGTTTGATACTCAACAATATTGATTTGAGCATACAACCCGGAGAAGTGGTGGGAGTGTACGGCCAAAGTGGCGTTGGCAAATCTACCCTAGCAAACATCATGGCTGGCTACCTAAAACCCGATAAAGGAACTATTAGTGTAGATGGAAAAGAGTATCCACTAAAAGGACGAAACCCAGTACAGTTGATAGGTCAACATCCAGAAAAAGCTATTAATCCCTACTGGCAAATGAAACAAGTGCTAGAAGAATCTGGACAATATAGCGATGAATTTTTAGAGGAGCTAGGTATCAGCAAAGAGTGGATGCATCGCTTCCCGTCTCAACTTTCTGGAGGCGAATTGCAGCGTTTTTGCCTTGCAAGAGCTATTGCTCCAGAAACAAAATATTTGATAGCAGACGAAATGACCACCATGCTAGATGCAATTATTCAAGCGCAAATTTGGCATACTGTCTTGCAACTTGTTCATAACCGACAACTTGGCGTATTGGTTATTAGCCACGAGTTGCCTTTAATGAAACAAGTCTGTAATCGTATTCTCAACTTTGAGGAAATTGCTGGCAGAATGTAAGCCTCTTGAAACCATAAGCTATTTTAGTTCTGTTAAAAAAAAGGATTGCCAACGGTTTATCTCACAATAGTCGTTTATGCAAATGGCTACAATCAAGTGCAAAACTGTCTGTATTCAATGTTTTACAGTCTTTTTTTATTTTACCCCTCAAACTAAGTCCACTCTACAGGCCACATCTATAATGCTGAGTGTGGTGTGTTTACTTGTTCACTACAAACAGTTGTGCATCTACAAAGCACAAATTAGCAGCATGTTTTTATAGTTATCCATTGTTGATTCAGTTGCTTTATTAATGAAAACAAATTATCTATTGTTTCTTGTACTATTGGTTGGTTTTAGCTCCAGAGCAGCGACCTGTCTGTAGTATACATCTTATAACAAAAGCTTTAGCTTCGTAGATGCGACCTGTTTTCACTGTATTCAATAATACAAATAGTTAGAACACATAATATTGCGGGTTATACATTGTATGTTTAGAAGTTACAAATCTGCGTGAGGTTGGCAGCACAATATTTGACGAATGAACGACACCCCCATCAGATATTTTCGATTCCTGGGGGGCAGGCATAGCTAACGCCTCTACTATTTCACAACAACACATCTCAAATACATCACCACCATTTAAAATGATGTGGCCTATGAGAAGCAGACCAATCACAAAACCTACCTATTATTTTAATAATATATGGTTACGCTTTGTTAATAGCAAAAGAATGTATATTTTTGCTCAGTATTACGAAACATGTAAAAAATAATACTACTCTTAGATACTAATCAAAATTTTAATTTCAATGAAAGTAAAAAAGAAGTTTACACCTATCCTGTTTTTCCTGTTCAACCTTATATTCATATCCGCGATTAATGCCCACGAAACTGGCGAAATTAGGGGCCAAATTGTCTCCGATATGGGCACAGCAATGAACGATGTAAATATAACCGTTGAGGGAACCGACAAAGGAACAAACTCAAATATAAATGGCCGCTACACGCTTACAGATGTTCCTGCCGGAGACATGGTTTTGAAAGTGTCGGCTGTTGGCTATCAAACAACAACAAGGCGAGTAAAGGTGCAAGCTTCAAAAACCACAGTGGTAGATATAACCCTTTATCAAACACCTTTAGAGTTAAGCGAAATTGTTATAAAAGGCGATGGATTTAAAAAACGCAATAGGTCAGAAACTGTTACAACAGTAATGCTAAGCACTATAAAAGAGCTTCACCTTACCAGCCCATTAGATGTGTTGAATCTGGTACCTGGTGTAGAAATTGGCGCTTATCATCAGGGTGGTGTTGCCGATGCTTTTTCGCTGCGCGGCTTTGGCGGTGCTGGTCATGAGGGGCAAGCGGCCATAGAGGTTGATGGTGTTTCGCTCAACGAGGGCGAGGGCAATCACGATGGCTATGCAGATATGAATCTTATTATCCCCCTCAACATTAGTAAAGTAGATGTGTACAAAGGTCCATCTTCGGCGCTTTTTGGGCGTTTCGGAACAGCTGGAACTTTAGCTTTCACAACCCGAAAAGGCGGTGAATATCAAGACCTCAGTGTAAAAGCAAGTTCTTTTGAAACCGTTGATGCTCAAATAGCACTCGGCAAGCCTTTTGATGTGGGTGGCAAAGCATTAAAAAGCAACTTTGCTGCACAATTATACAAAACAGATGGTCACAAAGAAAACGCTCAGTTTTTTAAAGGAAACTTAAATGGCCGATTAGCCTACACACTTACAGACAAAACAGATATAGCCCTTAATATTAAAGCATATAGTGGCATTTGGGATGCTACAGGATACATCCCAACGGAGCAGTTTCTAGACAAAAGCAGACGAAACAACCAAGCGCTAAATGCAGAGAATGATGGGGGTAGCAAAAACTTTGCATCCGAACGCGTTGATATCAATCATAGTTTTAGCAAAAACCTGCGCCTATTGGTTTTTGGATATGCAGTGCAACAAAACTCGCAACGCTACATGAAATTCGGTTATAAACCAGGCGGACAAACCGAAAGTTATGTGAGCCGCTATCTTTATGGCACAGGAGCCAACCTGAATGGAAAAAACAACATTGGTGCTGTAGAAGTAAACTGGCTGGGTGGATTCGAGATTTTTAGCGAACTCACCGATGCTAGAAGATGGCAAACTAGCAATAGAGTTAGAGCAGACTTAGACCAAGATCGTAGTTATGATTTACAATCTTATTCGTTTTTCGGACAAGCTGAGTTTGATATCAACCCTTATTTCAGACCAACCATTGGCTTGCGCTTCGATACTTATGACGGTAATTTAGAGTTGCACGACCCCAACAATCCAAGTATAAAGAAGCCATTAAACAATCTATCGCATTTTAGTCCAAAAATTGGTTTCAGGTCTACTTTGTTTCATGAATTTGATTTTAAAGCCAATATCTCAAACGGCTTTTCATTACCCGATGGCGCAATCCGTTACGATAAAGATGCCAATGTAGACCCTTCAGAAGTTTGGCAATACGAGGCAGGTATAGAATACAACTATAAAAGTCTATTAAACTTCAACTTAACAGGATTTATTTTAAACACCTCAAAAGAGGTGAGCGAAACTATACCGGGCTCTGGTGTGTTTGTCAATTCAGGTAAAACACAACGTAGAGGATTAGAGTTAGGCCTTAGAGTACAACCTGTGAATAGGCTTAACATTAATGGCTCTCTTGCTTACGTTAAAACTGAAATAAAACGCAACGAAGATAAATCACTCATAGGCAATGAACTAAACAATATACCAAAAACTGTAGCTAATCTTTCTGTAGACTACACCCTTGAATCTGGTTTTGGAGCACGTGTAAACTTAAGAGATGTTGGCAAATATTCAACAGGAGTAGAGAATTTCTTCTACTACAAAGGCTATACGCGTGCCGACGCTACACTCTTTTACAATTTTGCAGGAGCTTATTCTTATAGGGGACAGTTTTTTGTTGAAGTAAACAATATATTCGATGAGAATTACTCAACCTATGTTTTTGATAATGGTGGACCTGCAGATGGACAGTCTTACTCGGCATCGCCCATGAGGAGCTTTTCTGTGGGGGTGAGTTATAATTTTTAATGAAACATAGCGGGATAATGGTTAATGATAAATTGTTAATTATTAATGCAGCTCACAGTCAATAGCCCATCTATCTCGTTTGATGAGCCGAAAATCAAGTGAGATGTTTAAGAGACTAGAGACTAGAGACTAGTTGTTGGCTCTTTCGTATTTAGCCAATATGGTTTACCTGTTGAACAGCCCTGTTGTTCGGGATGCGTATACTAGATATATGTTCAATTGTGTGGTGTGTGGTGTGTGGTTAAATTCCATTGTCATTCTGACCGTAGAGAAGAATCTGTTTAATAGAGAGATGTTGGTAAAACATTCTACTAGGCGAGGCGTTTGTAACGCTATTTGACGATCATATTTGTTGAAAACAAATAACCATTAACCCCTTCCCGATATGAATCGGGACAGGCAAGCAAAGACGAGGGGTAGAGAACCGGCGTCAGCGGTGTTTGTATAAT
>SMEQ01000597.1_pt1 | contig 11307 bp, 13 predicted proteins | sample 2456281 | NCBI WGS metagenome assembly SMEQ01 (sample SAMN10132596, study PRJNA489261) | soil metagenome | isolation source: day1 antibiotic-loamy sand soil ammended with raw manure from dairy cow... | place: USA | collected 2015-04-01 | reverse complement strand
CAAGGCAAGATAATGAATATTTCATCTACTGCTGCTTTTCAGTCAGGGCCAATGATGGCTGTTTATTTTGCATCAAAAGCTTATGTGTTGCATCTGTCAGAAGCATTGAACAATGAAGCCAAAGACAGTGGTGTTAGTGTTACAGCCTTTTGTCCCGGACCAACAGACACTCATTTTATGGATGACTCTAAAATGAAAGAGACAAAAGCGATAAAGAATATGAAGTTGCCTTCATCTTATGTTGTAGCTTTGGCCGGATATAAGGCTATGATGAGTGAAAAGCCTGTGAAGATACACGGTTTTGTAAACAATGCAGTTGCGTTTAGCATCCGATTAGTACCTCGTAAATGGGTTGTTGCCATAACAAGAAAGCTGGGAGCTTAACCAAATTAATCAACTTTCCATCCCGAATCTTTTAAGCAGATGTTTTTTAAACTTATCTTTGCTTCTCAATAACAATATATAATTAGATCAACAATGATAGATATTAATAAAATTCCTTCTCCTTGCTATGTAATGGAGGAGCAACTTCTTCGAAATAATTTGCAATTAATTAAATCTGTAAAAGAGAAAGCGGGCATAAATATCATACTTGCTTTCAAGGCCTTTGCTTTGTAGCCTCGCTCATACATATGCTCCATCATACTCAGATGAAGACTTTCCTCTCTTTCTGAAGTACAGTAGCCATATTACATTTAACTCATTGTCACAATTTGAACGTTTTTACCCACAAGTACTCCAATCGGGTAAAAATATTAAATGCGGTTTGCGTATCAATCCTGAATATTCTGTAGTTGACACAGATTTATACAACCCCAGCACACCTGGCTCTCGATTAGGTGTTACGCATGGACTTATTGGAGATAAACTTCCTGAAGGCATTACAGGATTGCATTTACACAACTTGTGTGAGAATAACTCTTACGACTTAGAGAAAACACTGCAAGTGGTTGAAGAAAAGTTTGGACATTTGCTCAGCAGTATAGAGTGGCTCAACTTGGGAGGTGGACATCTCATGACAGAGAAAAATTACAATACAAAACATCTTATCTCGCTATTGCATGCACTGAAAGAGCGATATCCAAATTTAGATATTATCATGGAGCCTGGTAGTGCATTTGCATGGCAAACAGGTGTGCTGATTGCTACTGTTAACGACATTGTTGAAAATAATAATGTGAAAACTGCTATGCTCAATGTTTCATTTGCATGTCACATGCCCGACTGTTTAGAAATGCCTTACAAACCTCGTATTCGTGGTGCTCATCAAGAACCTGTGGAAGGTAAACCAACTTATCGAATGGGTGGCAGCAGTTGTTTAAGCGGTGATTTTATTGGCGATTGGTCTTTTGATGAACCATTGGAAGTGGGAGATAATATTGTATTTGAAGATATGATTCATTATACAATCGTAAAGACCACCATGTTTAACGGTGTATCGCATCCATCCTTGGGACTTTGGACATTGGATAACGAATTTGTAATGTATCGTAGCTACGATTATGACGATTATAAACACAGGATGAGTTAAGGAGATCAATAACTAAATATATAGGTGTAGAGTTAAACAATATAGACTATCAACTGTTAATATAGCATGAATGAAATTATTACATATAAATAGTTTCTAATATTAATCATTTAAAAAAATAATTTTATGGACGGAAGTATAGGTTGGTTATGGTTTATTATAATCGGTATATTAGCTGGTTTTGTTGCTGGTAGATTGATGAGAGGTGGAGGCTTTGGCTTAGTTGTAAACCTTATTGTTGGAATAATTGGAGCCGTTCTTGGCGGATGGGTTTTTGGTCTTTTAGGTATCTCTATCTCAGCTGGTGGTATTATTGGAAGCCTTGTAACAGCAACTGTAGGAGCCATCATCTTACTATGGATTATATCCTTGTTTCAACGTTCCTAAATTAAGATATTTAAAAAACAAAATATTCAATATAAGTCGATGTCTTCGGTAAAAACGAGCATCGACTTTTATTATATCATATAGATGAGCAAACAAAAGATTGTTAAAAAGCAGATTGGCATATTTTCAGGGTCGTTCAACCCCATTCATATTGGGCATGTGATATTAGCCAATTACATAACAGAGTTTACGTATATAGATGAAGTTTGGTTTGTGGTTACACCTCACAATCCACTTAAGCAGACCAATGGGCTGGCCGATGAAAATTCGCGCTTACAAATGTGCCAAATAGCTTTGCAAGGAATGGCGAAACTGAGAGTTTCTGATATAGAATTTTCGATGCCTAAACCCTCATATACTATCGATACGCTTGAAAGATTGAAAAAAGATTATCCCAATTTAAATTTCAGTTTAATAATAGGTGCTGATAATTGGAACAAGTTTCACTTGTGGAGAGATTATGAAAGAATTAGAGTAGAAAATAAGATTCTAATTTATCCACGATTGCACGAGGAGCTTACAATAGACATACAATTCAGAGATAAAGTGCAGGTTTGCAATGCCCCCATCATAGAGATATCTTCTACTTTTGTACGCTCAAGTATTCGTGATGGCAAAAACATATCAGCATTTTTGCCCAATGGTGTTTATGAGTATATTTCAACTCATAAACTTTATAGGTAGATGTTTTATTCTAAGTCATATTCAATCTTGTCAAGTAGTGCAGGTATAATCTTCAGGTCTACACCAGCTTGCTGCAACTCGTTGTAATCTCCTTTTAGAAGAGCCTTGAATGTCTTTATATTTTTGATTTTCCTTATCGATTCAGAATAATAATTCATTGCCTCTTTCATATTTCCCAAAGCAAGTTCTACGTGTCCTGCATTTAATAAATCATGTGAGTTGGAGTTTGCTTCATCTTCAATTATTTTTAAATAATATCTTTGCGATACATCAAACTTGTGCGATAAGAACGAACACCAAGCTATTGAGCGCCATACTCGCTTATTGGTATCATCAATCCACTCTACCTTAAAGTAATTCTTCAAGGCTTCGTCATATTCTTTCAACTCTAAATAGCAATGTCCAATATTGAGTTGAACATTTAAATCTTCGGGGTGAAGTTTCTCCAATTTTTTATAATACTGTAGAGCTTCTTCAGGTTGTTTTAGCAATCTATAGCATTGCGCTATGCGTCTCAAAACCCAAGTATTGTTAGATTCTATAAGCTCTGCATGCAAGTAAGCTTTTAGTGCTCCATCAATATTAGCTAGTTGTTGTTTGCAATAGCCAATTTTTTGCCATACTTCGGAGTTGGCTGTATCTACTTCCGACAGCATTTCGTAAGCTTTTAATGATTCTGGAAGATGATTCTTTTCGAAATAATAAAGCGCTATTTTCTCTAGATTTTTTGGAAGAGTAATAATAGGAGAGATAGCCTCAATTTCATGGAAGTTGAGTGGGAATGCAAATATGTCTGTAAAATCATTCTTGCGAGGGTATACTTTATAGAATCTATATAAATCCTGAACATATTGTTTACAAACAGCCTCTTCTTCTTGGTAGGGATTGATAGCAAACTCTTCATCGCGCATGTTTTTCAACTCTTCGCTCTCAGCACCAAGTTGAGAACTCATCATCTTGCGATACTCTGCAGGCATCATCATTATGCTAAAGCAAAAAGAATATTTATCGGAGTTGCAAATGAATGTTGCATTGGTAATTGAGTTTATAACACCTATGTTCTCAACGTTTTCAGAAATGAAACTTTGTAGCTCGGATTGTTGCAAACTAAAAGGAAGAAACCAATTGCTCATTTCATTGAAAAATGGGTACGACTTTAAATTAGAGAAAGTAGAGTGAAACACATCTGCCCCTTGCAGTTGCAAATTTGAGAATTCCTCTAATTTATCAGTAATACCAGCGTCGTCAAGAATCTTTTGCCATTCAGGATTTTTATCGTCCATACCTGTTTCGCCCATCCACTCGTCCATCTTTATTTTCTTTCCAATAATAGGACTCAGTTTCATCATCTCGGGTAGAATCTCTTCAGTCAGCTTCTTCGTAATTTTCTCTGTTTCGCGCGATTGAATGAATTGAATAATGGCTATCAAAAGTCTTCGTCTAAAATAACTCTCGTCTGACAAAAGAGATAGTCTACTATTAAGCTCTGGATAAAGGGGCCATCTGCTATGGTATTGTTGAAGAATGGGTGTGAGCGAAATTATGGCGCGCATAGAAACATGCATATATTCGTGCGAACAGCATTCTAAAAGAAATAGTATCTTTTTCACATCAAAACGCTGCATTATATTCAACATTAGGGCAGAGATAAACATGCTTTTATCGTCAACATGAATATTATCGTCAAATAGAAAATTGCTGTAAGCTTTTATATCATCAATATTTGCACGAGGTGCAGAGAATATGGAGTAAAACATTTCGCTAACGATGCGTTCATGTTCTTGCTCATTGCTTTTTGTTCTGTTTTTTTTCTCTTCTCCTTCTTCAAAGAGTGAAAGGAGCGAACGAGTATCTTCTTTTTTCTTAATCTCCTCGCTGAATTCTTCTAACGATAGGGGAGAGCGAACTGAAGAAACTCTTATTTTCTCGAAAAACAATTCAGAACTTTCGCTTATCATTGCTGTTTCGGCAGTATCAATAGTCAACTTAAACGTATCGCGAATTAGTTTATTATATATTTTTTCTTGTTCAGGGTCATCACTACCTTCTATTAGGTAGTGCAACATATATTTATAGTTGTTCTTAAGCTCGTTTAGTTTATCAGTAATTTTCCAATTATGCAGTTCTTCAGCAATACTCCCAATAGAATCGAAAGCACTTTTAAGCTCTTTTTTCTCAATTAGCTGATTGGTCTTTTGTATGAAGTCTTTTATTTGGGTACTATTCATTTTGATTAATAGATTTTTTTGCGAATTATAAGTGTTGATGGTAGGGAGTGGCTCCATGTAATAGCCGAACTTATTAGTTTAGACCATCCTTCAAAACCAATGACAACAAGATCGAGTCCTTTTATGAAATCATATTCAATTTTCTTACAGTTATCCCACATTACCACTCGCTCATCACTGTTTTTTTGCATAACTTGGAATGCTTTTTTTAGTTCCGGAACAGATTCAACTACTCCTATTGCATCCCACAAAGTAATTTTGGCTATTGTTTTGTCAGCTAATCGTTTTATATAATCAAATATATGGATATCATTTTTATCTAGAATAGGTATAAATATCTGGTCTATTGTTTCAAGATTGTGGTCTATAAAAATGCCTGTCGTTTTATCGTTGCGTTCAATTAAAGATGAAACTCCTTTGTGAGATAGAGTATCAAGTGTCGACTCCATTTTTTCAGGTGTCCCTTGATAGGACTTAAATTTTTGATATGAGCCCCACAGTTGAGGTGTGAAAACCGTTTTTCCTATTCCAATTAAAACTAAGTTGCAGTTTAAATCTTCTGATGTTTTTAAAATTTCACTAACAAAATCTTCTGATGGTTTTAAGAATGTTCGCACCATAGCAGTACTTTTCTTGCATTCATTTATTATACCATCGAAGAGAGTAGTCTTGTATTCTTCAATATTCTCTATTTTATTGTATTCTTCTTTCTCTATTAAATGCAATGATGCTATTTGCTCATTTTTTATTTTAGAATTCATGAAATGGTTTGCAATTTTACAAAGTGCAGTCCCTGTTTCTTGTTTTGAGAAACAAATGAGAATATTTAGAGGAATATCAGATTCCTCTTCTATTATTGTCTTTTTAAGAAACTTATCTATTAATGCCATAAGAAATTATGATTAATAATTATTGCAATAACTCTCCATCTAACATGGAATCTTTGTATCCTAAGAAATAAAGAATACCATCAATGCCTACACTTGAAAGTGATTGTTTTGCATTTTCTATAACTTTTGGTTTTGCATGAAAAGCTATTCCCAATCCAGCTGTTTCCAACATTAAAAGATCATTGGCTCCATCTCCCACAGCAACTGTTTGTCTTATATCTACTTTTTCTACTTGTGCTATCAGTTTTAAAAGTTCAGCTTTTCTTTTTGCATCTACTATATCGCCAATGTAGTTTCCTGTAAGCTTTCCATCTTTCACTTCTAGCTCATTGGCGTACATATAATCTAGTTGGTATTTTTCTTTTAGATAATTACCAAAATAAGTAAACCCTCCAGATAAAATTGCAATTTTGAAACCAACTTTCTTCAACACAGCAATCAATCTATCTAAACCTTCAGTTATAGGTAGGTTTTCTACAATGTCCTGCATTACTGAAACGTCAAGCCCTTTTAAAAGTTTAACGCGTTGAATGAAACTTTCTGAAAAGTCTATTTTGCCTTGCATTGCCAATTCTGTAATTTCTTTTACTTGTTCCCCAACGCCAGCTCTCATAGCCAGTTCATCTATCACTTCTGTTTGGATGAGTGTAGAGTCCATGTCGAAACAAATTACTCTTCGCATTCTGCGATACATGCTCTCTTCTTGAAACGAAATATCAAAATTGAGCTCAGATGATAATTGAAGGAATGCCTTTTGCATTCCACTTTTATCCACAGGAGTGCCTCTAACAGACAATTCTACACAAGCTTTTCTAGAACGTTGCGACTCATCAAGAGGAATGCGCCCTGTGAGGCGATTAATATTATCGATATTCAGACCTTGGTCGGTTATAATTTGTGATACTGCTGCAATTTGCTTTGCAGTCAACACACGTCCCAACAGGGTGATGATAAATCTATTCTTTCCTTGCATTTTCACCCAATTGCTATACCGTTCATTGCTTATTGGGGTGAATCGAATTGTTGTATCTAGCTCATAGGCTTTAAATAACAGGTCTTTCAGAATATCGCCTCCTACATTTTGTTTTGTTTTAAACAAAATACCCAAAGATAAGTTGCGGTGTATGTCTGCTTGACCAATATCAAGTATATCGGCATCGTGTTTGGCAAGAACTTGTGTAAGTGCAGCAGTTACGCCAGGTTTGTCTTCACCATTTATAGTTACGAGAATTATTTCTGAGTTTGTCATCTTTATTTGTTATATGATAGCCATTGAAACCTGTGTGAATATGTCTTCAATGTCTTCACGTTCTATTCTATCAAAGTCTTCTTTGCGAGGAGTTATAAACATTCCGGCCATATCTAATGCACCTGGACTCACCAGTAGTTGATCTTTGCCTTCTGCTGAATATTGCCATGGACGATGCAGTTTTCTAGGGAATACATGGATTACATACATTCCGTTTTCCATAAACGAAATAATATTCATCATGGGTTCATCTTCGTCAGGTTGATGCGTTTTCAAGTAATTGTAAACATCGTAAAATTGCTCTTCAGCTTCTACTTTAGTTTCGCATTCAATTCTGAGACACGAACGGAGAGCGTTTTCGTTACTCAAAAGAATTTTACTCTTCATTCCAGCTTGAAAATGAAAATGATCGGGTGCTGAGGCTCCACACTTTGGCCCATTGTAAAACACAATGTAATCTGGCAACAGTTCGGTTAGCGATAGCATATCAACTATTTTTTTGCCTATCAACTGAGGTACATGAGTGTGCAAAGGTATAGTCAAATGATTTTGCAAGATTGGAAAAGGGTTACACAAAATCATGTATTTATCTAAGAACGATATCCCTTTCTGCACATCAGGTCTGTTTTCGGCACATAAAAAGCATTTACGCTCTTCAATGCTTTTTTTATCTATCTTGGCCGATGCTGAAATGAGACGAGATGGATTGTATTGCAAAATCACCTCTACATCACTTCCCCAATTGAGCGACCTTTCTACGATATTACTCATTTGCTTGCAATTGTCGTCAAGCAATTTCCACTCTTCTCGTTGTGTTGAAAAGAGTTCTTTTATTTCTTTTTGAAGATTCATTTGTTGCATTTTTCTTATTAACAAAGGTAGGAATAATTTCTTTTATTGCACCGAAATCGAATAAAAAAGACACTTTACGTAACATTTAGCTGAATTTCAGATGCTTTTGTCTGTTTTATGCTATTATTTTCATATTTTTGTAGCCGGTAACTCAAACTTAACTAAGGCAGGTTAGGAAAAAGAGATATCGATTAAAACATAAAAGATGAAAATCAAACTTTTGTTATTATTTTTTTGCGTTCTTTCTATCACTATTTCTTGTAATTCATCTGAAAAGACAGAAAATAATCAAAATGATAATAGCAATTCTACAATTGAGGAAGATTTTGATGCTTTCTTGCAAAACTTCAGCAAAAAACCAACATTTCAACGCCAACGTGTTTTGTTTCCATTGGATGCGACTCTACTAGACCCATCTGAATATAGTATGCAAACTGTGAGTGAAGAGATAAACTATCAGGAGTGGCTATTACTCGACTTTTCGTATGATAGTACCTTTGCAACACGTCAAATGGATGGTTATGAGCAGTTTATACGTGTTTATGAAGACTCTACAATAATAGAGCACAGAGGAATTGATAATGGCATATATGCCAATTATTATTTTATGAAAAAAGATGGCAAATGGTATCTGAAGTCTTTTACAGATACCTCATATTAGAGTTTAATTCTTAAACTAGGGCTGTTTTAGTAAAGCTCAATGGCATTAGGCTACTCATGCTTTCTGCAACATATACTTCATCGTTTTTGTTGTATAACAATATCTTCACTGACGAATTATAACGACTCTCTACTTCAAGAAGTACTTGTCGGCAGCTACCACAAGGTGAAATGAGATCATTGGTAAACTCGCCCTTATAAAAAGCAGCTACAGCCAGAGCTTCAATTTTTTGATCGGGATATTGAGCATTGGCATAAAAAACAGCTGTACGTTCAGCACACAATCCTGAAGGGTATGCAGCATTCTCTTGGTTGTTGCCAGTTATTATTTTTCCATTTTCTAAAAGGAGCGCTGCCCCAACATGAAAATGAGAATAAGGAGCATATGAATTGGAAGTAGCTAGTTTTGCAGCATCAATTAGCTTTTTTTCTATCTCTGTGCATTCTTCGTAACTATAAACGGTTATCTTTGTAGTTAAATTAATTTCTTTCATAAAGACTATTTTATTATTTTAGATAGTTCAAAAATACACATTTTTAGAATGGCTTTCACACAAAATAGATATAAATCACTTTTAAAGCTGCTGTTTGTACTATTATTTGCGTTTACATGCACTTTTCAGGCAGTTTCTCAGAAAAGATATAAGCTATACGAAGACTATATAGATAAATATAGCCCCATAGCAGTTAGTCATATGCAAAAGCATAAAATACCAGCATCCATAACATTGGCTCAAGGCTTATTGGAGTCTGGTGCGGGGCAAAGCCAACTTACAAAAAGGTCCAACAATCATTTTGGGATTAAGTGTCATCGCGACTGGAAGGGAGGACGAGTATATGCTAAAGATGATACTCCAAATGATTGTTTTAGACAATACCGTAGAGCTGAGGAATCTTTTGAAGATCACTCTCAGTTTCTGGTGCAAGGTGCAAGGTATCGTCCTCTATTTACACTCTCTTCAACCGATTATAAAGGATGGGCTCGAGGATTGCAGAAATCGGGATATGCTACTGATAAAGCTTATGCAAACAAACTAATAAAACTGATTGAAGATTATGAACTTTATCGATTTGATAAAAAAAATTATAGAGGGTCGAGTATTCAAGAAGCTTCAGCTCCTCAAAATTGGTCTCATCAGCCCTTCAAAACACATGGACTTGTCTATGTGTTGGCCATACAAGGAGATACATACGAAAGTATAGCAGCCGAATTTAACTTCAAAACCAAAGACTTGTTGAAATACAACGAAGTCCCAAAAGGTTTCCCTTTGAATGCTAGAGATATTGTCTATTTTCAAAAAAAGAAATCGAGAGCTGACAAACCTTATTTTGAACATGTTGTTCAAATAGGTGAGTCAATGCACGGTATCTCACAGAAATATGGTATGAAAGTGAAGAACCTATATAAAATGAATAAAAAAGATTACGAATACGTGCCCGAAGAAGGCGACGTATTAAAACTAAGATAAACAATGGAATATAACACACAATTGAAAAAACTCATTTTGCCCGAATATGGTCGGAATGTTCACAACATGGTAAACTATTGTCTTGAAATAGAAGACAAAGACGATCGCACAAGATGCGCTTATTCACTCATAGATATAATGGGAAATATGTTTCCTCATTTGCGCAATGTAAATGATTTTAAACATATTCTATGGGATCATCTGGCCATAATGGCTGATTTTAAATTGGATATTGATTATCCGTATGAGATAATCAAAAAAGAAGAGTTGATAGCTCATCCACAAAAAATTGAATATAGCAGACCTACCATGAAATACAGACACTATGGTAAAACGCTAGAAAAAATGATTGATTGCGCTGTGGAAATGCCCGAAGGTGAAGAGAAAGATCAATTAATAAGCTTGCTTATAAGCCAAATGAAAAAATCATACACACAGTGGAATAGAGAAATAGATGATGCAGCTATCTTGGAAGACTTATATGAACTTTCTGATGGGAAAATTAAACTAAATCCTGAAACATACGTGATACCTGCTTTCAAGTCGCAACCCAACATTTCAAGACAACGCACAAAATCTATAAAAAACCAAAGAAGACGATAAGATGATAGAGGAAAAGAACCTTTTTGAAATCGGAAAGTTATTGAAGCCTCATGGCGTGAAAGGTGAGGTTACTGTTCTTTTCAATAAGCCTGAGTTTGCAGATATAGACACACAATATTACTTTCTTTTTTTGGATGGCATGTATGTTCCATTCTTTATAGAAGAGTTTATGTTTAATTCTGATGTCACTGCACGCGTCAAGTTTCAGAACTTCAATACAATAGAGCAAGCTTCTACTTTTGCAAATACTGCCATCTTTGTTCCCAGCGAACTTGTTGAGGCCTTGGAGCCAGCAGAAGAGATCTATGCTTCTGAGTGGGATCAATTCATTGGCTTCACAATTGTAGATGAAGACTCATCTACAATTGGAGTGATAAGTGGAGTGGATAGTGCTACAATGAATGTTCTTTTCTTCGTGATGAAGGATGGTGAAGAGATATTGATTCCTGCTACTGAAGATTTTATTGTGAAGATAGACAGTAAAGAAAAGTGTCTTTATATGAAACTACCCGAAGGTTTGTTGGACACTTCTTTTGAAGAGTAAGTTAAGTCAGAAATTCATTGAATAATGCTTTCTCTCTTTAGGTGATATACCTCTCCGGAACCTGCTTTGCAAAAGTAAAGTCGCTTTCATACGTCTCCAGAACCTACTTTTCCAAAGTAAAGTTGCTTTCGTACGTCTCCGGAACCTGCTTTTCCAAAGTAAAGTTGCTTTCGTACGTCTCCGGAACCTGCTTTTCCAAAGTAAAGTTGC
>SMEQ01000532.1_pt1 | contig 11314 bp, 9 predicted proteins | sample 2456281 | NCBI WGS metagenome assembly SMEQ01 (sample SAMN10132596, study PRJNA489261) | soil metagenome | isolation source: day1 antibiotic-loamy sand soil ammended with raw manure from dairy cow... | place: USA | collected 2015-04-01 | reverse complement strand
CGGGTAGCGTAAACGGTCAGCTTCATACATCGATGTGGAGTGAATCGCACCTTTGTTACAGCCGCGTGGGTTGGCATCGGGGATGTCTTTGTGTATTTGCGGGTATTTGGCAATTTGCTCTTCGCGCACCACAATGCCGTCTTTGACGTACACGTTCCACGCGCAGTTACCCATGCAGTTAATACAGTGCGCAGCATAACCGACTTTATCCCAGGTCCACTCATTGCGGTACAGATCTTCCCATGCTCGATATGGGTATTCAGCTGCTAGCGTATCGCCAACCGGCTCTAAGCGGTTGAGCGCCCAAACATTACCGCTGAGCATAACTCCGGTACCCGTAAGGCCCACCCCTTTTAGGAAATCTCTGCGCTTAAGTTTCCACATTCCCATGGTTATCTCCTCGTCGACAATGATTGCCGATCGACCGGGCTAAATACGGTGATGGCATGCAGGTGACAATAACGTCACATTGTGATGCTTAGGCTTATGCGCGCTGATTAATCCGTAATTATTGCTGCCATGAAGCTTAAGCTGAGTATCTTTGGTTTTAGGCATAATCCAACATCGGAAAACGCCTACAAATTAATAATTGCTACACCAATGTAATCATTAGTCTATACCCAGCAAATTAGCATAATTTGAAAAATGCATTGCAAGTAAAACAACATATAAAACTCTATTGCGAGGACGGATGATGCAGGTCAAACAAGTGTCAGTTTTAATCAGGTAAGCCTTGTAAATAGGGCTGTATAAGCTTTTACTAGAGGCTATATTTTACGCTGGTATGACCCGTTGACGAGGAAAGCAATATGCTAAATAAATTGATTCGAGGTTCTATTGCAGCAGCATTCTGCACAATGGTAATGCAACCCAGTTTAGCTAACGCGGAAGGTGATGCGGCGGCTGGCGCTGAAAAAATAACCATGTGCGCTGCATGCCATGGTACCGACGGCAAGTCACCTGCCAGTATTTACCCACACCTCGCCGGTCAATGGCCAGCTTACTTAGAAAGCTCGCTTAAAGCCTACCGTGCCGGTGAGCGCAATGGTGGAATGTCAGCAATGATGACGCCACAAGCGACTGCATTAACTGATCAAGATATTGCAGATATTGCTGCGTATTACAGCCAGCAATAAATAAGCAAGGGCGAGAACTGTCAGCTCGCCCCTATTCGTTTGGATTATTTTCAATTTTATTATTGCAGGTTCAGTCAAGAGAATAAGCAAAGACTTGCTAGAGCTTGACTGGTTTAACAGATGAAAAGAAAAACGCCCTGCTTTGTAATAGCCACATCTGTGACGTAATAGATATTTATGACACAGCAGCACGCTGAATAATGTCAGTCAGGCTTTATTGCTCTGTTTGCCCCTTTATAAACTGTAGGGCTGTGGATAAGTATTCTTTAGCAGCATGATTACAACAGACGGCAGAGAGTCTATGTAGTTAAGATGAAAAACTGCTGTTGTTTTTACCACCCTAATAATCCTGCTCTAGCACTTTTTGGGTCACCTCAATAAAGCGAGGTACGGCTTGGTTGCTGCTATTAGAAGACCAAGCCAACTCGATGGTCAACTCAGCGTTGCTGTCAGCCAGCGGCCGTATCGCGATTCCCTTGCGATCGTAATTGAGATCACAATCAGGATAAAGACTGACCCCCATCCGTGCAGCCACCAAACCGAAAATACTGTCGCTGTTCGGAGCTTCATGGGTGATCCTCGGGACAAATCCCGCTTCTAAACACAATGCTTGAATCTGCGGCACCGTGTGTCGCCACTGATTCACTCCACCCAACACAAAGGATTCACCGGATAGTGCTTGTATCGGGACTTCTGCCAAACTGGCAAGTCGATGGTTTTCAGGCAAAACCACGACAAAAGGCATTTTTTGGATGCGGCAGCATTGTAAGCTTTCTCCACTTACCGGCCCTGTCAAAAAACCCAAATCCAAACGTGTGTTAGCGAGATCATCGAGTTGATCATGGGAATTGCAGCGAACTAGATCAATACTCACCCCAGGCCAGGCCTCATGAAAGGCCGCTAAAATTGAAGGTAAGCGTCCATTGATAGCAAAATCAGTGTAACCAACCATTAGCTGCCCGGTTTCTCCTAAGTGAGCCTTGATCGCACTCCGCTCAGCGTGCTCCATAACTTGCTGAGCAATTCGACACTCCTTCAGAAACACTTTCCCTGCAGACGTTAAGGCGACATGTCGACGACTACGCTCTAACAGCGTCACTCCTAACTTGTCTTCAAGCTGCTGTATTGCTCGGCTGAGTACTGGTTGCGAGACAAACAGGCGCTCCCCAGCCTTGCGAAAATGTAACTCCTCCGCTACCACAATGAAATAGCGAATATACGACTGTAAGTGTTTCATTATTGATACCTTGAGCACATCAAAAGGTCGAATATTTATATTATACAGATCAAAACTTTTTCGCTACCTTGCTGAGAAGGGTGGTGATCTCTTTACCACACCTACTATGACTCTAAAACAATAACAATTTATAAGAGAAGATTATGACCGAGAAAATCAGGATCAATCAGGATCGCCTTTGGCAACGCCTGATGAATATGGCAAAAATCGGCGCTACCACCGCAGGCGGTAGCTGTCGAGTAGCACTGACTGAAGAAGACCGCCAAGGCCGGGATTTATTCATAAAGTGGTGCCGTGAACTTGGCTGCGAAATTCGCATTGATCGCATGGGTAATATCTTTGCGCAACGCCCAGGCAGTGAATCCCATCGTCTGCCTATCGCTTGCGGCAGTCACCTAGATACCCAACCCCATGGCGGCAAGTTTGACGGTGTATATGGTGTGCTAGCCGGCGTTGAAATTTTCGAGACACTCAACGAGCAAGGCATCACAACCGCTGCCCCCCTAGAAATTTGTGTATGGACCAATTAGTAAGGCTCGCGTTTTTCTCCACCGATGATTTCCTCTGGAGTGTTCGCAGGCACCTACGGGTTGGATTATGGCTTAAGCAGAGAAGATGCCGATGGCATCACGCTCGGCGAAGCACTAGAAAGTATCGGTTATGCAGGCTCGATGCCCTGCGGTGAGCATAAACTGGGCGCCTTTATTGAAGTGCATATCGAACAGGGGCCGATTCTTGAGCGTAAAGATAAAACCATTGGCGTGGTGACCGGCGTACAAGGCTCGCGCTGGTATCGCGTAACCTTCCACGGTCAGGATGCTCACACTGGATCAACCCCCATGGAAGGTCGACGTGATGCTTTACTCTCTGCTGCCCACACCATTAAGTCGGTTCGTGAGATTGCCGATCGACAAGCCCCTTCTGCTGTGGCCACCGTAGGACGAATCGACTGTTCACCCAATTCCAACAACACGATTGCCGGTGAGGTGGGCATCACCGTAGACATGCGCCATGTCTCTCTCGAAATTCTCAATAGCATGGAAGCTGAACTCTATGCAGCCAGTCATGCAGCAGCGCAACAGGAAGGTACAACTGTAGAGATACAGCGGATTATGGACACACCATCCGTGCATTTTGATGCCCGTTGCGTTGAAGCGGTTGCTGCAGCTGCCAAAGATCTAAACTACCCTCATAAAAATATGCTCTCTGGTGCCGGGCATGATGCCTGTCATATTGCCCAGGTGGCAGCAACTAGCATGATATTCGTCCCCTGTGCCGGCGGCCTCAGTCACAATGAGGCAGAAAGTGCTACTCCCGAAGACCTCGCAGCCGGTGCCAACGTACTTCTGCATACGCTACTCAATTTAGCCAAGTGATCAAGAGATACTCTTGAAATAAAAACACTGCAAGTGATCGCGATTCAGCGAACGTTAGAAAATAAAAACAATTAATTTCGACGGAGAAATTACTATGGCGTGGTATTTAACTTACACAATTGCCTACTTTGCATTTATGTTCGCGGTAGGTATTTATTACTTTACTAAAGTAAAAACATCAGATGCGTATCTAATTGCCGGTTGGGATATGGGCTTTTGGAGCATCGCCGGTACCATCATTAGCACCTGGTGTGGTGCCGCTGTATTTATCGGCTGGGTGGGCATGGGCTTTACCGTTGGCATGTCCGGCTATTTTAAATTTGCACTACCTGGAATCTTGGTCAGTATGCTGCTGGTCATTTTCTTCAGTAAACCCTTGAGAAGACAAAGGCTCTATACCATTGCGGACCTGTTCAGTGAACGTTTCGGTAAGAAAGCTGGGGTGCTTCCTTCGGTGTTTTCTGCATTTGTCTACTCGGTGCCGACCACCGCGTTACAGATCATTGGTATGAGCACAATTTTTAATATTATCTTCAATATCCCGATCAACTATGGCATTGCGTTGGCTTTCGCTCTCATCCTCGGCTTTACCATCCTAGGTGGTTTGATCGCAACCATTGTCACTGATGCCTTCCAAAGCATTGTGGTGATTTTAGGCATTATTATTCTCGCCGTTGCAGCAGTGAATTTTGGCGGTGGTTTTTCTTCAATTATACAAAACACACCAACAGATTACCTCGCGCCGCTGGGAAAAAATGGCTTAGGTGATGTACTAATCTTTGCCTTGACCGTAGCACCGTTCTATTTAGTCTGGCAGTCAACCTGGCAGCGTATTTTTGCTTCGCGTACTGAAGATATCGCGATCAAAGCAGGCTTAACTGGTTTTGGAGTAGTGCTGGTTATTTCTTTACTGCCCTACATGATCGGTGTGATTGCTCGCCAATTTGTCCCTTTGGACATGCGTCCTGATCTAATTTTTTCATATGTAACTTTAGAACTTTTACACCCTGCCATTGGTGGTGTAGTGATTGTTGGCTTGTTAGCTGCTTTGATGACCGGTGCTGACTCATTTATTCTACAAGGCAGCTCGAATCTGGCCCAGGACTTCTACCATCGCCTGATCAACCCGAATGCCAATGAAAAGCAAAAAATGTTTGTTGCCCGTCTGAGTGTGGTGATTATTTCAGTATTGGCGTTATTGGTCGCCTACTTTATGACCGACATCATCGCCATGTACCAATGGGCATTGCGCATCACTGCAACGACGCTGATCTTTCCATTCCTAGCGGTTATGTTTTGGCGCAGAGCCACAGGTACAGCTAGCTTTTTGAGTATGCTGTTGGCTGCACTAACGACTGCACTCTGGCCTTTGCTAAACAGCAGTATCGACCCAGTGTTTCCAGGGTTTTTGGTTTCCCTAGTAGTTCTCGTTGGTGTAAGCCTTGTGACTCGTCATACTAAGGACGAAAGTGTCAAAGCGGTTTATTGGGAAGATCTACCTACAGCAACGTCACGAATGAATTCTGATGACGCTACTGTTACCGCACAACAGCCTCAAGTTAAATAAGGGAGCACGGCTATGACGACTATCTATTCTGCCAAGCGCATTATTACCATGAATCCTTCGCAGCCAGAGGCGACGCATATCGCTGTGTGCGATGGACGTATTTTGGCAGTGGGTACTGAAGATTCGATGAAGGATTTTACCAGCGCGAGCCATGATGCGCGCTTTGCCAATGATGTTCTGCTACCAGGTTTCGTCGAAGGCCATAGCCATGCTCTTGAAGGAGCCCTATGGAACTATGGCTATCTAGGCTATTTTGCTCGAACTGATGCCGAAGGCCGCGACTGGGAAGGCTTGCATAGCATCGAGGCCATGCAGCAGCGACTGAAAGAGTATGCCGCCACAGTCGATCAATCATTGCCGGTTATCGCTTGGGGTTTTGATCCAGTCTATTTTCCTGATACGCGGTTAGATTGCCATGTACTGGATGCTGTAATCAGTGACCGTCCAGTTGTGGTCTTTCATGCAAACCTGCATGTAATGACGGTCAATAGCGCCATGCTTAAGCTGGCTGGTATCGATCAGGTTGAAGGTATCGAAGGAATTCGCTTGGGTGTGGATGGCAAACCTGATGGCGAGCTGCAGGAAATGGCCGCCATGCATGTAGTGTTCGACGCTTTGGGCTACAGCATTTTTGATCTAGTGGCCTCCACCGATACTTTGCAACGCTACGCGCGTATCGCGCGGCGCAGCGGTGTCACCACCATTACCGATCTTTACAATCCTTTAACCGATGAAGGGGTTAAAGCGTTACAAACAGTCACCGCCGACGCACGCTTCCCAGTGCGTCTGGTACCAGCTATGGCGGCACTCAACTGGTCGCCAGAAGAGGGTTCGGCGCGGCTGAACGACTGCTTGCGCCGTGGCAATGATAAACTCCATTTCGGTCCAGTAAAACTGATGACAGATGGCTCGATCCAGGGTTACACGGCGCGACTAAAATGGCCCTATTATCACGATGGCCGTCCCAACGGTATCTGGAATGCTCCGCCACAACAGTTGAAAGATATCGTCCACTATTATCATCAGGCCGGCATTCAGTTGCACATTCATTGCAACGGTGATGAGTCGGTGGAATTGATGCTCGACGCGATCGAGGAAGCCATGGAACTCTGGCCGCGATTCGATCACCGCCATACCCTGCAGCATTGTCAGATTATGGATCATGCCCAGCTACGGCGCGCCGCTCGACTGGGGGTGTGCTTAAATATTTTTGCCAATCACCTGTATTACTGGGGCGACATTCACCGAACTCGCACCTTAGGCTTCGAACGTTGCCAACGCCTAGAACCCCTTGCTTCAACCAAACGCTTAAACATTCCGTTGGCCATTCACAGCGATGCGCCGGTGACACCACTGGGTCCATTGTTCACTGCTTGGTGTGCAGTGATGCGTCTGACTGCCTCAGGTGTTCAGCTCGGTGAACAGGAAAAACTCAGCGTCCCGCAAGCGCTGGAGGCTATCACCCTCGGTGCAGCCTATACCCTACGACTGGATCACTTGGTCGGCAGCTTGGAAATAGGCAAGTTCGCCGACATCACTGTGCTTGAAGAGGACCCTCTCACTTGCGAACCGAATCGACTTAAGGATATTCGTATCAAGGCCACAGTCGTGGGAGGCGAAATTCATGACGACTGAGCACACATTGATTCCGTTAACAGTAATCGGCGGCTTTCTCGGCGCCGGTAAGACCACTTATCTAAACCGTCTGATTAAAGACGGTTTACCTAAGGATGCGTTGATCATCGTTAATGACTTCGGTGATATTAATATCGATGCAGCATTGATTGATTACCGCGACGACAGCATCATTCAACTCAGTAATGGTTGTATCTGCTGCACCTTGGGCGGTACTTTGGCAGAACAGCTCGCGCAAGCGCTGCAAATTCATGCCACCCCTGGGGCTATCCTGATAGAAGCAAGCGGTGTGGCTGATCCGGCACGTATCGCCGATATTGCTCGTATTTCTCGCCGCTTACGTCTTGCCGAGGTGGTATGCATCATCGATGGTTCGCAAGCCTGGCGGCATGCGACGGACCCTTTGATTGGTGATGCTTGGCAAGCTCAGCTCGCGGCGGCCGATAGGTTGCAGGTCAATCGCCTCAATCCCAATGACAGGCAAGAGTTCAAGCAATGGTGTCAACAGTACAGCTCCCGAGCTCAGCTCGAATACGCAGCAGAAGAATCCCAAACCAGCGCTCCTGCCCGCGCATCTCACCATCCTTCTGCGCATACGCCAAAAAGCCCCGCTTCGCATGGCCATTGGCATACGTTCAGCCTTCAGGGACGTACGCGAATCGATAAAAAACAAATCGAAGCACTCATTGATGCTTACCAAGATGTTGTTTTTCGTGCCAAAGGATTCTTGTTCGCTGAGCACTCGAGCAACAGCGAGCTGCTGCAATTCAGTGCTGGACGACTGCATTGGCAACCCGCACTGCGTTCACAACAAGAGACTCGGCTTGTTTTTATAGGGATTGCCAGTGAGCGGTTTAGTGAATTTGAGCGCAGCATAAACTCTGCAGCTTGAGAGATATAGCTATACTTGAACCGAATCACCTCGTTTACAGTGCGCTGGATTGCTTGATAAGAGCAACTGAGGTTTCTGCACAAGTGACGAGCTATAAACTAAAAAGAAGAGATCCCTAAGAAGTAAGTATAGAGCTCTAACAGACGCCTTGCAGGCATTAGCTGTCCGCAAGACTGCTATGCTCAATTAGTACGCTGATCCGTTTTAGCGCATCGTTAGTACTCGTCGAAAAGCACAGTTGTTATTTTCACTTGCCGATACAAAAGCTAGAAAAAATCCGTCCCAACAAATCATCTGCGCTAAACTCACCGGTGATTTCACCCAGTGCTTGTTGCGCCATGCGCAAATCTTCGGCCAATAACTCACCCGCTGCTGCTTGGGTTAATTGTTGATAACCATTCTCTAAATATTGCTCAGCCTGATGCAGGGCATCGAGATGACGGCGGCGGGCACTGAAGCTGCTTTCTGCAGTTTGGCTGTAACCCATGCAGCTTTTTAGATGCTCACGAAGTAGTTCTAAACCTTCCCCACTGCGTGCGCACAAATTAATTGTGACATGGCCATCGGCATTGCTGTGCATCTCAATCGGCTCACCGGAGAGGTCGACTTTGTTACGGATTAAGGTGACTTTTTCAGGATTGGGCGTGCTATCTAAAAACTCTGGCCATAAAGAAAAAGGATCATTGGCTTCGGCAGAGTGCGCATCAACCACTAATAAAATTCGATCCGCTTCATTGATAGCTTTAAGCGCACGTTCTACACCAATTTTTTCAACTTGATCAGCGGTGGTACGCAAACCTGCAGTATCGGTGACATGCAGTGGCATACCATCAATATGAATGTGCTCACGTAAAATATCCCGCGTGGTCCCTTCAATATCAGTCACGATCGCGGCTTCATAGCCCGCCAAACTATTGAGCAAACTGGATTTACCGGCATTGGGCCGTCCGGCAATCACCACACTCATACCATCGCGCAATAACGCGCCTTGGCCTGCTTCACGCACCACGTCTTTGAGTTCTTTTTGTACGCAAATTAACAGTTGTAAAATATGCCCATCGGCTAAAAAATCGATTTCTTCTTCGGGGAAATCAATTGCTGCTTCCACATAAATACGCAAGGCAATCAATTGTTCGGTTAACGCATTAACACGCTGAGAAAATACACCTTGTAGCGAACGTAAGGCATTGCGTGCTGCCTGGGTTGAACTGGCTTCAATCAAGTCAGCAATCGCTTCAGCTTGAGCTAAATCGAGCTTATCGTTAAGGAACGCGCGTTCGCTGAATTCACCAGGACGCGCTAAACGTGCGCCCAATTCAACACAGCGTTGCAGCAGCATATCCAACACCACAGGGCCGCCATGGCCTTGTAGCTCTAAAATATCTTCACCGGTAAAAGAATTAGGTGCCACAAAATACAGGGCTAACCCTTCATCAATGGCCTGTTGGTTATCCGCATAAAAAGGACCGTAATGGGCATAACGCGGCTTTAATTCACGTTCAGTGATCTGCTGAGAAATCTCTTTGGCCAGTGGCCCAGACACTCGAACGATCCCTACTCCGCCGCGCCCTTGTGCAGTGGCGATGGCGGCAATGGTGTCACGCGACAGTGGCATAACAATATCCCTCAACGGTAATCAGAAAGCACAACGCCCCTAAAAAGGGGCGTTGTGAACTCGGTTGGTTCGACTAACCTTGGTTAGCTGCCGCCATTGATTTTTCAATCTTGCGAGTAATGTACCACTGTTGACCAATCGACAGGAGGTTGTTGACCACCCAGTACAATACCAATCCTGAAGGGAACCACAGGAAGAAGAAGGTAAAGATAATCGGCAACAGCTTCATAACTTTAGCTTGCATTGGATCCGGTGGTGTTGGGTTGAGTTGTTGTTGGACAAACATACTCAAGCCCATGATGATTGGCAGAATAAAGAACGGGTCTTTACTCGACAAGTCAGTTAGCCAGAACATAAAGGGTGCTTGGCGTATTTCCACACTTTCCAGCAGCACCCAGTACAAGGAGAGGAACACAGGCATCTGCACCAAAATCGGTAAGCAGCCGCCCAATGGATTGATCTTCTCTTTTTTGTACAGCTCCATCATGCCTTGTGACAGCTTTTGCTTATCACCCGCATGTTCTTCTTTCAGCGCTGTCATTCTTGGGGCAACAGCACGCATACGTGCCATTGATTTATAACTGGCCGCAGACAGTGGGAAAAAGGCTAATTTAATTAAGATGGTCAGGAAAATAATTGACCAACCCCAGTTGCCTAAGATGCTGTGGATAACTCCCAACAACCAGAAAATAGGCTGGGCGATAAACCAGAGGAAACCATAGTCAACCGTCAACTCTAAACCGGGTGAGAGTATTTTCAGGTGGCTTTGGATTTTAGGACCAGCATATAAGGTCGCGCTGGCTTGCGCATGCTGACCTGGTGCAACACTCATGGACGGGCTGGTATAGCCAATGATGTAGTTGCCTTTACTGTCTTTACGCGTGGTCACTTGATTGGTTTGCTCAGGATCAGCAACCCATGCCGTTACAAAGTAGTGCTGCAACCAAGCAACCCAACCGCCTTCAATTGCTTGATTGAATTTTTTATCATCCATATTGCTCATGGATAATTTTTTGTAAGGCTCATCTGCCGTCCACAATGCAGCACCTAAGTAGGTGGCTGTACCTGTTGCAGTGGTGGATGAAGGATCACCTTGACCATCACGCTTGAGCTGGGCAAATAGATTACCTTGCCACTCACGATCGCTTTGGTTATCGACCAAATAGGTCAGTTGAACTTGATAGGCTTGCTGATTAATACACTCAACTTTACGCTGACTGATTTCACGTGCTGAGCATTCAGTACTTAAGCCACGGTGCAAGGTAAAGCGCTTGGTGTAATTAACACCATTTTCTTGGAATGACAGGTCAACATTTAACTGATTTTGACCATCAGCCAAGCTGAAATTTTGCTGGCTAACACTGTACAAAGGACGGCCAGCCGCGCGTGCATCAGGACCATTGGCACCAACTAAACCACTTTGTGCAACATAGACACGCTCATTGCTGTTTTCAAATAACTGCAATGGGATGTCAGGATTTGACGCATTGCGTGGATATTGGCTGAGTTTTAACTCAACGATATCACCACCATTAGGGTCAATGGCTAATTGCAATACATCTGTTTGTACATAAATCAAGTTATCGCTAACAACATTGTTGGTTAACGTCGGATCTTGAGTCAGCTCATTTACAGCAATCGGCAGATCATCATTGCTCGCAGTTTGAACTGTATTTTGCGGTACAGAATCATTTGTAGAAGACTGCTGATTGGCTGAACTTGATTGTGTAGTTGCTGCTGTTACTGGTGCCTGGCCGTAGTCTTGGTTCCATTGTAGAACCATCATATAAGACACAACAGCTAAGGCTACGAGCAGGATCGTACGTTTGATATCCATAATTACTCGGCCGAAGAAG
>SMEQ01000531.1_pt1 | contig 11316 bp, 9 predicted proteins | sample 2456281 | NCBI WGS metagenome assembly SMEQ01 (sample SAMN10132596, study PRJNA489261) | soil metagenome | isolation source: day1 antibiotic-loamy sand soil ammended with raw manure from dairy cow... | place: USA | collected 2015-04-01 | reverse complement strand
CTTGGGCTTTTAGGGTGTTATTAATCACTTTTACAAAGGCCTTTTCTCTATCAATGGTCTTGCAGTTTTCTGCTGCTAGCTTAACAACGCTGGATGCGCGCTCGATGACGGCCGGGGTGATGTGCTTATGTTCGGCAATGCGTTTGATGGCGGTTTTATCGAGCAGGGTGGGCATGGCTTGCTCTAGCTGCTCGATGATATTGTCGGCTTCGGGTTGTTTGAGTTCTATCACCATATCAAAGCGTCGAATGTAAGCGGAATCCATGCCTTTGATGGCGTTGGCTAGCCAAAATGTTGGGCTGCTATTGGTTTCTAGCATATTGTTCAGCCATGCTTTCGGTACATTGGACTCGCCTAATAAGTGAATCAAGAAGTCTTGCCGCCCTTTAAAGACATCTTCAATTTCGTCGAAACAGAGCAGTGCTTTTTTATCGCTTAAGACTTTTTGTGCTGTGTTATAAGCTTCTAAACGGCGTGATCGGGCGATAATATCGCCATCGTCTTCTTCACTGGCAACTTCAAAGAGTTCGCAACCTAATTGCTCTGCAATCAGTCGTGTTAATTCGGTTTTGCCTGTACCTGGCTCACCATAAATTAAGTAGTTCACGCCTTGCTTTTGTTGCGCTATCGCACTGTGTAAATGTGCTTTAAGTAGCTGATACTCATCATCGATATGTGCGTAATCGGTTTCTTGTAAATGCCCTGCTGGGGCACGCTTGAAGTAGTTGGAGAATAGCTCGATGGGGTTTAAATGCTCTTGCAGCATCAGTTGTATAAAATCATCACTGACATAATCGAACGATAAAGAGCCGTGGCCAAAATCAATACGTCTTAATAGGCCAGTGCGGCTGAGTTTGCCTTTTTTGCTTAGCGCTAAGGCGGCTTCTCGCGGCTCAATATCAAGCAGATGAGCAACAACACGCATACCGCGCTTTTTACTGCTTTCTGGCAGCAAGCGAACGCTATTACTTAGCTGTTCCCATAACTCAAAACACATTGTTAGCAACAATACCTGACATTCCGCATCGCTCAGCTGCAGTATTTCTTGCAAGGTAGCGAGATTTTTATCTAGGGCGGGTAGCTGGGCTAAGCGATTAGCACTGCCTTGTAATTGTCTATAACGCTTTTGTAGCTTTTGCCGAATACGCAGGCGGTCAAAATCCCTGCTGAGTGCTTCGACGTCTAAACCGATAAAGTCCGCTATTTCATCGTCCATGAAATAGCTCTTTTCTAAAAAGCTTTTATGGCCGCCGCAGTCGAGGAGGATTTTCAGAATTAACCATTGGATATAGGGCGTGCTTTGATCTAAATAATCTTGCTCTACATGGTTAGGTAGTTTGATGGCAATCGGCATGGCTTACTCACTCTTAACAAGGGAATAAGCATTATAAAGAGCGATGGCGACACCTGGTGTCGCAGCACCTTGCCGCCATCGTTTAGAAAGTTAAAAACTAGCGTTTATTCTTCTTCACTCACTGCATCAGCGATTTTCTTTTTCGTTGCTTTAACGCCGCTATCAATTTTCTCACCGGTTTTTTCAAGACCTTCTTCAATCTTTTCGCCGGTCTTTTCTAGGCCGCTTTCAATCGCTTCGCCTGTTTTTTTCATACCGGTTTCAATTTTCTCACCGGTTTTCTTCACACCGCTTTCTACTTTCTCGGCTGTTTTTTCTATCGCGCTATCGATTTTCTTACCGCTTTCTTCAAACTTTTTTTCGCCTGAATCGCAGGCTGTTAGCCCGACCAATGTTATTGCCATGACTGTAGCGGCGGCGATTTTAAGTAACTTCATAGGATTCCCTTACTGATTTAGGCATGAAAAGATCATGCATTTTATTTTATGGACTGAATGCTTTATCCCTATAAACCTTAACGGAATAGTGAGGTATCCGCTAACCTTATTCTGCTATTTACTGATAGCGAGCGTCATTTTGTTCGGTGCGTTCAACTTTTAGCTATTGACCGTGTGCCAGTTATTGTTTTTTTACTGCTACATCAGCAACCCCTACGCCCCCTATCGCTTAGCAAGCTTGAACAGCGATACGGCCATGCTTTTATATGACTTACTGATATAATGTGCATTTTTGGCTAGCCAGCATCCATTATTAAGGACTTCACATGAGCACACTTGGCACACCGTTTACTGATGATGCGATAACAGTTATGTTGCTGGGCAGCGGCGAACTCGGCAAAGAGGTAGCGATTGCGCTGCAACGTTTGGGTTGTGAAGTGATTGCTGTGGATCGTTATGCCAATGCACCGGCGATGCAGGTGGCGCATCGTTACCATACGCTGTCTATGTTGGATGGTGCAGCGCTTGAGGCCTTAATTCGTCAAGAAAAACCCCATCTGATCGTGCCTGAAATTGAAGCCATTGCCACCGATGTGTTACTAAAGCTTGAAGCCGAAGGCTTTCAAGTCATTCCTAGCGCTTTTGCCGCTCACACAACGATGAACCGCAAAGGCATTCGCCATTTGGCGGCTACCGAGTTGGGTTTGCATACATCGCCCTTTCGTTTTGTAGAGAACTACGCTGACTATCAAACAGCGATAAAGGCTATCGGCTTACCCTGTGTGATCAAACCTATTATGTCGTCTTCAGGTAAAGGGCAAAGCATTATTCGCCATGCCGACGACATTGAAAGCGCTTGGCAATATGCACAAACAGGCGGCCGTACCGGTGAAGGCGAGGTCATTGTCGAAGGCTTGGTGGCGTTTGATTATGAGATTACCCTGCTTACCGTACGCCACGAAGGTGGCACATCATTTTGTGCGCCTATAGGCCACCGCCAAGAAAAAGGCGATTACCGTGAATCTTGGCAGCCACAAGCTATGAGCCAAACCGCCCTTGAAAAAGCCCAAACGATGGCAAGCAAAATTACGCAGGCCTTGGGTGGGCGCGGTGTTTTTGGCGTGGAGTTTTTTGTCAAAGGCGATGAAGTGTATTTTAACGAGGTATCGCCGCGTCCGCACGATACCGGGCTTGTTACCTTGATATCGCAAAACTTATCGGAATTTGAATTACATGCGCGTGCTATTTTGGGCTTACCGATACCCCTTATCGAGCAGCGTGGCCCATCGGCCTCCTCGGTGATTATCAGCGAAGGCACAGGCACGCAAATTAGCTTTAGTGGTTTGAATCAAGCCTTAGCCGAACCTGATACAGATATTCGTTTGTTTGGTAAACCGGATATTAATGGTGAACGTCGCTTGGGCGTGGTGGTGGCTAAAGCCGATAGCATTGCAGCCGCACGTGAGAAGGCAAACCGTGGCAGTGCAGCGGTAAAGGTACATATTAAAGATTAAGGCTCGCGGTGCGATGGACTCCTTTAATTCGCCCTTGCGAAGGAGTTTTTCATTGCGCTAGCGATTTCATCCAGCGATAAGATCATACGCACAACGCCAGCATTGATAGCCATTTTAGGCATACCAAAAATAACACAACTGGACTCTGCTTCAGCGATGGTTAGTGCGCCATGCTTATAAAGCTTGCTCATACCTGAAGTGCCGTCGCTACCCATACCGGTTAAAATCAGTGCGCAGACTTTTTTATGATAATTAAGAGCCACCGACTCAAATAATAAGTCGATGTTAGGCGTGAACAGCACCTTGGTATCGGTGATGATTTCTAAGCGATTATCCTGCCCTAGCACCATATGTTTACTATCTGGGGATACATACACGGTACCGGCCTGCATCAGCTCACCGTTTTCGGGGCTTTTAACATGGCAACCTGTTTTACCCAGCCAATCGCATAAGGTATCTGAAAAGCCCTCAGCAATATGCTGAGAAATTAGAATCGGAAAAGGGAAGTTAGGGCCTATCGCTTCAAGTATTTTATACAATGCCGCAGGGCCACCGGCTGAAGAGCCAATCACCAATAAATCAAAATCAAGCTTTAAAAAAGACTGTGCTACCTGAACTGGAGGTTCAGCAATGGCGGTATCGTAACGTAACCAACGCCGAGTCACTTTTACCTGCGACATCAAATCGACAATGTGTGACAGGTTTTCACTAAACGCATCAAACTCTGATGCTTCCATACCAAAGGGCTTGGCTAAAACACTGACTGCGCCGGCACGTTGTGCCTCAAAGGTTAAATCCCTATCCGCACGATCCAATTCGCCACTGATAACAACGATAGGGCAAGGTGCATGATGCATCACATGACGAATAACATCGATGCCATCTACTTCCAATAAAAAAAGGTCCAGCAAAATGATATCAGGCTTTAAAGCTATCGCTTGATCGATAGCTACTTGGCCATTGCTAATGACATCAATCACCTCATGATGCGAAGAAACCTTGAGAGCCGCCAATAAATACTGCTGCACAACAAGGTTGTCCTCGACAATCAGTATGCGTATTTTTTTATCGAGCAAATCGTTCTACCATATCCAGGAAATAGTCTTGTTGAAAATCACTTTTCACAATATACGCATCTGCGCCAGCTTCAAGACCTTTTTTCATCTCGGCCTCATTGCCTAGCGATGTTACCATAATGATCGGTAGATCAGCATTACGCCCCGAACGTATTTTTTTACACAGTTCAAGGCCATTCATTCGCGGCATTTCAAGGTCAGTTACCACTAATGACACATTATCCTCTGTCATCAGCAAATCCAATGCTTCTATACCATCGGTTGCAACCGCCACATTATAACCGGCGGCTTCTAAAATATTACGCTCTAAGGTGCGCGTGGTAATAGAATCATCAACGACAACGATAATGCCTCTTTCTTGAGCGATAACGTCCACTGGGCTATCCGTGTTATCGTCTTCATCAAGCACATCCATTTTAAGTGCCTGACTACTACTCACCATGGATACAAGCTGCCTGGCATTGACTATAGGCAGTATTGCGCCATCCGATAAAATACTACCGCCGGAATAAATAGCCATATGCTCGAATTGTGGCCCAAGGCTTTTGATAACCAGCGGTATTTCGCCTGGGACATCATCAACAATTAAAGCAATGCGCCTATTGCCAGAACGAATAATGACAATAGGGTACGGCACTTTTGAGTGTCTGGGCTCATATTGTGGTAGGTTAAATATTGCCGCAAGGCTTGATACGGCTACGGGCTCATCATCCACATACAAGACTTGCTTGCCCTCAATAGAAGATAGCGAATCTAACTTAGCACGCACGATTCTATCGACCATATCCAAGGCTAAACCAAAGCATTTCTGCCCCACTTGCAATATTAAACCTTGGGTTTTTGCCAAGCTTGAAGGGATGCGCAGGGTAAAACAGCTGCCCATGCCTTCATGGGTTTCTAGTTCTATAGTTCCGCCCATTTCTGTCAACAGGGTAAAAACAACATCCATGCCGATACCACGGCCAGAAATCATATCGGTTTGCGCTGCAGTACTAAAACCTGGGCGACAGACCAGCTCTAGCAAAAGGCTATCGCTGAGCTCCTCATCACTGTGCATTAAATTGGATTTAACCGCTTTTTCTTTGATTTTGCTTCGATTGAAACCCGCACCATCATCCTTGATTTGTATATAAACATAGTCGCCATTGAGATAAGCACTGAGTTTGATGCTGCCTGACTCGTTTTTACTCAGCGCATTTCGCTGCTCAGGCATTTCAATGCCATGCGCTACAGCGTTTCTTATTAAGTGTAGAATCGGCTCTTTGATTTTTTCCAGCACAAGGCGATCAACTTCCACATCTTTATCGTCATAGCTCACCTGTACAGACTTACCCAAAGCGCGGGCCGCATCACGTGCAGATGCGCGATATGATTCAAAGAAAGGCCCTAAGGGCATCATCCGGATAGCACGTAAACCACTATCGAATTGATCTGATAGCAAGGCCAAATTACCAGCTTGGTTTCTTGCATGGTTAGTCAGGTGAAAAATATCCCTTTGCGTTGTTTTTACTTTTGCATTAAAAGAAGACAAGCGAGTGTCGAGCTTACTCAGCGCACTCTTAGGCAATAAGCTGCAATAGTCGTTAATAATTGATTTTATTTGCTGCCAATCGTTCTGCAATAAGCTTACATCATTTTGAATGTAGAGCAGTTTGCTGAGCTCATCTTGCTGCTGCAGACGAATGCTAACCAACTCGCCAACGCCAGATTGTATGGCTTCAATTTTATCAACAGAGACGCGAATGGTTTCATTGATCACATTATCGGTTGCGCGATTAGTGGTAGCAGAAAGCACTTTTGCAGGCACTTTATCAGACAGCGAATCGTCATCAGCAGGTATCGCTTTATCAACAGGCGGTGGCGCAAGCTGTGGCTCCATTGCCGCGACAATGGCCTTATTCGCTGATGACGCTGCTTCAGTGGTTGCCTTTTCGGGGCTTGGATGAGCGTTACTTTCTGCTTGAATCATCTGTACGATAGCGTGTGCTGCGTCCTCTTGTAATACAGCAGGATTAGCAATTGCATCACGTAAAAAAGCAAGGCCCGAATGAAACTTATCCAGCTTTGCTGCGGCAGCACTTTTTTCGCCTTCTTCTAACAACAGCTCTTCCAGCGCATGGCAAACATTACGAATATCACTACGCCCGATAGCGCTCGCCGAACCTTTCAGGGAATGCAGAGCACGCTTGAGTTGATTCGCATATAGATGTTCATCAGCTTCAGCTGCGGACTCTATATCCAGCAAAGCGGTTTCTGTTTTTTGCAATATTTCAGGCGCCTCCTCAGAGAACGCCTGCAATAAAGCCTGCTTCAAGTCATTATTATCCATGATCTACTTACTTCTGTTAGAGTTAGGCCAATTTCCATTCCACTACCAGCTGCTTTTCTTCCGTATAGGTTTGTAATAGATCATTAATAACATTGGTCAGGTCTTTCAAATCTTTGGCTACTGACTCAGTCCGCTTAACGGCTTTCAAAGTATCCTGACTGGCTGTGCTGATTTGCTGCATGGCGGCGGAAATTTGTTCAACACCTGCTGTTTGTTGCTGTGAAGATGACGAAATGGTTTTCCCTGAATCCGCAGAAGCACTAATGGCTTTAGACAACTGATGGATGTTTTCGCCGGCTTGATTAGCTAGCACGACGCCTGCATCGACTTTTTTACTGCCCTCTTCTGTTGCTATCACCGCCCCGTTTGTGGCTTTTTGGATTTCACCTAATATGCCACGCACCTGATTGGTTGCTTGCTTACTCTGATCAGCAAGGTTACGAATTTCAGAGGCCACGACTGAGAAGCCTCTACCGTGCTCACCCGCGCGCGCAGCTTCAATAGCTGCGTTCAAGGCCAGTAATTTAGACTGCTCAGCGATTTCGTTCACCGATTGAATAATTTCCCCAATCTGCTGAGTTTGCTCGCTTAAGCTGAGAATTTTATCGGCAATGGCTTCTACCTGTTTTTGGATTTCATGCATGCCTTGTATGGAATCTTCAACAGCCTTGGTGCCTTGTTTCGATGCTTCGACGGCGGTTGATGCAGATTCAACCATATTGTTAGCGTGCTCAGCGGCCTGAATGGATGTTTGCTTCACTTCGGCGACTGTCGATGTTACTTCGTGCACCGAACTTGCCTGTTCAGCCACAGTTGCACTTTGCTCTGAGGTGGCAGCAGCAATCGATGTGGCGGAGTTGTTTAAGCTATCGGCAAATGATGTTAAGTTTTCCACAAACTCCGCTTTCATGTCGTTTTCACGGTTATTCATCGCTTCTATATAGGTATCGATAGCAAAACCCATATCGAGGAAAATCATTTTTATCACACCCTGCACATCTTTCATGGCTTCAGCAGGCTTAGCTTTATTCGCTTCGAAGATTTTTGGAATAATCAGGTTCATATATTTACTGTACGCACCGATATACCACTGCGGTTCTAAACCGATACGCTCATGGGTACGGCCTACCGAAAGGCGACTATCTAAATAGCGCTCGTCATACTCACCGCTTAATAAATCCATAAAGAAACGGGTTTGCGCACCTTTTAGGTTTTTGACGTGCTTTTCACTTTGTAAGAATGCATTGGTTTCAGGAAACTTTAAGAAATGCGCGTAAAGATCATCCATTATTTCGTCGATGTGTTTTTCACCTACGGGCTGCAAACGCTTCATTCTTTTTGCGTCTTCTTCACTGATCTCAATAAACTTTTTACGATATTCAATATCGTAAGCCATTGTTGCACTATCACTTTTCTTCGATTTTTCTTTGCGCATAATAAACCCCTTAGGCTAAATATAATTTTTTGTTATTGACTAGTTTTTCAAGATCTAGGAAAACGGTGCCCTCACTATTGACGCCGCGAATATAATCTCTATCCAGCAAAGACACGGGGGGCGATTTGATACATGAGCCTTTTATTTTCAAGGTACCCACAATATCTTCAGCCCATATCGCTAAATGTGCAGCAGCACCATGCCCCACTAAAGCAAAACCTTTTACCGCCTTATCCGATTGGGTGTTATCGCTGAGGCGATACAGAGGAACAATCCTGCCCCTCACATTGGTTACACCTAAAATGGCAGAATTGACCAAGGGCAAGTCTGTCAACTTGGCAATCGTGCGTATCTCGCCAAGCGCTTCTAGCGACACCGCGTATTGCGTATTGCCTTGCGAAAAAACTATCACTTCCTCGGTATCATGGTTATCGGAATAAGAATGTGCGCCATCTACGCTAAAACGTTCCGCCCTTTCTTTTAGTAGGGCTAGCAACTCATCGTGACTTAAAGGGCTAAGCCCATCAGCCATGGATTCTTGCTGATTCTCAGCGGATTCTTGCATCTACAACTCCTTGCAATTCACGAATAGTGATCTCTTCACAAAACTCAACGGGGGCGTTTTCTTGCTGCTCTAGCAGATAATCTCGTAGCCAGAGTAAGTCTTTCTTCTCACCGGAAAGGTCGCCAATTTTATTTTTGTAATTCGCCGATAGATAAGCGATGTACGGAGAATGTGGCTTAAGGAATATGGCCTTACGCAAAGCGGAGATAGCCAACTGTAACTCATCCAAATCTAAAGCCATGGTTGCTAGCATCACATAAGAGCGTAGATCCAAGGGATCGATGGCTATATTTAGCTCCAAGGCTTTTCTGGCTAACTCGTATTGGCAGTTGCTCAATAAACATTCAATACTTTGATAATTGTTATTAGTGGTCTCGCAGGCATACTGGGATAGAAAGCTGGTATTACTTTCAGAATCAGAAGCTGATGAAAAGCTTGCTTGTTCAAAGACGTTTGCCGGTGAAACCGCTGCAGAAAACTCCCCAACCGCCGCTTGATGCGCATGCTCTTTATGTGCATATAATCTGACTGCGTTTTCCCAAATCACCTGCAGTTCACCCCCTTCTTCAGGATTGGGGTCGCTAGGACCTGGCATAATCAAGCCATCTTCTCTAATGGCTGACAGCAGATTGTTATACACTTTACTGATCGCCGAGCTATGCATATAAATCATCACATTACGGCATAAGACCAAGTCATAGCAGCCCTGCATATGCCCTGGAAATGGCTGGGTAATATTGAAACGAGAGAAATTAACGCCTTCTCTTACCCAAGCTTTGACATAGACATTACGCGATTTCACATCCAACCAGCTCGATTCTTGTTCGGCATTCACGCCGCGTAGAGACCACAAGCCATAACGGCCTTTGTTGGCAACATCCAAAGCATTTTGACTAATATCAACGGCGTCAATTTCTAGGCGAACACCTAAGGGATCCAACAAAGGCTGTAGATGCGCCAAGATCGAGTAAGGCTCTTCCCCTGTTGAACAACCTGCAGATAAAATTTTAATCACGGTGCGGCCATTCAGTTCACTCACTAGACGAGGCAACCAAACATTCTCTAGCCAATCAAATTGCTCTTGATGTCGTAAAAAATACGTCTCATGCACAGCAATCAGCGAAGAGATGGCTGATGAGTACTTCTCAAACGTATGCCCATCAGCACCATCGCGTAGAACATTACTAATAATGTTCGCTAGATCCACTCGGCTTAAATCAAAACCTAGCTCATCTTCCAGATACAGCGATAATTGCTCGTCTGAAAATTGCTTTTCATCTGGCACGAAAGGAAACATCATAATTAACGAATAAACTCTGTTGCACTAACAATGCGCACCATATCGCTATCTATCTTAGCCACCATGAATGATTGCCCTTGCGTAGGGCTGACATCCCTTAAGTCGGTAGCTTGAATATCGACCAGGTAATCCACCTCCAGAGCAACAATACCTACTAAACCGGCTTCAGTGCTGGCAATAATCAAATGATTCGAAATGGCTAAGCAGCTGCTTTGCTCATAAGCTGACAAATTAAAAACAGGCACGATATTGCCGCGAAAATTTAACAAACCACAAAAATTTTGCTGGTGAACATCAGATGCTTCACGCTGCAATAACACCATAGGTATCACTTCAACAACTTCAGCAACACTGATTAATCGTTTACCAACACTGGACTCAAAATGCAGATACTGTGATTCTTTCATGGATGTCTCACTCTTTCTTAACCTATAGCACGCTTATAATGCGCCGTACTGAGTGCTTCTTTGACTTTTTTGACTAGGGTTTCTGCTTCACCATCTTTGGTAATATAGCCATCGGCACCACAGCCAATATAGAGTTCCTCTAACTTCTCAGCAGGCTCTGATGAATGTAAAACGATTTTTATACCCTCACAAAAGCTACATTTTTTTAGCGCGCGCACAGCATTCGTGCCCTGCATAACCACACCTAAGGTGACATCCATCAAGATAAGGTCTGGGCGTTCACGTTTAACCAATTGCGTTATCCAGATATCTTCCGACTGCAAAACCGTAAAACCTGCATTTTTTAGCGCATGAAGCGCAAAAACCAGATACGTTTTACTATCATCGACAACCAAAATTTTTTGAGCCATTAATATGCCTTCAACATAAATAGAAACCCTACTGGGGAAATTGCTAGGAAAAGCGCACTACTTTTTATTTTTTTATGTAACGACCATTCTAAAAATTCAACTTTCTTTGCCTTATATCAAGCAAGCAAACACTTAACTAAACCTTAATAAAAGTATGGCTATACTATATTAATTTCAATTCACGTAAAGCGACTAACAAACTTTTTTAACCAAAAACTAACCATTCCTTGATTTAGAACATTTTAGTTAACTATTTAATAGGCTCTAGCCACATCAAAATTGATTTCCCTATAAAAGAGTTTGCCTGCTAGGCGCCTTCTTTAACTCATGAATTTCGGTGTTTTTCAAGTTAGTTGACACCTTTTTACCGTTTAAGCAGCTTGCTTATCCTCCTGCTTAACGTGCTCTTTTTCTGGATTCAGCGTGGTAGGCCCAACAGGCTCGCAGTTGCGAACATCACGCTTACCCCAACGATTAGGATTTGCCGCC
>SMEQ01000530.1_pt1 | contig 11344 bp, 9 predicted proteins | sample 2456281 | NCBI WGS metagenome assembly SMEQ01 (sample SAMN10132596, study PRJNA489261) | soil metagenome | isolation source: day1 antibiotic-loamy sand soil ammended with raw manure from dairy cow... | place: USA | collected 2015-04-01 | reverse complement strand
AGATAGGTACTTGGACAACTAGATATGTTGTTGACCAATATTCCCGAAGTTGAACTTACAGTAGGAAAATTGGGTAGAGCAGAGTCAGCGTTAGATCCAGCGCCTATCTCTATGTATGAAAATGTGATTAACTACCACCCCGAATATATGCTCAACGAAAATGGACACAGGGTAAGGTTTAAAGTAGATAGAGACGATAGGTTTATATTAAATAATGGTGATACGCTTTCTAATGAGGAAGCACTTCACAGTGGAGTAACTTATGACGAGTTTATTCTAGATCGAAAAGGTAATTACTACCGCAATTGGCGACCAGAAATAAAATCGCCCGATGATATTTGGAATGAAATTGTGAGGGTAGCAAGAATACCCGGCGTAACGTCAGCACCTAAGCTACAACCCATCGAAACTCGATTGGTAATGTTGCAAACTGGAATGCGTGCTCCTATGGGAATTAAGGTTTATGGACCTGATTTAGCTACCATCGAAGCATTTGGCATGCAGCTTGAGGAGGTGTTGAAAGAAGTACCTTCAGTAAAAGCCGAAGCAGTATTTGCCGAACGAATTGTAGGAAAACCATACTTGCATTTGAATATTAATCGTGATGAGATTTCTCGTTATGGATTGAATGTTGAAGATGTGCAACAAACCATTGAAACTGCCATTGGAGGAATGAAAGTTACGTCCACAGTTGAGGGTAGGGAACGATATCCTGTAAGGGTGCGTTATCCGCGTGAACTGAGAGACAACCCTGAAGCGTTGGGTAAAATATTAATTTCAACACCCACTGGAGCACAAGTGCCTATCTCTCAAATTGTAGATTTTGAATACATAAGAGGACCACAAGCCATAAAAAGTGAGGAGACATTCTTGGTAGGTTACGTATTGTTTGACAAACGCGATGGTTTCTCTGAAGGTGCAGTAGTAGATGATGCGCAAAAAACAATACAAGCCCGCATCGATTCGGGTGATTTAAGTGTGCCTTCTGGAGTGAGCTACAAATTCTCGGGAAGTTATGAAAATCAAATAAGAGCCGAGAAACGTCTCTCTATAATTGTACCAATTGTTTTGATGATTGTTTTTCTAATTCTTTACTTCCAATTTAAGTCGGTTACTACTTCCCTTATGGTGTTTTCGGGTATTGCAATGGCATTTAGCGGTGGCTTTATCATGCTGTGGCTCTATGGTCAGGGGTGGTTTGTAGATTTATCCATTTTCGGCACTAATATGCGCGACCTATTCCAAATGGAAACCATCAACCTTAGTGTAGCAGTTTGGGTAGGGTTTATTGCCCTCTTTGGAATTGCAACTGATGATGGAGTTTTGATGGCTACTTACCTCGACCAAAGTTTTGCACGTAATAAAACTGACAATCTAAGAGGAATAAGAGATGCTGTGGTTGAAGCAGGACACCGTAGAATTAAACCAGCTGTTATGACTTCTGCCACTACTATTATTGCACTGCTTCCGATACTTACATCAACTGGGCGAGGTGCCGATATTATGATACCCATGGCTATACCAGCCTTTGGAGGAATGATTTTTGCAGCAATTACCTATTTTATTGTGCCTGTGCTATATAGTATGCGCGAAGAACGAAAACTAAAAAAGATAGAATCATGAAGAAATACATTATAAATATCATATTGTTGATAATTCTTGGAGTTACAACAATACAAGCCCAATCGATAGATGAATACTTTAAAACAGCAGCCGACAATAATCCAGGTTTGCAATCGAAGTACAAAGAATTTGAAGCGGCTCTTCAGAAAGTGCATCAGGTAAATTCACTACCTGACCCAACCGTCTCTTTTAGCTATTTTTTTCCTAAAATGATGTCGCAACGTGCATCAATTTCTCTTACGCAAATGTTCCCATGGTTTGGAACTTTAAGTGCACAAGGCAATGCTACAGCATTAATGGCAGAAGCGCAATATCAATCGTTTCTCGATGCTCAGAATCAATTGTATTATGAGGTATCGGCGGCATATTACCCATTATACGAACAGAATCGCTTGAGAGAGATTGAACAGAAGAATATCGACATATTAGAGTCGTATAAATCTATTGCCAACTCAAAGTTTAAAAACGGTTTATCACCAATGGTAGATGTTTTGCGGGTAGATATTATGTTGAAAGAAGCAGTTACCAATCTAAGTATTCTTAAAATAAAAGAGAAATCACTGAAGACAAGGTTTAATAAACTGCTCAACAGAGATGTTGCTGTAGAAGTATCCATTGACACCTCTCTTGCTACTGAAACATTACAAGATAGTTTTCGCAGGGACTCTATAGCGACAAATAATCCACTGTTGAATGCATTGAATTTGAAAATAAAAGCTAGTGAAGCTAGCGAACTAGCAGCACAAAAAAATGGACTGCCAAAGCTGGGTGTAGGCTTGGATTATGCAATTATGGATAATGGCAAAAATATTGTGATGCCCATGGTATCAGTCTCTATACCCATTTTCAGGAAAAAGTATAAAGCTGCCAAAAAAGAGGCGCAATTGATGCAAGAGAGTTACGCGCTTCAAAAGATTGAAACGTCTAATTTGCTCACCTCTAACTACGAAATGACCTGGTTTGAAATAGAACAGCAAAGAGAATTAATAAATTTGTATGAACAGCAAACCAAAGAGAGTAATCAGTCGCTAAACCTTCTGTTTAGTGCTTATAGCAACTCTGGGAAAGATTTTGAAGAGGTGTTGAGGATGCAACAACAATTGTTGCAATACGAAAAAATGAAAGCCGCAGCAGAAGTAGCATATAATATAGCTTTGGCCAAACTAAATTACATTACTGCAAAACATATAGGGAAATGAAAACAGATAGAAAAACAATAATAATAGTTCTTTCAACGCTAATAATAGGTTTATTGTTGGGTTGGTTGATTTTTGGTGGTACAGGCAATAATGCCAAAAGTGACAATATGTCAGTGAGGCAAGAGGTTGGGAAAGAGACGATATGGACCTGCTCTATGCATCCACAAATTCGTCAAAACGAACCAGGCGCTTGCCCCATTTGTGGTATGGATTTAATTCCGTTAGAAGAAGATGATAATGAGGGTATCGACCCAAATGCTATAAGCATGTCGGCAACAGCTATGCAACTAGCCAATGTTAAAACTGCCGTTGTGGGAGCAATGGATCACGTGAAAGAGGTGCGACTAAACGGTAAAATACAGGAGGACGAACGACTGCTTTTCTCTCAATCATCTCACATACCAGGAAGAATAGAAAACTTAAAAGTGCACTTTACAGGCGATTATGTGCAAAAAGGCCAGGTTATTGCATCGGTATATTCTCCAGAATTAGTTACTGCACAAGAGGAGTTGTTTCAAGCTCAGAAAATGCAGGATACACAACCACAGCTTTTCAATGCTGCCAAAGAGAAACTGAAAACCTGGAAGTTGACAGATAGTCAAATAGATCAGATGTTGCAATCGGGAGTCACCACAGCAACTTTCGATATCCGATCAGATGTTTCAGGTTCTGTTATTCAAAAAATGGTAAACGTTGGTGATTACATCCAGAGAGGACAGCCTATCTATGAGATAGCAGACCTTTCGAGGGTGTGGGTGCTCTTCGATGTGTATGAGTCGGATATGGGTTGGGTTAAAAAAGGCGATAAGGTTGAATACACTGTCTCCTCACTTCCTGGTGAAACATTTACAGGAACCATCTCTTTTCTCGATCCCATGATTAATTCGGCAACAAGAGTAGCAAAAGCAAGGGTAGCAACTACCAACAGTGGATTGAAGCTAAAACCCGAGATGTTTGTTTCTGGTATTGTACAGGCAGAATTGAAAAAGACGACCGATGCAGTGGTTGTTCCAAAATCTGCGGTTATGTGGACAGGCCAACGCTCAGTAGTATATGTTAAATCTGTTTCCGATCGAGGCGTCAATTTTAAAATGCGCGAAGTTACACTTGGCCCTTCGTTGGGCGAAAGCTTTGTTATAAATGAAGGCTTAGCAATAGGCGAGGAGATAGCAGTAAACGGTACATTCAGTATTGATGCAGCCGCTCAGCTTGCCGGCAAACCTAGCATGATGAGTCCTGATGCCGGTTCGTCTATGTCGGAACACAATCATGGAGAAATGGATATGTCGCCCACCTATGAGACTGTTTCTGCAGTTGTACGTTTAAGTGGTATCAACCCTGCGTTTAAGACGCAGCTCACAAAAGTTTACAATGCATACTTGAAGATGAATGATGCTTTTGTGGAATCGAATGCTAAGGATGTAGCAAATGAGGCCAAAAAAGTAATCAAGGCTATTGAGTCTGTTGATATGGCTCTGCTAAAGGGTGACCCACATATGAAATGGATGGATCAATTAGAAATTCTGAATAGAACAATTAATGCAATCAGCAAATCTAATGACATTGAAGAACAACGTCACGAGTATATTCAATTCAATCTTGCATTTTATGAAAGTGTAAAAATGTTTGGTTTAGAAAACACCACTGCTTACTTTCAGTATTGCCCAATGGCAAACAACGATAAAGGAGCCTATTGGTTGAGTAGTAAAAAAGATATTCTAAATCCATATTTTGGAGATGCAATGTTAACTTGTGGGGAGACGAAAGAGACAATTAAATGAGATTAGATAAGAGTTATAAACAATTTTAAAATTAGAACAATAAAAAAAATAATTATACTGCTTAGCCTGGCATTAGTAAGCTGGGGAGCTTTTGCACAAAACAGTCAAAAGATTCAACCTTCTATAAAAATAGAAAAGTCTACATCAGCATCCGCTATTATCGACAACTACTTGTCAATGAAAGATGCACTGGTGAAAGAGGATAGTAAAACAGCAGCAAGTTTCGGAAAAGTGCTGTTCGGTACCTTCCCTAAATTTGATGCTTCAGAATTAACGAGCCAACAAAAAAATGAAGTAGCCAAAATTATCAAAGGCGCTACGCAACAAGCAAAGTATATTGCTGACCACAGTGAAGACATTGCCCTGCAAAGACAGCACTTTGAGTATTTAACTAAAAGTATCAAAGAGTTGATTGTCCTTGCAGGTTCAGATAGACCTCTCTATCAAGCTTATTGCCCAATGTATAACAATAACAAAGGTGGGGCATGGTTAAGCATGTCTAAAGAAATTAGCAATCCTTACTTTGGCAGTAAAATGTTGAAGTGTGGTAGTGTGCAGCAAGAAATTTCTTTAAAGTGAGATAGATAGATTTAGATGTGTTTGTGTTTATGGTAGCCTTAGTGGGTTTATAATTTGCCCCACAATAGGCTACCATTTATTTTGCTGAGGTTGTATGGAAAGACCAAATTCTAAACATTTTATTGAACTTTCTGTTTTATACTATAAGAGTCTTAGCTTAAAAGCAATAGTGAGACTGCTTTCTCTCTTTGACTGAAGCAATAAAAGAAAAAACAGAATAAAATATATTATCATGAAAGAATTCGACGTATTCGTAATAGGAACAGGAGTAGCTGGAACAATTATAGCCAACAAAAGCGCAGAAGCTGGACTTAAAACTGGTATAGCTGACAACCGTGAGTATGGTGGTACATGTGGGTTGCATGGTTGCATACCAAAGAAAATATTAGTAGGGGCAACAGATGCTGTAGTCTCTTCACGAAATCTTGAAGGGAAAGGAGTTGTGAGCGCATCAACAATAAATTGGGAGGAGCTGATAGCGTTCAAAAACACATTCACAGATCCAATCCCAGAAGACAAAGAAGCAAACTTTAAGGAGAATGGGATATATACCTATCACGGCAATCCAAAATTTATTGCTGAGAATAGATTGATAATTGGTGATGATATAGTTGAGGCCAAGAAGATAGTTATTGCTACGGGTGCTGTGCCAAGAGAATTAAATATTATTGGTGCGGAGCATGCTCTATCGAGTGACGATTTTCTTGAAATGAAAGAACTACCCAAGTCGATACTCTTTATTGGTGGTGGATACATTGGTCTAGAGTTTGCACACATTGCAGCTCGCAGTGGAGCTAAGGTTACTATTCTGCAAAGGGGTTCAAGGTTATTGAAACATTTCGATAAAGATATTGTAGAGCACTTGGTTGATGCCACAAAAGAGCTGGGAATTGAGTTGCTGATGGAAACGAATGCAACACAAATAAAGAAAGATGGAGATAGCTATCTTGTTGTAGGAAACAACAATGGCAATCTGAAAGAATTTACAACCGATGCAGTATTTAACACATCGGGTAGGGTGCCCGCTATCCACAATCTTGATTTAGATAAAGGTAATGTGCGTTATTCAGACAAAGGAATAGAGGTGAGCTTTTACATGCAAAGCACAACCAATCCAAACGTTTATGCTGCTGGAGACAATACAGCAACGTTTGGTTTGCCAGTAACACCCTTTGCCACAATGGAGGGACACATTGTATCTTCAAATATTTTAGATGGTAATAATAAAAAACCAGATTATGGTGTTCGCCCTACAGTAGTGTACACATTGCCAGCCTTAGCAATGGTGGGAATAACCGAAGAACAAGCACGAAGCGAGAACTTAGACATTACAGTTAATTATCGCTCAGTTCCACATTGGTATACAGCGAAACATTTGGGTGAGACTACATATGCTTTTAAAGTGATTATAGATAACAAGACCAATCTTATTTTGGGTGCTCACATTATTGGCCCTAATGCTGAAGAAACTATCAATGTTTTTGCGGTGGCAATGCAAGCAAATATGAAAGCGCATGATTTAATGATAATTCCATTAACATATCCATCGGCTTCATCAGATATAGCTAAGATGATTTAAATATAGAGGGAGATAAAAGCATGAGTAGTTTTAAAATAAACAATTTATTATAGTGAAGAGCTTTGGCGATAAAGTAATTGAATTCAATCGTAATTTGCACTATGTAGGGAAACTACCTTCGGGTTTTCAGGTGATTAATCCTTTTTTGGATAACCCTGAAACGATGGAGGTAATGCGGCAGTTTTATTATAAGTATTACAATGATTCAAACAAACGTAAATTTATAGTAGGTATCAATCCTAGTCGACATGGAGCTGGAGTTACAGGAATTCCATTTACCGATACAAAACGCTTAGAAAGTGAATGTGGCATTAAAATGCACTCGGCCTATACCCATGAGGTTTCGTCTGTTTTTATGTATGAGATGATTACTCAATTTGGAGGTGCAAGTGTTTTCTATGAGCAGTTTTACATCAACTCACCTTTTCCATTAGCTATTGTTCGTAAAGCAAAAGGTGGTAAATGGCTAAATGCCAATTATTATGACAATGCTATCCTTATTGAAATGCTAAAAGATTATATGATTATGACTCTGAAAGCACATATTGATATGGGATTAGATTCTTCTGAAGTATATGTGTTGGGAGTGAAAAACGCCCAGTTTATTCATAAATTAAACAAAGAGGCTAAACTGTTTGGAGACTTAAAAATTCTTGAACACCCTAGATACATTCAGCAATACAAGTTTAAAGAAAAACAGATTTATATAGACAAGTATATTTTGACTTTAAGTGGTTTGCTTTAAGAAGAAATATATTACTGTTTTCCGTTTTTTGTTACTTCTGCTGACGTATCGCATACGCCTTCCACTATGTGGTGTGGCAGTGTTAAATTGATACACTACCTTTTGTAGAACCGTTGCATGCAACGGTTTAAATATATTACTGCATATTGATATTGATGGTTGTACGGGCGTATCGCATACGCCCTCCGCTTTGTAGTGTAACAGTGTGAAAATGGCAATGTATGCAGACAATTTAAATAGAATAAAACAGTAAACGCATACTTATACAGATATTCCGTTAAATCAATTTTATTCCACAACTTTCCATCATTAAGATATAGTTAAAACAAATTTAAATTGCTACTTTTGTTTAAACCTAAGACCTATGAACATAGAACAAATAAGATCACTGTTTCCAGTTACAAAAGAGGCTGTTTACCTTAACAGTGCCTCACAATCTCCACTAAACACATTAGTGAATGGCAGACTTCAAAATCATTTAAAAACAGAGTCAAATCTTGTTGGCAAGAAAGCATTTAACCGAAACGATACACGGGTTCTCCTTTCTAAACTACTAGGTGGTGCACCAGAAGAGTATGCTTTAGTAACAAGCACTGGAGTTGGTGTTGGCATAGTAGCGCAAGGACTCAATTTTAAAGAAGGCGACAACGTAGTAGTTCCAGAACTAGAACATTGGAATAACACTTTTCCTTGGTTAGAACTGCAAAAGAGAGGTGTTGAGGTAAGGTTTGTAAAACTCAATAGCGATAATAGTATCTCTGCAGAAGCGATTGATAAACTCATCGACCACAAAACACGTATAGTATCAATTGCAGCGGTAAGGTTTAATAGTGGATTCAGACCCAATCTTTCTATGATAGGTAAGATGGCTCATGAAAAAGGAGCACTATTTATGGTAGATGCTGCACAAGCAGCAGGTATGGTCCCAATTAATGTAGAGCACGATGGCATAGATATAATGGCGGGATGTGGATTTAAGTGGTTGCTTGGCATGCACGGAACGGGGTACCTGTATGTAAGTAAAAAAGCTTGTGAAATGATTCATCCCATGCTGCCTGGTATGTTTGCTGCCGAGCATTATTTCGATAAACTTAGCTATCACAACGATGCACGAAAGTTTGAAACTGGTACAATTGCCTATTCGCTTTTCGATGCGTGGAGCGCAGGATTAGAATTGCTACTTGATATAGGTATAGATAATATTTATGATGCTGCTTTGCAAAATACCGACTTTTTGCTTGCTGGATTGCGTGAAAAGAGATATAAAATAGTAACACCTACAAAGAATAGAGCTGAAAGATCGGCCATTGTCCATTTTACTACCCATTCGCAAGAGGCAACTAAACAACTTTATCACAAACTAATAAGCGAGAAAGTGCTTGTTACATTGCAGGGTGAGAACATTAGGGTTAGCCCCAATTTTTTTAACACGAAAGAGGAGATTGAAACATTTTTGAGTTTAATATAGAGTCTAGATGTATAGAGAATGAAATCTATTTCACATATATGCCCCTTGTCCCTCTCTTCAGAAATAGCAAAGATGATATAAAATTCTTATTTTTGTATCTTCACGAAAATAATAAAAACAGATAAATATGATAAAATTCAGAGTAGGCACAAAAGATGTGCTTAAAAGTGTAGCCCAAGTAATTGTGGTTTCACCAAAAAACAACAAAGAAGATTTGAACTTACCCAAGGGTGTTGTTCAAAAAATAGAAAAACATATTAAGGATAAAGAGAACGGGTTTTTTACTTTATACGACAACGATACTATCAGATTAGTAGCGGTGTATGCAAAAGATGAATCTGAAGTGGTGAACGATTCAGAAGAGTTACGCCTTTTTGGTGCAGCGGTATACAAAGCACTAGAAACAGAAAAAGTTGAGGAGGCTCAACTTGCAGGATTCAACGAAGCATTCTCAACTTGCGAAAGAAGCCTGTTTCTTGAAGGAATGTCGCTAGCACAATATCGTTTCGTTAAATATAAGAAAAAGAAAACAGAGCCGTCGCTCAAGATTGTATATATGGACGAAGAGTCCGTTGTTGCAGATGAGATAGTAGCGTTGGGAAATCTAGTTAAAGCTGTCTCTTTTGCCAAAGATTTGGTAAACGAACCTGTTAACTATCTAGATGCGCCCAAGTTTTCGGAACTTGCCCTAGAAATGGCTTCAGCATGTGGTTTTACAACCGAAGTGCTTGATAAAGCTAAAATAGAGGAGTTGAAGATGGGTGGACTGCTTGCTGTGAACCAAGGCTCAACTACACCTCCCACATTTAATATCTTTACACACAAACCTGCCAATGCTGTAAACAAACAACCACTTGTGTTGGTGGGCAAGGGTGTAATGTTCGACACGGGTGGTTATTCACTCAAGCCATCCAACTACATGTTAGACATGAAATCTGATATGGCAGGAGCAGCCACTGTGCTGGCTACTTTTATGGCTGTTGCCGCAAACAAACTTCCTTATTATGTAATTGGATTAGTGCCAGCTACGGATAATAAAATTAGTGCCGATGCGCTAGTGGTTGATGATATTATCACCATCTCCGATGGTACAACTGTTGAGGTTCAGAACACCGATGCTGAGGGGCGATTGGTGTTGGCCGATGCTTTGGTATACGCCAAACAGTTTAAGCCTGAATTGGTTATCGACTTAGCCACATTGACAGGTGCTGCAGCCGCTATCACAGGTTCGTTTGGTATTGCAATGGCTGGAAACAGTAAATCTGAAATGGCCAATCTCAAGACATCAGGCGATAATGTGTATGAACGTTTGATGGAATTACCCATGTGGAGAGAGTTCGACGAAATGCTAAAAAGTGAAGTTGCCGACCTCAAAAACATTGGCGGTAGCGAAGGTGGGGCAACCACAGCAGCTAAATTTTTAGAAAACTTTACCAATTACGATTGGATACACCTAGATATTGCAGGACCTGCATCCGTAAAAAAAGCTCACGGATACATTCAAGCAGGAGGAACTGCATCGGGCGTGCGTCTCTTGTACAATTTTATTGAAGCAAGAATAAGACTACAATCTATTCTGAATAAATAAAACTAATGACTAAGTACATTGTTTTTGATTTTGATGGTACGCTTGCAGATACTTTCGATGTAATAAAAACCATTGCCACTACTGAGTATGGTGAGTATGATTTCGACCTTGAACTATTTAAAAGCAAAGGAGCAAAAGAGATGCTCAAACAGTTGGACATACCTCGATGGAAAATTCCTGGAATGATTCTTAACGTTACTTCTAAGCTAAGAAGCAGTAACGATATCAAACTATTTCCTGGTATTATAGATTTGCTCAACACGCTTAAAAAAGATTATAAGATTGGTGTTGTTTCAAGCAACTCGCAAGAGATTATCAATGGCACGCTGAAAGAGTATAATATAGAACACTTGTTCGAATTTGTATATTCTGAAAGCTCACTCTTTGGTAAGCACTTGGTTTTAGAAAGAATGTGTAGAAAACACAACATAGACCGAGCTGATGTGATTTATGTTGGAGATGAGGATAGAGATATTGTTGCTGCAAAAAAGGCGAAAATCAAAACAATTGCTGTTACATGGGGTTTTAATTCAAAAGAGAAGTTAAGCAGGGAAAACCCTGATTACCTAGTCGACTCGCCCATGCAAATACTTAAAGCACTTCAAGAGGTGCATTAATAGAGAAAACGAATTGCTCTCTGTAATCCATCAAAGGCATAGTATTAGATATAAAAAACCAACCTTTTGTAAGGTTGGTTTTTTATTGTATCAGATGTGACAGACGTATTTAGGGACAAGTCACATGTCTTTCTTTGGCGCTGTCAACTGCTTGCCCTTTGAAAT
>SMEQ01000529.1_pt1 | contig 11345 bp, 8 predicted proteins | sample 2456281 | NCBI WGS metagenome assembly SMEQ01 (sample SAMN10132596, study PRJNA489261) | soil metagenome | isolation source: day1 antibiotic-loamy sand soil ammended with raw manure from dairy cow... | place: USA | collected 2015-04-01 | reverse complement strand
CACGTCATTTCTTGAAAGTGCAAGATGGTTGCGATTATTATTGCACCTATTGCACCATTCCTTTTGCTCGCGGCCGTAGCCGCAATGGCTCCATTAGTAGCCTTGTGGCGCAAGCACAAGAGGTGGCAGAGAGTGGAGGCAAAGAGATTGTATTGACCGGGGTAAATATTGGTGACTTTGGAAAATCGACCAATGAGACTTTCATCGATTTGGTGAAAGCCTTGGACGATGTGGAAGGCATAGAGCGATATAGAATATCTTCGATAGAGCCTAACTTATTGACGGACGAAATAATTGATTTTGTGGCCAACTCCAAACGATTTATGCCTCATTTTCATATCCCTTTGCAATCGGGTAACGATGAGGTGCTCAAATTGATGAAGCGGAAATATGATACTGCGCTGTTTGCTCACAAAATAGAGAAGATAAAAGAACTATTGCCGCATGCTTTTATTGGTGTGGATGTGATAGTGGGGGTGCGTGGCGAAACGGATGAATATTTCGAAGATGCCAAACAATTTATTGAATCTTTGCCTATGTCGCAATTGCACGTTTTCACCTATTCGGAGCGCGCTGGCACAAAAGCTTTGGAAATGGACAACCCTGTGGACCCACAAGTGAAACAGCAGCGCAGCAAAGCATTGCTAGATATATCTGAGCAAAAGTTGCAAGCGTTTTACCTCCAAAACAAAGGCTCTGCACAGAAGGTGTTGTTTGAAAGTGCCCTGCATGGTCACGCTATGGTAGGATTTACCGAAAACTATGTGAGGGTGGCAACACCCTACAGCGAAGCCTTGGTAAACGAAATTGTCGATGTCACTATTGGAGAGCTCGACCTTGAAGCAATGACAATGGAAGCTCAAATTACGGTATCAGAAAATGCATAAAAAACCCATAGGATACCACCTTATATATGGACTGCTAAAAATACATGCTCTGTTGCCCCTGAGGGTGTTGTATGTTTTTGCCAATATTCTCTATGTCATCACCTATTATATGGTAAGATATAGAAGAAAGATGGTGAGGAAAAATATGTGCAACTCTTTTCCTGAAAAGACAAAGAAAGAGATTATTGAAATGGAGAAGAAGTTCTATCGTCATTTTTGTGATTACTTCTTTGAGACCATCAAGTTGTTGCACATTTCGGATAAGGAGATGAGGCATCGCATGGAGTTTCACGGACATGATGTTTTGGCCGAAATAATGAAAGACAACAAATCGTGTGCTTTGTATATGGGACACTATGGCAACTGGGAGTGGGTTACATCTATTGGTTTGCACTTGCCAAAAGATATGGTGAAGGCCCAGATATATCAAGTTATCAGTAGCAAATCTTTCGATGAGATTTTTATGAAAATACGTACTCGGTTCAATTCGCTCAATATTGAACGAAAGGAGACCATGCGCAACATCGTGAAACTGCGCAACGAGAATAAGCAGGTGATATATGGCTTCATATCAGATCAGCGTCCTCCTAGATATTACGACCAGTATTGGACTACATTCCTCAATCAAGACACCCTCACTCTAACTGGAACAGAGCGCCTTGCACGCAAAGCAAAGTTTGCTGTGGCGTACTTAGATGTTGAAAAGACAAAACGAGGGCATTATAAGGGTACTTTTAAAGTCATATCGCCCGATGCATCGCAAGAGCCCGAGTATGCAATTACCGAAATGTTTATGCGGAAATTGGAGAAAACTATATTGCGCGATCCTTCTTGCTATTTGTGGACACACAACCGCTGGAAGTTCGCCAAAAGGAAAGAATCGGGAAACACAGTTGCTCAATGATAAAAACATCGGTAGTAATATTGAATTGGAATGGGGCGAAATTGTTGCAACAGTTTCTTCCTACGGTTTTAGTACACACGCAAACGGAAGATTGCGAAGTGGTGGTGGCAGACAACAACTCGTCTGACAACTCTGTGCAGGTGATGAAACAGCATTTCCCTCATGTGAAGCTTATTCAGCTGGACAAGAACTATGGTTTTGCTGAAGGCTACAATAGAGCATTGCAACAAATACACTCCAAATATGTGGTGTTGCTCAACTCTGATGTGGAAACCTCGCCCAATTGGCTCAAACCCATGTTGGAGCATTTGGAAAGGAATCCCGAAACAGTGGCTGTGCAACCAAAGATTCTTTCGTATGCCGATAAAACTAAGTTTGAGTATGCGGGTGCAGCGGGTGGATTCATTGATAGATATGGATATCCCTATTGCCGCGGCCGCATCTTGCATGTATTGGAAGAGGATAGGGGACAGTATGACCAACCGTTGCAAGTTTTTTGGGCATCGGGTGCATGTTTGTGTATGCGCAGAGTCGATTACATGGAGGCCGGAGGCCTAGACGACGATTTCTTTGCACACATGGAAGAGATTGATCTTTGTTGGCGATTGTTGGCACGGGGCAAGAAGATTGTCTGTTTGCCACAGTCCACAGTGTATCATGTGGGTGGAGCATCGCTCGATAGTGAGAGTCCACGCAAAGTGCATCTCAACTTTCGCAACAATCTGTTGATGATTTACAAAAATGCACCATTGATAAAACTGGTTGAGATATTAATAGTTCGCATGGTGTTAGATACAGCGGCAGCTGCTCATTTCTTGGTGCAGCGTAAGTGGAAGCATGCAGAGGCTGTTGCCAATGCTTATTCCGATTTCTTTAAGATGAGGCCAACCTTCAAGCACAAACGGAAAGAGAATATGCAGAAGAGTGTTCAGACTAATATTGCGCAACAATATAAAGGATCTATGCTTTATGAATTCTATTTTAAAAAGAGAAGAAAATACAGTGAACTGTAGAGAAATTACATGCAACATCTCTATGAAACATACGCTAACATTCTCATTATAACCTCTTCAGATGCTTGTGTTAATCTGTATTTGACCTCTTAACTATTAATTAACCCCCAAAAGTTTAGGTTATCCTAAAATAAATTGTAATTTTGTATGGTTATTTCATTCGAAATCACTCAAACTATTATACTAACTAATTAAAACTATTCATTATGGCTTACGTAATAAATGAAGATTGCATTGCATGCGGTACTTGTATTGACGAATGTCCTGTAGATGCTATTTCTGAAGGCGATATCTATGTAATCGATCCAGAAGCTTGCACAGATTGTGGAGCATGCGCAGAAGTGTGTCCTACCGAAGCAATACATCCAGCATAAGGAAGCAATTTTTTCTAATAGAAAAAAATAGAAGGTCAGGACAAGTCTTGACCTTTTATTTTGGGGATGTGTCATAAATAAATTAACTATTATCTGTCAGATAAGTTGCTTACAATTTATCATCTAAGACTAAAAACTTATATACTAAGAACTTTTTTTTAAGAACAAACAATTACATGAAAAGAAAATTATTACAAGAGAGTTTAGAATTATCAACTGAGATACATGCATTAATAAACCAAGTGCCAGAAGACAAAGTATCTGACGACACCGAACAGGTGAAAACGCTGTCGTTGGCATTTCAAAGTCACCTTGTGAGAGCCCAAAAAAGAGAAGCCGAAGAGCTATATGAGACCTTGGAAGCTGCTCTTGCCGCTATAACAGAGCTAGAAGATAAAATGCTAGAAAATGTGAAACAAAGAAGACTCAAGAAAATGGCCATTAACCCAATGCTGGCCAAATTGAAAGAGTTGGAAATAGAAATAAAAACTTTGGCTGGAATGAGAATTTAATATTTTCTCAGAAAAAGATATTGCTCAATGTTTGTAAGGTATGTATCGCACTTTCGAATACATAGATGCTTTTGCACACTTATAAAATTGAAGCAGATAAAATATTTAGGATATCAGAAAAAGGCTGTTGTTGACGAAACGACGGCCTTTTTTGTGTTTGAATGGGATTAGGGGAGATAGTGGAATCAGTAGTAAAAAGGGATCATAAGTAAAAATGTGTGTTTGATAATTGGTGTGTGCCTTTACAATCACTGTAGGATACTCATTTTACTGGTCTTTTCTATAGGATATTGTTTTGTTATAAATGTAAATATGTGTTTCCTATTCGATCCCATAGGGATCGGATGGTTTATAGAACATTGTACCTCTATAAACATTTGACCCCCAAGAGGGGTCATACGATAATTATGTCAAATGTTCGAACACTCTTTGAAACCTATTCGAACGGCGTTCGAACTGAACTGTGTTTTTTCAATTGGAGTGCCTTATTTATTTCTTACATAAATGAATACACAGTAATGTGGGTGATATAGAATATCGCTATTCCAAGTAGTTGTTCTTTTTGGATATCACTCCATTTTTCAGTCTCTAAAGAAATGATTAAAATTGTAAGTTTAAGAAGAGTTGCTTTAATCAACCTCTTAATTATTTATTTAATCCTCCAAAACAATACATTAAAATACCTTTATTAGTGTTTAACACACCTTTTATATTGCAACAGCAAAATGAATAGGTTTTCATGTTACTTACTCTTTTTTTAATATATTTCTTGTCTATGTGTAAAAAATAGTGTAGATTTGCAATTGAAAAGCTTATTATTTTATCACCTATAGGATATGTAACAATTAGGACTTTAATAATTATCAACAAAAACGCAAATTATGCTCAAAAAAATCAAAGCTTTAGTTTTCCTGCTTTTATTTTGCGCAGGAGTCGCATTTTCTCAGACTACGGTTGTGGGAAATGTAATGGATGAAGGTGGAGAACCTGTAATAGGTGCTTCCATTCAAGTGAAAGGAACCGGGCAGGGAACTGTTACTAACGTAAATGGAAACTTTACGCTAGTAGTACCGGCTGGTTCTACAACATTAATTATTTCTTATGTGGGAATGATACCTCAAGAAGTTCCCATTAGTCCCAGTGTGCAAGTTGTGCTAAAATCCGACACGGAGTTGCTAGACGAAGTGGTGGTAACAGCTATGGGAATTAGAAAAGAGAGAAAAGCATTGGGCTATTCTGTGCAAGACATTAAGAGTGACGAGATCTTAAAAAACAAAACTGCCAACGTAATCAACTCATTGAGTGGAAAAGTGGCTGGAGTAAATGTTACTCAAAGTTCGGGTGCAGCTGGATCGGGAGCGCAAATTATTTTGAGAGGTGGAACCTCTTTAGAGCGCGACAATCAACCGCTGTTTGTAGTGGATGGTATAATCTATGACAACTCTACTGTAATTGGTGGTAACTCTGCCTTTGATGGTGCGCAATCTGTTTCATCGTCCTACAGTAATAGAATTATGGATATCAATCCTGAAGATATTGAAAACATGTCGGTGTTAAAAGGTCCCGCTGCTGCAGCACTATACGGTTCGAAAGCGGCGGCAGGTGCTATTATTATTACTACTAAAAAGGGGAAAGAGGGGCAAGTGGAAGTGAATTTCAGTACCAAGCTTTCTACCAATTGGGTGAATCGTTTTCCGGAGCAACAAGATAAATATAAGAGAGGTTATTATAATCCACAAGGAGTACTCGATACATACACTACTCAATCGTGGGGAGAACCTTTTGGGGCTGGCGATATGATGTACAATAATATTGAAGATTTCTTTCGCAACTCCTCAGTGTTTGATAATAATATAAGTGTGAGTGGCGGACATAAAAATGGAACTTTCTATTTGTCAGCATCACGCTATGACCAAAAAGGTATTGTGCCTGAAACGGGGTATGACAAGACCACTATTCGTTTCAATGGTGATCAGAAGTATGGCAATTTGACTGTGGGTGCAAACTTTGCTTACTCATTAGCCAATACTGATAAAACTCTTACCTCGTCTGGTTTGTGGGGTTCGGGAGGAACTGGTGCTATGACTTCTGTATATAGATGGTCGCGCAACGACGACATGACTAAGTATTTAAACGAAGATGGCACAAAGTATAGAATGTTTGATGGGTTGCAAGATCTGGCGGATGATGTTGAAAATCCTTATTGGACAATCAATAGAAACAAATTGAGTGATGATACAGAACGCGTAACTGGAAACTTAAATGCAAATATGGACATTACAGATTGGTGGAATGTTTCGTATAGGGTAGGTGTGGACAGTTATATAACAAGCAACTCTACTTTGCTTTCTTCGGGTGGTGCTGTTCAGGAATTATGGCAAAACGGTATGTTGTCTGAAAGTGATTATCGTTATAAATATATATCGTCTAACTTTATGACCAACTTTAATAAGAAGTTTGGCGACTTTGATTTCAATCTACTGTTAGGTCATTTCTCAGAAGATGCAGAAACTACAACAAACAGACGCATGGGATATAACTTTGTAGAAGAAGGATTTTATAGCTTCGACAATATTATTGCATCTAATAAAAAGTTTCAAGAAATAAGGATGCAGAAAAGATTGTATGGCGTGTATGGAGAGTTTAGAGCAGATTACAAAAACTTTGCATATCTCACAGTAACTGGAAGAAACGATTGGTCATCAACCTTGCCTGTTGAAAATCGTTCTTACTTCTATCCTTCAGTAAGTGGTAGCTTTGTTTTTACAGAGTTGATGCCAAATAATGACATTCTGTCTTTCGGAAAAATAAGAGGTTCGTGGGCACGTGTTGGTAAAGATGCAGCAGCCTATGTAACTAACACTTATTTGTGGCCCTCGAGAGAATTTTTAGGTGGAATAGTTGGAGCTGGTAATAATTGGTCGCGTGGTAATCCTTATTTGAAACCAGAAACAACCGATTCTTATGAAGTGGGAATGGAGCTCAGATTTTTAAAGGGTCGTCTAGGTTTAGATTTCGCCTATTATTCAAACAACTCGTTCAATCAAATATTGTCGCCTCGATTAGGACAATCAACAGGATATATTTTCTCTTCTATCAATGGTGGTGATATCACAAATAAGGGTATGGAGTTGTCTATAACTGCACAGCCTATAAAAAGCAAAGATTTTAATTGGAATACCACACTGAATATTGCTGGCAATAGAGGTAAGGTAAACAATTTGATGACTGGTGTTGAGATATTGTACGTTACCGATGTGCAAGTGGGTAATGCCAAAGCAGCCTCTTTCAATGGTGGTAACTTTATGGCTATATCGGGTTCGAAATGGACACGGACCGATGAGGGCAAAGTTGTATTAGATCCTGGTACTGGGATGCCTCTGAGTGATAACCAAACAACCTACGAGATTGGTAATAGAGAACCTAAAGTAGCTGGTGGTTGGAACAACAATATTCAGTATAAGAATTGGAATTTATCGTTTCTTTTCGATTTTAGAATTGGGGGAGATGTATACAATGGTACTGACTACTTTATGACTGTAAATGGAATGAGCAAAAGAACCATGAACAGAGATGTACTTACGCTTGACGGTGCAATACAAACGGGAACAAGAGACGAGATGATTGATGGTGAAACCGTGAAAGTTCCAGTTTATGAAGATAAATCGTTTACTTTTAAACCTGAAGAAACATATGATGTGAAAGGTACTCCTACAAGTGGAAGAAAAATTATTCAAGACTATTGGAATACTTATTATCCAAGAGAAAGTGCCAACTTTAGCACCAAAACAAATTGGTTGCGTTTACGCACTGTGTCTCTCTCATATAGACTTCCTGCTACTTTGTTAGAAAAGACCAAATTTATAAGCAATGTGGATTTCACATTAACAGGAACCAATCTTCTACTATTTACCAATTATAAAGGAATGGACCCTGAAACTTCTGCTGCAGGTTCTGGCATTGCAGGTTCAAGTTCAGTGGGCATCGATTTCAATGGAGTTCCAAGTACATCGGGAATTGCATTTGGCATTAACCTAACATTTTAATAAACTGAGACAATGAAAAAAATATTATATACCATATTAAGTATTACATTGCTGTTATCGACCTTTTCGTGCAGCGAAGATTGGCTTGATGTAAATGTGGACCCTAATAATCCGACAAATACATTAGCATCAATAGATGGACGACTTGCTTGGATTCAGCATCACTTTTTGTATGGACAGCAAGTTGCAGGAGTACGTTCTAGTTTTATTACACAACAATTAACGGCTACTAGCACTGGTACTCGCGATGGTATGGCTGCTGGTTGGAATGCAGGTACTGCTATAAACACCTCTCCCTATCAATTCTTTTTTGTTGCAACTGCTGCCAATTTTCCTGATTTGGAAAATAAAGCAATTGCGCAAGAAGCATGGCATTATGTGGGTGCTGTGAGAGCGATAAGAGCCATGGGTTTTATGTTGATGACAGATTGGTATGGTGAAATGCCTTACACTGAAGCTGTAAGCGAATCGGTAACACCCAAATTTGACGATGGTAAAACTATATTCGAAGGTTGTTTACAGGATATTGATTTTGCTATTGAGAATTTCAAGAAAGCACAGGGTGAAGGTGCACCTTCTCTCAAAAGTGGAGACAGTTGGAACGATGGTGATGTGGATAAATGGCTTAAAATGTGTTATGGATTGAAAGCGCGTTGGCTAAATAATTTATCTAAGAAAACTAGTTTGTATAAACCAGATGAAATATTAAGTTTAATTTCTAGTGCTGCTACTTCTAATGCCCAAAGTACTATAGTAAACCATCTAGATTTAGTTTCAGATAATGTGGGTGATGTATTGTTCTCAGATCCTTTAAAAACATCAATTGCATTTAACTCGGTTGGTATGAACACCAATATAAGGGTAACTAAATGGTACACCGATTTATTGACAAACTTCGACAACAAAGGTATTGAAGATCCTCGCGCTGATAAACTAATTCCATGGGCACAGTTCAACCATGGAGAGTTTGTTCGTTCGGCAGGCGTAGATATGCAGTCAGATATCCGTATCAATAAAGGTCCAATGGGCACTTCTTACAATTCCAAAAATGAATCCATTCAAAGTAACGGTCGCACGGTTCCTGCACATTCTTGGTATGTAAACACTGCTGATTCTGAACGTTGGGGTGATACAATATATGTATCACATCGTGGTAGCTCTATCGGCTATCATGGCGATACAGATGACCAATATAAAGCTGACGACGGTAATATTCTTGCTACAGGAACTTTTTATTCTCGTGTAGATGGGCCTACTCATCTTGTTTGTTATCATGAAATGTGTTTTATTAAAGCTGAGATCTTATTTAACAGAGGTGACAAACCGGGTGCTTTTGCTGCTTACAGAGATGGCATAAGGGCTCATATGGAGCTGATGAACGATAAGCTTAAAACATATAACGAAACGGAGAACCCAAGCAAAACTCCAATGAGCGAAGCCGCTATTACTAACTACATAAACACAGCAATTGGTACAGCAGCAGATATAACATTGGGTAAGATTATGACGCAGAAGTATATTGCCATGTCGTTTATGCAACAAAAATGGAATGATATGCGACGTTTGGATTATAGCACAACTGCATACCCTGGCTGGGCTATTCCAAAAGAATATTTTCTGAATGCTGATGCTCAAACTCGCATTCCGTTAGGAAAGCAGTACCGTAGAATTATGCAAGTTTCTCATGAAATAAATTATAATTCTGCCAATTGGTTAGATTCACATCCTCACGCAAGCGATAATGATATTTGGTCGTATCCAGTTTGGTGGGATATTGCAGAATAATATAGTTAACTAACTGTTTTCGATCTTTTAAAAATAGTAAGGCTGAACTTTATTCACTATAGTTCAGCTTTACTATTTTTTAATATATAACATGAAACCTTGAATAATAGGTTTTGTCAAAAAAAGACATTGAATGAATAATCGATGAGTAATCTATGAATAATCCATGAATAATATTTACCAAACGATGCTATGCAAGTTAACGATGTTCCTTTTATTTTTGATAATTGGAGCTTCTGATCAACTGCACGCCCAAAAACTTCCTCTACCTCTTCGCAAAAGTGATGCTGTATCCGGTAGTGTTTTTAAAATTATTATTGACAATCTGTCATTGGAAGAGAGAGAAAATCAAATTTACCAACAGATTATAAAGGGAAATGTCCCCGATTTTTTACGAGATTTAATTCCTATTTCATTTTCAAAAACTATTCAAGATTCGACCTATAATGTATTATACTATGTTCTTCCAGAATATTTGAGCATTGGCTCGGATAGTGATTATTTTTTGATGCCAATGACACCAGTTTTAGCTCAAAAAATTGCGAGTGTTATAGACTATACACTCCCAACCAAACAAATGGTTGATCAAGTTTGGAGTCAAGCATCAATAAAATTATCACCCTCTCCAATCCTTGCAAGTCCAGAAATGACAGCCATTTCCGTTATGTGGGCACACAATACTATGGTGAAAGCTCAACGAGCAGAAAAATGCAATAAAAAACATTTGGGAGTTCTCGTGGCAGGAAATAAAAAGGATGTTATCATCTCAAATAAAATCTATGGGAATTCATCAAAGCGAGTAGTTATTTACGGATGGCATTACAAAAACGGGATTCCAATTCAGCCTGATTATGCTGGTCATAGTGAGACGTATGTAGACTATAGTCATGGCATTCGGTTAGTGCAAAATAGTGCTCTTATTAATGGAAAGGTTCATTGTATCACTGATGTGTTAAGGGATGCTGCAAAAGCTTCACTCTTTAGTAATGAAGGTGTAATTATAAAACCATTTTACCCTTTTCCTTAAGTTTCTTATTTTATAGGTCCATTTCTATAGGTCTATCTCTTTCCAATACTTGATGTGACCTCCAAACAGACTGATGCTTTAGTTGAGAGGCAGGATGATGTATGCGTATCTATATGTTGGACAATACAAACTGAATCTTTTGCATAATTTTACTAGATCCATTCAATATTGAATCTGTATGTGCAACTGTGTTGAATTAAAATTGCGTTGTCAGAAAATCAAATCTAAGTAAAATGACTTCATATCTTAAGCAATATCTAGTTTAGATTGTTTTAAGATGTACTTTGTACATTAAATAAAGTAAATGAAAAACTTTTTTCGGCTTTTATTGTTATTAATGTAGATAAGGCAATATTATTTTTTTTAAACACGACAAAATGAAAAAAACAATCTTTTTTGTTCTCTTGTTAATTGCTACTATGCAGATTAAGGGGCAAGTTAATAACATTAGTCTAAATCTATCGCCTACAGCAGGCTACACGTGGTGGGACAATCAGCTATTTATAGAAAATGGCCCAATGGTAGGTGGTATGATAGGGATTGGATTTGGTCGCAATCTTGAATTGAGGGGTATTTACGAACGATCACTCGATTTAAAGAGTACACTCAATAGTTTGGACGTTCCAATAGATATTGTTGACAAATTTAACTCTCGTGAAGTAGATGTTGAACGTTGGGGTGGAGAATTCAAAGCAAATATTCCTACTGGAGGTTCATTGGCTCCTTATCTTACTCTGGGTACAGGTGTTCAAAAACTAAAGTTTGATGAATTGAAGCAAGAGCAAATTTACCTTAGT